>JACCEE010325458.1_pt1 | contig 14385 bp, 9 predicted proteins | sample 7449931 | NCBI WGS metagenome assembly JACCEE01 (sample SAMN15323457, study PRJNA562643) | freshwater metagenome | isolation source: river surface water | place: USA:Blue River Watershed | collected 2017-08-19 | reverse complement strand
TTTTACCGGCTGGCTCAAAAGCTAACTGAAGAGAAACAAGCTGCAAAGGCCATCGACGTTTTGCAAAAGGCGAATCAAACAATAAGCCTGAAAAACTGGCAGGTCGATTACCCGGGTATTTTGATGGCTGGATTATATGCTCAAAACGGCCAACTGACTGAAGGTAAAGACCGATTTCAGGAATTAAGCAATTCGCTGGAAGAGTGGCTAAATTACTACGCCAGCTTTCCAAAAAACCAGAGAGAGTCAATACTGGATGAGGCCGGTTATCAGTTGTCGTTATACAACGAACTGATAAAACAAGCATCGGACACATTAAGCAAACCGGAACTTGAGTCTATGCATAAAAAGTTGATGGATTTTGCTTCGAAATTGTCGTAATTATCCAAATTTAATCAACAAAAAAGGCCCTGCAATTTGGTTTGCAGGGCCTTTCCTTAATACTATTTTTAGTTTAAACTATCGACACGAAGCGAATCGACGAGTTGTATGAAATGTGCACTATCGGCAACCAGCGATCGTTCTTGCATATTCGCATCGCTTCCGTTTAATCCATCCGACCCGAAATAGTTTTGCGTGTGAATAACCGAGAAAAACACAACCAGTGATATCGTTGCAATTTTAACACCAACTCCCTGAGCCGAGAACATCCAGCCGAAAAAGGAGGCAAACGAATTCTGCCTGACTGTTGACTTACCCGATTTAAGAAGAAACGAATACATCAAACGGTCTTCAATTGCTCGGTCTGGTTGGCCTACCGAATCATTCTGGAGTAGATCGGCAAACAATTGGTCCGGATTTTTCTTAGTCATGGTATGGTGTATTAAAATTCAACTTCATCTTTTAAATAATTTAATTTTTCGGCCAGCGTTTTTCGGGCATAATGCAGTCGCGATTTCACAGTTCCTTCCGGAAGTTCGAGTATTTCCGCTACATCGCGAACCGAAAAACCTTCGCGATACCTCAACAAAAAAGCCGATCGATGTTCTTCGCCAAGCTGATCGAGCGTATCAAAAATCTTTTCAATAAGTTGCTCCGGCTCAATGGTGGTATCATCGGGGTAATCTACCTGGATTTCGCGCGATTCGGCAACCCGATACTCCTGACGGACTTCCCTGCGCCGGTATTCGTTTTTACACATGTTGTTGGCCACCGAGTAAAACCAGGTTGTGAACACGAATTTCGGATTGTAGCTTTCGGGCTTTTCAATCAGTTTCATGAAAAGTTCCTGCAAAAAATCGTTGGCCTGCTCGTCCGAATTTCCCAGCATCCTGTAGAAATAGTAGTACATGCGGTCTTTATACCGGCAATACAACTCGCCAAAAGCTGCCTGATCACCGGCAACAATTTGCTGCATCAGTTCAGTATCAGTTTGTACTTTATTTTTTCTGCCGAAAATCAATTTGCCGGTCGTTTTAATATGAGCCAAATTAATGCGATGTACGATCCGATTACCAGTATTGGCGCCAGTGTTATTCTTCGAAAACTGAAAATTTCGTCATTAAAAACACTGGGATCATTCGATCCGCCGCCACTCATCAGGATAAAACCCAAAATTAATAAACTGAGAATGAGGATCAACGTCAGGTACTGTTTTTTCTGAAAGATCATATCGTTTTTTACACAGTACACGCGAAAAACGAAAGGTTCAGGGAAAAGAAAAAAAAATCGCCACTGTAAATAAATACAATGGCGAACCACTTTGTCAAAAAAATAAATAAAACCTAAAAACGGTTCCACGGAATAGCTGCCAGTATAACAACCAATGCCAACCCGTAAAATATTGTTGCAATTCTGAATTTGGCAACGTCACCTACAGCTTTTTTCGATTTAGCCCTGCCAATATGAACCAAAACCACCGCAATCAGCATCATCGTCAAATGCTCAACTGCATAAAAACGCAAATCGTCATTTTTCATGGCAGCTCCAAAATCACTAATTGCAAGTTTGGTTATAGGGCTTAAAAAGAAGTACAAAACTAATCCAACCAACAGTTGAATATCCATTAATGAAGTAAAAACGATGCCCATCAGGTTATCGGTCTTTTTCCAACGCTGACTTCCCAACCAGCCAATCAGGTATTTCACTAAAGTTGTAACCAAGCTAAGTAATAAAATCCAACGAAGAGTATCGTGTAAATGTAAAAATCCGGTGTACATATTTTCTGAAATTTTATTGTTTCACATGTAAACGAACAAAATCCCTTTTGGTTGAATGCACAACTTGAAAATATGATTTTTCCTAAAAAAATTGAAATTAAAATTCATTACTCCGACAATGTAAAACAAGAATAAACATCGGCCATTTCACTAAATATGAGGTGTAGAATTTCGCAAAAGGACAACAGAACAACAACACTCTGTTTGTCAGCTTTTTATCTCACTTTTTCATATAAAAAATCGCATTTGGGTTAACATTTCAGTCATAGATAATAAACAACCCGATCATATCGCATTAACATTTCATACCCGCATCAAAAACAAAACCGGCACCCCAATGGAGCCTCAAAAACCTAGATTCACCTGTTGAAATAAAATCAGTTTTTAGGATAAGTCAACCTCTCTTTTTGAATGCTAACAGGCTGTTGGGTTAACTAAAACTTTGTTTGAAATAAACATTCAAATATCTAAACTCTATTAATTATGAAAGAAAAATGCGATGGAAGGAATTTACGGGAAGTTTCCATGAAAAATTCTCTTCTTGCCCTGCAATTCGTTGTGTGGCTCTTTTTGTCTTTCTTCCTTACGCTCCCTGCATTTTCGCAGAACATGCAAAAAATTAAGGGTACCGTACTGGAAGCAACAGATCAATCGCCAATTCCTGGCGCAACCGTAAAAGTAAAAGGAACAACCACAGGTACCATTACCGACATGGATGGTAATTTCCTTATTAATGCCAATTCCGGCGATGTACTCGTCTTTTCGTTTGTTGGTTTTAAAAATCAGGAAATCCCGGTAGCCGGGAAAACCGAGCTGACAGTATTGTTATCGGTTGATGTCACCAATATCGATGAAGTTGTGGTAGTGGGTTATGGTGTGCAGAAGAAGAAGCTGGTAACCGGAGCAACCGTTCAGGTTGACGGCGAAGCACTTTTAAAACGAAGCACCACCAATGCTCTTCAGGCTTTACAGGGACAAACTTCAGGAGTACAAATTTCCTCAACATCCGGACAACCGGGCGAAGGATTAAAAGTTGTTGTTCGTGGTCAGGGAACCATTGGTAGCTCTGGTCCTTTATACATTGTTGATGGTGTTCAAACCGGAAGTATTTCGTATTTGAACAATGCCGACATCGAAAGCATCGACGTACTGAAAGACGCCGCTTCAGCAGCCATTTATGGTTCACAGGCCGCCAACGGAGTTATCCTCATCACTACCAAATCGGGTAAAAGCGGTTCAACAAAAATTAGTTTCGACGCCTACTACGGAGTACAAAACGTAGCCCGCAAAATTGATTTGCTGAATGCCAAAGAATATTCGGTTATCATGAACGAAGCTGCCATTAATTCAGGTAAAGCGCCGGTTTTCACGCAGGCACAAATTGATGCTTTGGGAACCGACTCCAACTGGATGGATCAGATGTTTTATGACAATGCCATCACCCAGAATTACACGTTGGGTATGACCGGCGGAACCGACAAATCGGTTTATTCGGCTTCACTTTCATACACCGGACAGGAAGGCATCGTGGGCGGCCCGAAAGTATCGAACTACGACCGTTATAACTTCCGTTTCAACAGCGAGCACAAATTGTACGACGGATTCCTGAAATTCGGTCAGCACCTTACTGCCGGTTACATCGAACGAAATGGCATCGGCGTAGGAAACCAGTACAACAACAGTTTGCGCGGAGCCTTCAATACCAGTCCGTTATTGCCCATGTACGATAAAAACGGCGATTACCTGAATAACAAAAAGGGAGTTGAATATTACGACAATACAGGTGCGCTGAAAGTTTGGGATCCTTGGTCACCAGGCGAAAACAACCCTTACGCCAGCATGATGCTGAACAACCAGAATAAAAATAACGACCAGAAAATTTTCGGTGATTTCTTCTTCGAACTGGCACCGATGAAAAACCTGACCATCCGGTCGACTTTTGGTTTCGATTACTACGTTACCGAAGGACGTTCCTACTCACCAGTTTATGAACTTTCGATTTATGCTTTCCGTCTTCAGGATCAGGCCAGCCAAAATATGAGCAAAGGATTGGCACTAACCTGGGACAATGTGGTAACCTACAATTACAAAAAGGAAGATCATAACTTAACCGCGATGATCGGTAACTCGATTTACCAGAACAAAGGAAGCTTTGTATCGGTATCAAATGCCGGATTGATCACTTCAGATCTGGAACATGCCTGGTTGAGCAATACCACCAACAAAGATTTCACCTTGCTGAATTACAGCGGTGCACCATTCGATGATGACAAACGTCTCTCTTATTTTGGCCGTTTAAGCTACGACTACAACGAACGTTTCATGCTGAATGCTACCTTCCGTGCCGATGCGTCTTCACGCTTTGCCAAATCGAACCGCTGGGGTTATTTCCCATCAGTTTCTGCCGGTTGGGTACTTTCAAACGAATCGTTTATGGCCAGCACTGCCTCGTATATCAATTTCCTGAAATTGCGTGCAAGCTGGGGACAGGTTGGTAACCAAAACATTCCTCCATACCGTTACCTTTCGCCAATTACAACGGCAAATACCAATTACTATTTTGGTTCTTCTGATTTCGACGCTTCAGGAAATACCGTGGGCGCATACCCAAGCCGTTTGGCTAATCTCGATCTGAAATGGGAAACATCAGAACAGTTAAACATTGGGTTCGATGCTCAAACGCTGAACAGCCATTTGAACCTGACCATGGAATATTACCAGAAACTTACCAAAGACTGGCTGCTACAGGCTCCGGTACTGGCAACTGCAGGTGCTGAAGCTCCATACATCAACGGCGGCGACGTGAAAAATACCGGTATTGAAATTACAGCGAACTACAGCAACAAAATTGGCAAACTGAACTACCGTGTGAGCGCCAACTTATCGAAAAACAAGAACAAAGTGACCTCGGTACCAACCAGCGACGGTATTGTACACGGCCTGACCAATATGCTTTACGATAACTCACTCGAGTTCTATCACCGTGCCGAAACCGGCTACCCAATCGGTTATTTCTGGGGATGGCAAACCGACGGTATTTTCCAGAACGAAGCCGAAGTTTCTTCCTATAAAAACAACGGAAAGCTCATCCAGCCTAACGCCAAACCGGGCGATTTGCGCTATGTTGACCAAAATAACGACGGCTCAATTAACGAAAGCGACAAAACCATGATTGGTGATCCAAATCCGGATTATATCTATGGTTTCTCGGTTGGATTCGATTACGAAGGATTTGATTTTGCCATCGACGCAAACGGTGTTGCCGGAAACCAGATTGTTCAATCGTACCGCAACCACACCAATGCGTTTACAAACTACACCACCGAAATTCTGAACCGCTGGCATGGCGAAGGTACCTCAACCACCATTCCGAGGGTTACCGAAACCAACTTAAACTACCAGTTCTCTGATATTATGGTGAAAAATGGTGATTTCCTTCGCATCAGCAACATCACTTTGGGATACGATTTTACCAAGAAACTCGTGAAAAGCAAATACCTGAGCCAGTTCCGACTGTATACTTCGGTACAAAATGCATTCACATTTACCAGTTACAACGGCATGGATCCGGAAGTTGGATACGGTGTTGAAAGTGGTTCTTCAGGAGTCGACCTGGGCTATTATCCACGTCCGCGTACGATCATGTTTGGTGTTAATTTGAAATTCTAAAATTGAAGGAACAATGAAACGAGCATGTATTATCAACTATACAAACTTGCATGAAAACAAAGACATGCGAGTTCCATCCGACAACTTAAAAACAAACTATTCACGGATGAAAAAACTATCGATATATTTCCTTGCGCTGCTTGCTACGCTATTCAGTGCATGTTCTGAAAGTTTTCTGGATACTGAATCGAAAACTGAATTAAACGAGGAAACCTTTTACAAAACAAAAGGCGATGCTGAAAAAGCCATCATCGGCTGCTACGACGGAATACAGGTTCTGTACAGCAATGGTGTAGCGTTTCCTGTAATGTCCGAAGTACTCTCGGATAACTGTTTTGGTGCTACTGGTAACGGCGACGGATTTGGCTATCAAATGCTCGACGAGTTCGACCTGCAACGTTCACCCGCTGATGTCGACTTGCTGAATGGCAACTGGGTGGCATACTACCGTGCAATTTACCGCATCAACGTATTGCTTCAGAAAATGGATCAGATTAACTGGGACGGCGACGAAGCCTACCGCAACAACATTGAAGCACAAGCCCGTTTCCTCCGCGCGTACGCTTATTTCGATATGGTGCGCATCTGGGAAAAAGTGCCGCTGGTTACCGAGCCTACCAACGAAAATGTAGCTCAGGCCGAACCCGATGCTATTTATGCTCAGATTGCACAAGACCTGCAGTTTGCTGCTGAAAAAGGTTCGTCAACCGTTGAAGCCGGAAGAGTAAACAAATATGCTGCAAAAGCTTTGCTGGCGCGTGTTTACCTGTTCTATACCGGTTATTACGGCAAAGCCGATCTCTCCGGAATTACCAAAGCTACAGTTTTGGCCGGGTTGGAAGATGTAATTACTTCAAGCGGAACCACCCAATATGGGCTAGTCGATCAATACAAAAATCTTTGGCCAGCCGCAGCAGCAACTGTAAACGCTGCAAAAACCGGTATCGAAACTACTTATGCCGGTAAGGACAACAAAGAAACGCTGTTCGCCATCAAGTATAACATCACTTCTGATTACAACGGAAATACCGATGGAAACCAGTGGATGGTTATGCTCGGCCTTCGCACCCAGAATTTTCCACCATACGGAAAAGGATGGGGCGCCTGCACCGTTTTGCCATCACTTTACGATGCATACGAAACCGGTGATGCCCGTAAAACAGCTTCAATCATTGCTATTGCCGAAGAAAAACTGGATTTCGACATCACCGATCAACGCGAATACACCGGTTATACAAATAAGAAATACACGCCTATTTCAACTTATGTACTCGATCCAGCTTCAAATACATACGTGGTGAAAGACGTTGCGGAAGCCAATAATGCAACCAACTTCATGATTGGCCAGTTCCAGGATTATGTGGTTATCCGCTATGCCGATGTGTTGCTGATGGCTGCCGAATTGGGCAGCTCTAACGCACAAAGCTATTATGATCAGGTTCGTGCCCGTGCCGGATTGAGCTCAAAACCGGTAAATCAAGCCAATATTTTGGCCGAACGCCGCTTCGAATTTGCATTTGAAGGACTTCGCTACTGGGATTTACTCCGTCAGGGCGTTTCTACTGCTGCCAGTGCTGTTTCCGTTTCAACCAAAGTTAAAAACGGCGGAACTGAAGTTACCAAAACCATTTCAGGAGCAAAATTAACTGCCACACGTGGATTCCAGATTATTCCACAATCGCAGATAAGCCTGTCGAATGGGGTATTAAAACAAAACAATGGCTGGAAATAGCAAAAAAGTCAACATTATGAATACATATAAAATAAAACTGTTCGCTGTTCTTTGGGGATTATTTTTGGCTTTCACTGCCTGCCAGCCCGAAGAATTCTCGTTGGGAACTTTGATAAGCAAAGACCAACTGAAATACTCGATCACTCAGGATAAAGCTGATCCAAACATGATCATTCTCGAAAGCTTGACTCCCGGGGTAACACCTCTATGGACAACACCTGCAGGTCGTTCAACTCAGGTAAAGGATACGGTTCGCATTCCGTTTGCCGGAGAATATTCGTTCACGTATGGTGTTGAAAGCGCCGGTGGATTTGTTGAGGCCGATAGCTACAAACTAACGGTTACCACCAACAATTTCAGCTATGTAAACGATCCTCTCTGGACCTTACTGACCGGTGGAGTTGGAAATAAAAAGACCTGGGTGCTCGATCTGTTTCCAAAAAACCAGGCACCTTCTTATGCCAAATATTTTAAAGGCCCTCTTTATTTCTACGGAACTGCTGACAGTTGGGCAACGGTAACCGAAGGAAAAACCGTTTCGGGCGATAGCTGGAACTGGCAAGCCGACTGGTTGGGCAACGGTAGCTGGGTATTTGGTTCGGAAACCAACCTGGATTACGGAACCATGACGTTCAGCCTGATTAATGGCGCAACCCTTGAAGTTGACCATAAAATTTTAGGCAAACAGCAAACCGGCAAATTTATGCTCGACGCGCAAAACCATACCATGCGTACTTCTGATGCCTATATTTTACACGATGCCGGTCGTAATGGCCAGGTTATCGACTGGGGAAACCTGAAAGTGCTGTCGCTGACCGAAAACACCATGCAGTTGGCTGCATTGCGCGATCCGGCTTTGTCGGGTGAGGGAGCCTGTTTGCTGGTTTATAACTTTATTGCCAAAGATTACTCCGATAAATGGGTTGCTCCTGTACTTAAAGATCCGGAACCAACTCTTCCTGATGGTTGGGCCAACGACATTTCGATGAACGTAAACTACAGTGTTAAATGGGTACTTTCTCCTGAAACACCTTTCAATTGGGCTAATCTGGATGGTTCATTCATGAATGCATGGACAAAAGTGGCCGATTATCCCGACTGGACCGGCTTCAATGCTACCATTCCGTCAACCTACTCGAAATTCTCGCTGACCATGAATTCGAAAGACAACACCGTGACTTTTGTAGCTCCGAACGGAACTAGCACCAACGGAACCTATACGCTTGATGAAAAAGGTATTTACACGTTCACCGGCGTAAAACCATCGTTCAACATTTGCTCATGGGTAAATCTTTCAACTACGTCTGAAAACAAATGGCGGATTACCAAAATTGAGAAAGATGCCACCGGCGCAATCTCGGGCATGTGGGTTGGCGCTAAAGATCCGGCTAAAGCAGAATACATGGTTTATCATCTGATTCCGCAATCTGGAAATGCAGAAGTTGATCCCCTTGCTGCATGGAAGAAAGCTCTTGTAGGCAAAACTTTTGTGCCTGATGTAAACTGGTTTGTTGATTGGGTAACCAGCCCGCCAGCATTTACAGGTGGATGGACCAGCGCATCAACCTTTGGTAATGATTATACCACTAACGGATGGATATGGACCGCCGATACACGCACAGTTGCCGAAGCTGCAAGCCTGTACTTCTTCATGGATGGATCAGTTCTCAAGTGCACTAAAACACAGGGAACAGCAACTACTACTTCATCTGTGACAATCGATCCTGACAAAGGTACACTCATATTTGGTATGGAACTGATTAACTACGACGGGTCTCCGGCAAGCTGGTTGCCCCGCGGTGGCGATGGCGTAATCTGGCACTTTGTTCCTCACGGAGGTTCACTGTTAACCAACCTGAGCACCAACGGCATGTGGCTGGGTTTCGAAAACGCGAAACCGGGCGAAAATGGTAAAGCCGATGGCGAAACAACGATTCTCCATTATTTGATTAAATAAGGTTTTGAAATGTTATCTCCGGATGCGTCTTCGGTCGCATTCGGAGATTTTTAAAACTGAATTCCAGAGTCAAAAACAAAAATTTTATACCCTATCGGGGAATCACTAAATCAGGATATGAAAAACCAACTGATTATTTTACTTTTTGCAGTGCTTTGGGTTGCCGGATGCAGCGACGGTGAAGTTGAACCAAAACCTGAAGAGCCACAGGCAACCTTGTCGGTATCACCCGCAAGTCTCTCGTTTGATGCAGCAGGAGGAACAGCCGAAATTACTATTACCAGCAATACCACCTGGCGCATTAATTTCGAAACAAATGCCTGGTGTAAACCGTCGATTCAAACCGCCAACGGCAATACAACGGTAAAATTTACTGCTGAAGCCAACAGCGTTGAGGCAATAAGAAACTTAAGTTACACGGTAACCGCAACAGGAGCTACCACTGTTACACTTCAATTTACACAGGCGGCCAAAGTTGTCACCCCACCCGATCCGGCAACAGCCGATCACATCGATCCGGATAAAACCGGAATGAGCAATGATGCCAAAGTTTTGGCAGCAAAAATATTCATGGGATGGAACATTGGAAACACACTCGAAGCAACAGGAGGCGAAACCGCCTGGGGAAACCCCAAAGTGACGAACAACCTGATAAAAGCGGCCAAAGATGCCGGTATTAATGCCGTTCGTATTCCGTGTGCCTGGAACCAATACCTCGAAGATCAGACAACCTATAAAATTAAAGAAAGCTGGCTGGCCCGCGTGAAAGAAGTGGTCGATTATTGCGTGGCCAACGACATGATCACCATCCTGAACATTCACTGGGACGGCGGATGGATGGAAAACAACTGCACGCCCGACAAGCAGGAAGCTGTCAACAAGAAACTGGCTGTAATCTGGAAGCAAATTGCCATTTACTTCAGAAATTACGATGAGCATTTGCTTTTTGCCGGAGCCAACGAACCCAATGCCGAAACTCAGGAAAAATACAATGTACTTAAAGTGTACATGCAAACTTTTGTCGATGTGGTTCGTGCCACCGGAGGACGAAATGCTTACCGTAATCTGATAATTCAGGCGCCCAACACCGATATTGATAATGCCGACAAGTTTATGGTTATGCCAACCGATGTCACACCTAACCGCTTGATGGCCGAAGTGCATTATTATTCGCCCTGGCAATTCTGCGGAATGGAAAAAGACGAAACCTGGGGTAAAATGTACTATTTCTGGGGAGCAGCCTATCACATCGAAGGTGCAACCGGTCGCTATCCCGACTGGAATTGCGAGGAGGACTACGTAAAATCGCAGTTCCAAAAAATGAAAACCAAGCTGGTTGACAAGGGGATCCCAATCATTTTAGGCGAATTTGCTGCTGTGCACCGCAACCTCGAAGGAAACGCACTCTGGCAGCAAAAACACGATGAATCGCACGCATATTTCTACGAATACGTAGTTCAACAGGCGAAAAATTACGGCCTGGCCCCGTTCCTCTGGGACACCGGTGGCGGAATAATCAGCCGCCAAACAAATTCAGTAATCAACCAAATGGATTACAACGCTTTAATGAAAGGTGCAAACGCGGGGAAATATCCTTTTTAGCAAATAATATCCCAATCGTCGATTCGACGAGAGAGAGATCAATCTATTAATAAATGAGACATTTAATATACGTTCTATTGCTTTTAGCCGGATTTATCGGATGTAAATCTTCAGGAAAGACACTGAATGAAAATGAAGCAAAAATTGAGTCGCAGATCGAAAAGCTGGTCAAACAAATGACCCTGGAAGAGAAAGTTGGAATGCTTCACGGGAATTCGAAATTTACAAGTGCCGGTGTCGAGCGACTGGGTATTCCGGAATGGCATTTGTCCGATGGACCTCACGGCGTTCGCGAAGAAATTAAACGCGATTCGTGGGATGCGGCTGGTTGGACTAACGACTCGTGTACCTATTTCCCAACCGGTACCGCTTTGGCAGCTACCTGGAATCCCGATCTGGCCCTAAAAAGTGGCAAGGCGCTGGGTGAAGAAGCACGCTGGCGTGGTAAAGATATCTTACTTGGGCCCGGAATTAACATCATGCGCACCCCGTTGAACGGACGTAATTTCGAATACATGGGCGAAGATCCCTACCTGGTTTCGCAAATGTGTGTGCCACTCATTCAGGGGATGCAATCAGAAGATGTGGCAGCCTGCATCAAGCATTATCTGGCCAACAACCAGGAAACCAACCGCGGAACGGTTGATGTGCTGATGAGCAACCGCGCACTTCACGAAATTTACCTGCCGGGCTTCAAAGCTGCCATTCAGCAAGGGAATGTATACACGCTGATGGGCGCCTACAATAAATTCAGGGGCGAATGGTGCTGCGAAAATAAATTCCTGATGACCGACATTCTTCGCAAAGAACTCGGATTTAAAGGGGTTTCTATGTCCGATTGGGCAGCAGTTCATACCACTGTCGAATCGGCAAACGCAGGACTCGACCTTGAAATGGGCACCGACAGCGCTTACAATCGCTACTACTTTGCCGACAAACTAATTGAGGCTGTGAAAAATGGGAAGGTAAAAGAATCGGTAATCAACGAAAAAGTCAGCAATATTCTGCGTGTGATGATTCAGACCAAAGTCATTGGTGAAAATCGCAAAAAAGGAGCATTCAATACGCCTGAACACTCGGAAGCCGCCTATAATGTGGCCAAAGAATCTGTTGTCCTCCTGAAAAACGACCGTCAAATACTGCCCATTCAGCCTGAGAAAATAAAAACAATTGCCGTTATTGGCGATAATGCCACACGCAAACACGCTGCGGGCGGCAACAGTTCGGGACTGAAAGCCAGATACGAAATAACTCCCCTGGCCGGATTGCAAAGCCGTTTGGACAAGACTGTAAAAATAAATGTGGCACAGGGCTACGAGAAACAATCGCAAATCTTTTGGGATAAAGGGCTGGTTTTAAAGGAAGACAAGGCTATTCAGAAAAAACTGGCTACTGAAGCGGTTGAAGTGGCTAAAAAATCGGACGTGGTTTTGATTTTTGCCGGAATCAATCACGACTATGACACCGAGAGCGCTGACAAGCCCGACATGGAACTACCATACGGACAGGAGCAAATGATTCTGGACGTGGCAAAAGCCAATCCAAATACCATTGTTGTCATCACGGGTGGCTCGCCGGTAAACCTCAGCCGAATCAGCGAGCAGGTTCCGGCCCTCGTTTGGGAATGGTACAACGGTTCGGAAGGCGGAAATGCCCTTGCCGACGTGCTTACAGGCAAAGTAAATCCTTCCGGGAAATTGCCTTTCACCATTCCGGTTTCGCTCAACGACAGTCCGGCTCATGCCATGGGGAACTACCCGGGCAAAAACCTAACGGTGAGCTACGAAGAAGATATATTGGTTGGTTACCGCTGGTACGACACCAAAAAGATTGCGCCACTTTATGCATTTGGTCATGGACTTTCATACACCAGTTTCGAATACTCCGGTCTGAAAGCCGAAGTTATTCCGTCGGATAACGATCAGCTTGTACAAATCAGTTTTAATCTGAAAAATGCAGGAAATAACGATGGCGCCGAAATAGCCCAGGTTTATTTTTCCGACCTGAAATCATCTGTACAGCGACCTGAACAGGAATTAAAAGCATTTAAAAAAGTATTCCTGAAAGCCGGAGAATCGCAGCAGGTATCCCTTCAGGTTAAAGCAACCGATTTGGCATTTTTCAGCGAACAAACCAATAAGTGGGTGCTGGAGCCCGGCGATTTTGAGGTACTAATTAACAGTGCATCGAACAATAACCGGTTAAAGCAAACAATCAACATAAAATAAAGGAGCAAAAAACATCCAAATAATAATTAAAAGGCGACTGGCAATTTTGTGGTTAATTGCCGGTCGCAAAACTCTCAAAAAAATGAAACCAAAAATCCAACTATTTCTTTTAGGCCTTTTAGCAATATTATTTTCGAACTGTACGGCAAAAGATTACTCGGTTAACTCGCCCGGTAATACAAACACCATTCAGTTTAAGCTTAACGATGGGAAGCCCGTTTACGCGGTAAAACACGGCACTACCGATGTCATTCTTCCTTCAGAAATGGGATTTGTGTTCAAAAACAACGACACATTTAATTCGAACTTCGAAGTAACAGAGGCAAAAACCGACTCGTTCGACGAAACATGGGAACAGGTTTGGGGCGAAAAGCGCTACATCCGCAACAACTACAATCAGTTGACCGTTACCCTGACCGAGAAAACACCCAGAAAGCGCACACTAATCATCGAATTCCGTGCTTTCGACGATGGTGTGGCGTTCCGTTATACTTATCCGAAACAAGAAGATACCGATTCGATTTTCATTATGGATGAAGTGACGGAATTTAAGCTGGCCGATGCAGCCGACGCCTGGTCGTTTCCGGCTTATCAGGAAAACCGGTACGAATATTTATTTGCCAAATCGCCGGTTTCTGAACTGAAAAACGACACGGTTCATACCCCTTTGACACTCGAAAGTAAAAACAAATTATACCTGAGCATTCACGAAGCCCGTCTGGTTGATTTTGCGTCGATGACGCTGGCACACACCGGCGGAAACAACCTGAAATGTGATTTGGTTCCGTGGGCCGATGGCATAAAAGTGCGCGTAAAAGATTCGTTTCAGTCGTCGTGGCGCACCATTCAGATTGGCCAGACTCCGGGCGATCTGATTACCTCGTATTTAATCCTGAACCTGAACGATCCTAATAAACTGGAAGATACTTCGTGGATAAAACCAACCAAATATATGGGCATTTGGTGGGGCATGCACATAGGCAAATACACCTTCTGGGAAAGCGAAAAACAAGGCGCAACAACCGAAAACGCCCGAAA
>JACCEE010266596.1_pt1 | contig 14389 bp, 8 predicted proteins | sample 7449931 | NCBI WGS metagenome assembly JACCEE01 (sample SAMN15323457, study PRJNA562643) | freshwater metagenome | isolation source: river surface water | place: USA:Blue River Watershed | collected 2017-08-19 | reverse complement strand
TTCCCAATACTGCCCGCATTGTGGGGATGTTCCCTACGGCGAGGTCAAAAAGACCAAAGTAAGAACGTCCGAAGTCGAAGTCTTCGTCGATGAAGTGGATGAAGAAATCTCGCGGCGGAAAAAAGCCGTTCCTTTATATATCGGTCTCATCGTCTTAGGTGCTTTTTCATCTGTCTTTGCAGCCATACGCGCACTCGTTAATTTCATTTCGTTCGGCGATGTCTTCTTTTTCCAAATGGTGCATATGTTCGTGACCACCCCGTCGGTGTTACTCGCCGCGTGGGGCATCGTCGGTATCGCGCTTTCGGGAAACCGCAAGATCGCCAAGAAGACCTTACAGAAGAAAAAGAAAAAAGCCGAAGAACTCCGAGGCAAACTCAAATAGGCATCGATTTCTGATTTTTAATTGACAAGGCACGTTCTGCGTGCCTTTTTATAATGCTATTTTCCGATGTTTTCAGGGTAGTAACGAGAAGGGCTAGTTTTGAAGTAGTTACGAAAGACTTTCGAAAAATAGAATTGGTTCGAATAACCGACATGAGTTGAAATTTCAGAAATTGAGTATTGGTGAGTAGACAACATTTCGCATGCTTTTTTCATGCGCAAGTCGATGACGTATTGAATCATGGATACTCCCATTTCCTTTTTGAAAAGTTTTGTTAGATGGGTGGGATTAATGTAAAGAGTTTGGGCGAGTTTTTCGATGGACAGATCGTTATTAGCATAGTTTTTCTCCAAATAACGAAGGGCATCTTCCACACCCCTTTTTTCGAACTTACGCTTGACGGTTACTTCAGGGGAGGAACGTTCTTGTATGATGATGTCGAAAATGGACATGAAGCTCGCTGTAATGGCTAAACTTTTTTTGCCTTTACGATTCAAACTTTCGCGTAGGATGTTAAACAGCAATGCCTCGATGACATCGAAAGACTTTGGGCAATACACAGGATTGTCGGAAGTTAAAAGCGCATTTTCCAAAAGCACTTTGGAAGCAATCCCGGAAAATTCAATCCAAACATATTGCCACGGGTTCGTATTGTTCGGCTTATAGGATATTTTTTCTTCTGCGGGATTCAAGAATAGGGTATGTTCGTGAACCTCATAGCTTTTCCCACGGATGAAATAGGTACCGGCCCCACTTAAAACAAAGTGCAAAACAAAGTGTGGTTTCTTGAATGTGATGGTTGGTTTTCCGGGTTCACATTTCTCAAACCCCACGATCAAAGGCGTAATGCCCATCGAATAATCGTCAAAAAGGAATTGGTAGTAGATATTTTGTTTTAATAAGTGTTCAAAATCTTGCATATATACACTATACTAAAAAAACGTACAAAAAGTTAAGAAAAACCAAATTTTTATACCTCTAGATGCTATAATAACAAAGACGTTTGTTCTTTAAAAAGCATGCTTCGGAAATTAAGGGCTTAAGTAAAATGCTTAAAATTTGTGGGTAATTCCCACTTTTTCATTGGTTTTCGGTAAATAATCCTACGCTCCATGTGTTTTTCCGATTTTGAAGCCAATGGTTGAATAAAGGGTCTTTGCCGATCCTATTAAATATATATAAATGACCGTTTGTTTTGTCGTGGAGAAACAAGCCGTTGGCAGAAAAGTATATATTTTACTCTCTTTTGCGTATGGAGGACGTGTCATTTATAAGTTATTATGAAACCGCTTTTATAAGAATATTCCCAAAATAAGGACAATAACCATTCAATGAATTTTAAGAAAAACAAGTCGCAGGCTCTCGCTGCCCCTCGCTCAAAAGCAGCATTGCCTTTCAAACAAAGACTTTCAAAAATGCACATCGTTTTGTATCTCATGGTATTACCGACGGTGGCCTATGTTTTCATATTTAATTATTTACCTTTGGGCGGTCTTGTCATGGCGTTCAAAAATTACAATTCTTTCCAAGGAATATGGAAAAGCCCGTGGGCGGATATGCATGGATGGGCGCATTTTTATAATTTCGTTACACTCCCCAATTTTTGGGATTTGATTCGAAACACTTTAGTCCTTTCCTGTCTCTCAATCTTTTTTAATACGATTTGCCCGATTTTTTTCGCCCTTTTCCTTCACGAAGTCAAAAACAAAAAATGGAAACGGCTCATCCAGACGGTGATGTACGCTCCTTACTTTATTTCGGGGGTTGTCGTAGTCGCCATGCTATTTTCGTTTTTTGATTACGATTCGGGTATCCTGACCAATCTCTTTGTTTTTCTTGGTATGGACCGTCAAAATCTCATGCAGAACTCCAATGCCTTCGCGGTCATCTACGTACTTTCCGGACTTTGGCAAGGTTTGGGGTGGTGGGCCATCATTTACTTTGGTACTTTGGCCAACGTGGACCCTGCTTTGCATGAGTCGGCAATGCTTGAAGGAGCGGGAAGGCTTCGGCGCATTTTTTCCATCAACCTTCCAGAAATTATGCCCATGGCCATCATCATGTTCATTCTTTCTTTGGGAAATATTTTGAATGTCGGATTCGAAAAAGTATATTTGATGCAAACCGCGGACACCCTTTCGATTTCGGAAATTATTTCCACCTATGTGTACCGCGTGTCCTTTATTTCGGAACCCTCACAGTACTCGTACGCGACCGCCATCGGTCTATTTAATTCTGCCATTAACATCGTTCTTTTGGTCGCCGCCAATGCCGCGTCCAAAAAACTTTCAGAAACATCGCTTTGGTAAAGGAGGAGAACCCATTGTATGAATAACGATATAAAAGGAAAAAATCGAATCTTTAACACAATCGTCACCTCTTTGTTGATGCTTCTTGTTTTGGCGGTCATGTTACCTTTGCTTCATGTGCTGGCCAGTTCTCTTTCGAGTCCGTCCTCGGTGGCAACCGGGAAAGTGCTTTTCTGGCCTGTGGAATTTACGTTATCTGGATTTGCTTCGATTTTAAGGTTGTCTTCGATTTGGCTGGGCTTTTTCAATACGATGAAATACACCCTAATTGGGACTTTTATCACCATCACTCTTCAATTCACTTGCGCCTATGCTTTGGCCCGCAAAGAATTTAAAGCTCGAAATATCATCAGCATCTTCCTGACCCTCACGATGTTTGTTTCGGGAGGGATGATTCCAACGTATATGGTGGTGAAATCGCTGAATATGATCAACACCATTTGGGCCGTCATCATTCCGGGTTGTGTCAGTGTATTCAACATCATCATCATCCGTACCTACATCGTCACCGTGATTCCAAAAGATGTAATGGACGCGGCAAGCATCGATGGGTGTGGCGACTGGTACATATTCACCAAAATCGTGTTGCCCCTATGTGGCCCAATCTTTGCCGTCATGGTTCTTTATTCAATCGTCGGTTATTGGAACTCCTATTTCAATGCACAACTCTATTTGACCGATGATTCCTTGTATCCACTCCAAAAGGTGCTTCAAAATCTCTTGATTTCGGCCAATTCCAGTTCGGGATCCATTGATGACACACAAGTCCTAAGCGAACAACTCAAATATGTGACGATTGTCATTTCAGCGGCGCCTTTGTTGATCCTCTATCCTTTCTTCCAAAAGTATTTTGAAAAAGGCATGATGGTCGGAAGCGTCAAAGGTTAAAGGAGAATCTATGAAAATTCAAACAAAATGGTTATTATCCATCACCCTTGTGAGCCTCGCAACGGTTTTGGCAAGTTGCGGGCAAAGTAATGTCTACGATCCCGACAATTTTCTGATCGAAGGAACACCCGAAAATCCGTATCAGGTCGTTACGGACCCGGTAACCCTCAAAGTCTTTGTCCCCAGAGGAGCGATGAATCCGTCCTTTTCGTCGATGAAAATGTTCCAACGCCTTTCGGAAGTGACCCACCTCCAATTTGATTTCACCGAAGCGGATACTTCGGCCTATTCGTCGATGCGCGCGACGGCTTGGGAAGACAATGATAATTTGCCCGATTTGTTTTTGTTCTCGAACCCCATCTCCGAACAAGTCACTTATTCGCAATATGGGGCGATGGTTCCGCTCAACGATGCCCATTACGAAATCGACGGTTTAGAAATCGGCTCATTGATTGATCAATACATGCCAACGTACAAGGCCTATCTAGATAATAACTTCAACATCGATACCAACGAGAACGCCCGTGAGATTGCCACCTTGGATGATGGTTTCATGTATTCGTTTCTTCAAGTCAACGATGTCCCCCGTGATCTGACGTTCAAAATGTTTATCAATCAAACGTGGATTGACAATTGCAACCAATACTATTTGTCCGCTGAAGAACAATTGCCGAACGCAACCGAGATTTCCACAATCGAACAATACATTCGCGTGCTCCGTGCTTTCAAGCAATACGATGCCAATCGTAACGGGGATAACACCGACGAAATTCCCGTCAGCGCCGCCTCATTGAATTATTTGCGTAATTTCATTCTTGAAAGTTATGGCTATGTCGCAGATGATGTCGAACTTTCCGCCGATGGTTCACAGTTTGTTTATGTGCCAACGACCGAAGCGTATAAAAAATATTTGGAGACGATGGCCATTCTTTACTCTGAAGGCTTGCTCGATAACAATACCTTTGCCCTCAAAACGGATTCGCAACTTCTGACCAAAGGCGCCGCTCACCGCTTAGGATCGTTTTGTGCGGCTGCTGCCTACTTGGCTGTTGGCGAGACCTATGAAGATGAATATCAATGTTTTGGCCCTATTACGAGCTCCTTTTACAATGGCCCTGCCATTCAACTCGGAATTTCTTACTTTAAGCCTGTGGCCGCGGTGATTCCCCAAGGGACTCCCTATGTACGGGAAATCGCGCGTTTACTCGACATCATGTATGGCGATTTGGGTCAACAATTGATTTCTTACGGAATTGAAGGAGAAAACTGGACTTGGGATAACGAAGAACACAGTTCCTGGACCTTTATCGTTCCCGAAGATTGGACTGGAACCCAAGAAACTTATCGGGCCACGATTACCCCCAATGTTGGAACAGGCTCATCCATGTTTTGGAGTTACGACTTTGTCGGAAAAATGAATGATGAACGTATCCATAACCTCAACTCCATGTCGGAGCGGTACACCCCCTATTTAAAGGTCCCCGTTCCGGAAAAATATAAACTGACAAGTTCGGATTATGATAATTCGGCTCGTTTGCAAACATCGCTTCAACTTTACATTTCGTCCGCGGAATGCGATTTCGTCAAAGGGATCAAGACAGTATCCAACGATTGGTCTTCTTTCCAAGAGGATTTGGAAGATTATTCGTACGCTCAATATTTGGGATATTTCAATTCGGCGCTAGCCCGGTATAATGCCTCGCACGCTCAATAAGGAGAGACTATGAAACCAAGAAAACAATCGTTCATTTGGATGCTTGGGCTGATTCTGACCCTTAGCTCATGTGGGAGAGAAAGTTCTTCTTTAGGAACCTCCAGCGATGAGGAATCTTCTTCCACATCTTTTTCAAGCAGCGTGAGCGAGAGTTCCTCTTCCAGTGTCTCAGAAATCGAGGAAAAAACGATGGTCAATGAAAACGAATTATTAACGTCTCTTCGTGGCAGTTCTTATAACGATTATATCGATTGCCAAAAAGACTTTGGTCTGAATGACATCGCGAACGTCGGAGTTGATGAAGCCGAAATGAACACCGTCCTTTATGGAGTACCCGATTCGGGAACCCTCTATTTGGCTGAGCAGTACGGTATGGGACCAACCATTGGCAACAACGGGCGACCGCTCAATACGTTATTGGCAAGTATGTCAGGTGTCGCAGGAATCAAAAAAATCGTTTTTGGTCCGGGTGTTTATCATTTTTCAACCACCATCACGCTCAAAGCTTTAAGCGACATCTATTTGTGTGGCTCAACCTCAGGAGAAACCAGTTTTATTTTCGATTCCTGGATTTCGATTTTCAACATCGATGAATGCACCAACATCCATATCAATGACTTGGTGTTTGACTTTGATCCTTCACCGACGATCGGAGGGACCATCGTTTCATTCAACGAAACCAAAAAGCAAATTGTGATTGCGGTTCCGCACGAATTCGATTTGACCGATCCGCTCTATAACAATGGCAAAATCAGTTATGGATCCTACATGGAATTTGTTTATTCTGAGAGTGCAAAAGCTTATCTTCCCGATCCAAACGGTAATCTTCTTTATAATTCAACCGGCGATAGTATCAGCAGTATTGCGGGCGGTGCTTATAATCCTTTAACGCGTGAACTGACGTTAACGTTCACGTCGATGCGTAATCCCTCAATCGGTGCCCACGTTTCAGTGGCTTTCACGATGTATCAATATACCGGTTTCACGATTACCGACTCGAAAGGAATTTATCTAGAAAGCGATACGGTTTACACGACTCCTGGTATGACGGTCCGCACCGTGGAAGTAGAGGATATGTACTTGAACCGTTTTAATGCCCAGCTGAAAGAAGGGTCCTCACGCCTCATGACAGCGACGGCGGATATCATTCACTGCGTTGGAAATTACGGCGACTTATTGATTACGAACTGTGTGTTTGAAAATTCACACGACGATGCTTTGAACATTTGTTCGTTCTATAAAACAATCAATAGCAGCCTTGTCCATGAGATTGAAGCTTCCTCGGCCTCCTACGACACCAATGTGGGCACCGAACAAGGCGATACGTTGGTCGTCTATGACCCCAAAAACTTTGATTTGATAGCTACCTATGTGGCGGGAAATGTTGTGAGTTCGGGTTTAACCTCGACCATTGAAATTGCGGATCGCATTTCGACCGATTTGAGCGGACTCCTTCTTGGAAACGCCACCCGCAACCCAAAGATGCAACTGCACAATAACATTATTCGGAATAAACGGAATCGGGGCATTTTAGCCCAAGTTCGCGATTCTTCCATCACCAACAATTCGTTTGAAAACATCTATCATGGCGCGGTTTCCATCTTGGCGGTGTTCGATGTTTTCCATGAGGCCTTAGTTCCCTCAAATATCGAAGTTTCTGGCAACAAATTTTTAAACAATAATCAAGGCAATGGCCTTAACGGCGATGTCGCGGTGATGGTTTACGGTTCTGAAGGAACGTTGACCTCAACGATCAAAGATATTACGGTCACCAATAATTATTTCTATCAATCGCACCTTTCGGCGGTTTCGTTCTTAGGAGCCGGGAATTGTTTGGCCGAAGATAACCTGTTCGACCATATCGCCCAAAATCCCAGCAACAGCAGTTACAATTCGGCGGTTCGCATTTTGACCTCCGACCATATCACCATTCGTCATAACATCACGCTTTTTGGAACGTTGCCAATCAGTTATAACAACATTTTTCTCAATGAAAGCACCCAAGATATTTTGGGTATCGATAATGAAGTCCGGGAGGGATATTAAATGAAAAAACCATTGTTGATCACGACGTTTTTCCTATTGGGGAGTCTGGCTCTTTCCGGCTGTGGCCAAGACGCATCCTCCTCGTCAAACTCTGCCTCGTCTTCCGATAGTGAATCATCCGGCTCAAGTTCCTTGCCCCTTCAGGACGTCGGGGAGTTTGCCGCGGCTTTGAGCAAGGATGCTTATACCACCGATGAAGCCACAGGTGATTATGGGCTATCGGATTCCGCGAATGTTGGCGTGGTGTACGAGGAAACACAAAAAACACTTTATCCCATCGTCAGCGATAGCGAATTTGTAGGCCATGTGATTTCCCTAGACGCCTTGCAGGCATCCGATTTATCGTCCGCCGGAATCACGCTTCCTTCTGGCCTAGATCTCTCCGACGATTATACCCGGTTCTTTTACGCAGTCACTCTCGCAAAAACCTATAACGACAGTGGTGCAAAGGTGAAACTTAATTTACCGAGCCGAACCCTGCACATCGATGCTTCTAAGACTGAAAATTCGACCTATTGTTTTGCCTTTAGTGGGCTAAACGGGTTGTATATCCAAGGGAACGATACGGAGTTTGTCATTACGGTTCCCAATTTAATGTGGCGTGGATTCTTGAGTTTCACCAATTCCCAAGATATCCATCTTCAAGGTTTCTCTGTGGATTATGCTATACCACCGGCGTTAACAGGAACGGTGACTTCCGTTTCCAGTGAAAATTTGAGTGTAACCTTCTCGGTGGCTACCGAGTTCAATGAACTGATCAGCCGTGTCATTGCCCTCCAACCGACCGCCTCTTCCTATTTGGAATATGATGCGCTGACGAATGCGCCTCGCCAAGGCGGCAATTTTGCCACCAGCGGTGGGGTCAAGTCTTATGTCGTTTCGGGGAATGCCACCAGCGGTTATTCCATGACCGTCACTCTCGCCAGTGCGTTCCAAACCATTTTTACTGCCCCGGCGCGTGGAGACTATGTCAACGTGGCATTTGCCATGTATGGTTATAACGGTTTTGCATTTTCGAGCGGCAAAGATATTTTTGTCGAAGACGTGACGCTGTATACCTGTCCCGGGATGGCGTTTGTCGGAGGAACGACGGAAAACATTTATGTCAACCGGTTCAACCTTAAACTCAAAGAAGGTTCTTCTCGCTTAATGACGGCCACTGCGGATGGATTTCATTTCGACAGCTGCACCGGTGAAGTCAAAATCACAGCGTGTCTTCTTGAAAACTCCCATGATGATGCGCTCAATATAAAATCCGGTTATTACTATGATTTTTCGGATTACGATGCGGTGGCAAAAACCGTCACCTTAACCCGCAAAACCTCAAGCATGCCGAGACCCGAAGTCAATGACGTGATTGAATTTTATTCCGCGAATGACTTTACCTATCAAGGAAAACTGACGGTCGCTTCCGTCAGCGGAACGTCGGCAAGTTACGTGGTGACGGTCAAAGAATCCATCGGCCATATGAATCTGGCGGATTGGGGCGTTTGCCGAGCAACATTCGTTTCTCATATTGCCCAATTCATCTTTACTAATAACATCGTTCGCAACAAACGCAATCGGGGCATTCTCGTGCAAACTCGTGGAGCGGTAATTGAAAACAACACCTTCGAAAACGTTGCCCATGGTGCGATTTCCATCCATTCTTCGATGGACGTCTTCAACGAAGCAACGGTTCCTCAAAGCATGACCATCCGCAATAACAAACTCATCAACAACAACTACTTGTATGGCATGTACGGTGACCTAGCCGTCTTTGCCATGGCCACTCAAATTGGACCTGCCGGAACCATCAAAAGCATTGAAGTAGCGAATAACTTCATTGCGAAAAACGGCAATGCCGGAATTTCTTTCCAAGGTGTTGGGGATTCCTCGATTCATGATAATTTCTTCTTTAATTGTGCTCGCGCGACTCAGTCCGTTTCCTATGAAGCCGCCATCGAATTCTATAACGCGACGAATATTACGGTGACCGGAAACTACAACTACAACACCTTACAGTCTGCAACCTTTGCCGGCATGATTGCGGACGGATTGACCGATACCACAACCATCTACGATTCCAACAACGATTATTTGGAATATTTGGTCGATGATTCGGAAGAAGTCCTTGTGCCGATTGCGAAACTGACCAGCCCGATAACCATCGACGGCAACATCAGTGATTGGGCCAACCAAGGGACGACCATTGACATGGATGGATCCTCTGTGGCAACGGGCGATCCCATCACGCCCGAAGAGATTGCCGACGTTTTCCACATTAAGATGGCCAAATACTCCTTTGATGATACAGGCGTTTATTTCGGTTTCGATGTCTTTGACAATCGGCTGGATTTCAAAACACAAAACAATTTCTGGAATGGCGATTGTGTGGAGATTTTCATGTCGACGGTGACATCGACCCCGAACGCAGATATGGGGCTATACAAAGAAAATGGGGGTGTTTTACAAGCCGCATTCGTGCCGACCTGGTCAAGCAATTTCACTTTTGCCGCATCAAGGACCAATTCATCGATTGTCGAGAATCAGTCTTTAGCGCAAGTCAAAGTGATCACGACCAGCGAAGGCTATAGTGGCGAAGCCTATTTCCCGTTTACCCTCATACCGGAATTCAAGACCGCGATTGACGCAGGTCAAGGAATTGCGACCGCAGTTATTTTTGCGGACAATGACCGGGATGACATCGGCCGAAAGAGAGTGCAAATTGGCAATGTGCCTCATTTCGTCGAAGCCTACAAGACTAAGACTCAAAAAATGCCCCGCTTCGTTTTCGGCGGAATTTGAAAACAGAAAGAAAGGATTGTTATGAAAAAGCGTTCTCTTTTATCCCTCCTTGCCGTCAGCTTGGTTGGAACGGTGCTTGCTTCGTGTGGAAGTGATCCATCCTCCTCTTTACCCTCCAGCGCTGACAGCTCTTCGGAAAATCCGAGCTCCGAAAGCTCGTCGGTTTCTTCCGAAAGCAGTTCTGAAAGTTCGTCTAGCGAATCCTCGTCTTCTTCCGTTAGTGATGAAACCGCTCCGGTACTCACATTAGCGAATTCAGCGGTCACCGTCGCGGCAGGTGCTTCGATTGCACTTCCTACTGCAACCGCAATTGACAACGTCGATGGCGACATTTCCAGTACGATTGATATCCAATCGACCACGAAATCTGGAAAGGTCTTCAACGATGGCGGAGCTTATTCCTTTTCTTCCCAAGTCGCCGGGGAACACAAAGTTTCCTATTGGGTCAAAGATGCCGCGGGTAATGAAACCGAAGATTATGTCACGGTTACCGTCACCGCAGCGACACCCGAGAATTTTGATGTAACCGATCATAACGACATCGAAATCTTGGCCTCTTATGCGACGTTCAAAGAAAACTTTGAACAAGGCGAAAAATCGCCCCTCGTCAAAGGCGCGCTTCAAACCCACGTTGCTTTAGACGGAACCGCCAATGCAATCGCTGGTAACTCCATGGTCATCGATTATGGCGCTTTGGTGGGACACGATAATATCGTTTACCTCACCAACCTTGGGCCTTACCTCAAACCGGGCAAATGGATGGTCAGCTTTGACGTTAAACTTGCCAGTGGCCAACCCTCTATCAACGATTTCTACTTTGGTTATAACTATCAAGGCTCTGTGAGCTCCACGGACCAAAGAATTGATTTATCGGGTCTAGCTACTGCCGGAGATAAAGTCTCCGTGAATTACAATCAAGTCATCAACTTCGAAAGCGGTAAAGACTATTGGTTCAGTTTCTTTAAATTATCGCAAACCACGGTGACTGACATGGTCTTGGCGTTCGACAACTTTGTCTTCACCTATGCCTATGGCAACACCCAAAACTATGTTCCGACTTTAGAAGAATTAACTGCGGGTGTCACCTACGATTGGAATACCAAGTCGATGGCCATTGTCTCCTCGGAGGTCATCTCGGAAAATGATATTTCGGACGTTGACGCCAAGACGGCGATTGATGCGGCGGCAACTGGATTTGACGGTTATGTCCAACATATGACCGGAGGCAGTTCCCATACCTTGGGCGCTTTCAATTCCTCCAACATGGAACCGGGCAAAATCTATACCATCGAATTCGACTATTATCTTGTTTCTCTCACCGGAGGTCTTTACGTCATCATGATGGATGGAACTTCTGGAAACCATTCCATCAGTGATTATTCTTTAAGCGCATCGTCGGGTTTAGGCCATTTCACGATGCAATACAAAATGCTCGCCGGCGAGTATGCGATTAACTTCTATATCGGTGGCAACATCAACATGTATGTCGGAACGTTAAGCGCGATCGTCAGCGAACCTGCTCCCGAATCACCGTTTATCGATTCCCGTTCGGATGTCTACGGTTTCACGACCGAAGATGTCACCGCGACCGCTGGCTACACCTATAACTGGGCAGAAAATAACGCCATTGTTCCGGGATCTAACGGTAAATACGCGATCATCGACCGTCTTGATGCGGACATGAAAGCCGAAATGACTCCGGCCAACGGTTTCTCCTCCGCTCAATCCCTTTACTTGAAAGGCTATTCTACCTCGAACTTCTCGACCTGGGATGGCAAATTCGTTGAAGGTTATAGTTATACCGTTTCCTTTAACGCCTATGTTGCCCAAAGCGGTGCTCCAATCGTCTTATTCCTTACCTCGGCAGGTGCCGGAACGAGCACGACGGGTAGTTTCGCGGTGACGCAAGTCTCCGGAAATATCTACCACTACGAAACCTCTTTCAGCCCAACTGCCAGCGATTACACCTTCTCCTTCTATGGCCAAGGAAGTTCTTCTTACGAACTTTTTGTTGGCGATATGAACATTAAAGCGACCGAAATTATCGTTGAAGAAGGCAAGACACCTTTAGGTTTTGCCGTTGGACAAGCCTGGACCATGGAAGGCATCTATGCCAGCCAATTTGGAAAATCCACGTTGGTTACCACACCCGCCGAATACTTGACGGGCAATATGAAAACCTCCTCGCAACTTTTTGACCTCAATCCCGATACCACGTATGAACTCTTCCGTTGTGGTTCGATGATGGAGTCTGGATGCACCTATCAAATCACGGTAGTGTACAATGTCGCCTCGATCGTCGGTAGTGGCCTCCATATCCGTATGGATGGCAATTTCCAACCGATTGATGGCAGCGTTGGCTATCATGAAGCGACGTTCCATTTTACGGGCGCTATCGATTTCTTCAGTCTCTACAACACCGGTGGTGTTTCGGATGGAGCCGTTTATCTATCCCACGTCATCGTCGAATTGACTGCGATTGCTTAGTTTAACGATGTAAAGAGCATGGGTTCATCCTAGGGGTGAGCCCATGCTTTACCAAAGAAAAGGTCACGAATTATGGATAATATCGACAATCAAGACGAATTGCTGACGAGGCTACATCTCAACCGACAACGCTTAGCCGCCCCCGGGTACCGCTATCCGGAAGTTTTTGCTCAAGGCGGAGAATGGTACGGCGATTGGCAAGGCCGCATCCTGTTGGCGCTGTGCTCACTTTATGTGACGCTCCCGGATGAACAAGAAAAAGAAAATGTTTTCGGACAAATTTCCGATATCGTTTTGCATTTGGATGATGCCATCAACACGTCAGGCTATTTTGGCCCGCTATTCCAAGGAAAACTTGCCGACGAGCAACAAATCGCAGGCAATTCCTGGTTTCTTCGGGGACTTTGCGAGTATTACAAAATTACCCAAGAGCAGAAAATCATCAGTCATCTGATGAAGATTACCGATGAGTTTTTGCTTCCTTTAAAATCTTTTTTCGAACATTATCCTCAAGTCCAACGCGATCAAGGCGAAGTTGCTGGCCATACCATCGGTGGCTCGGTTGACGGTTGGAAACTTTCCAGTGATGTGGGATGTGCGTTTATCATGGTCGATGGGATGACTGCGGTTTACGAGATTACGCATGATGTCCGGCTATGGGAAGAAATAACAATCATAATCCAAGAATTCAAAAAAATGGATCCTCTCTTGGTTCATTGCCAAACCCATGCCACACTTTCTTTCATTCGAGGGGTTCTTCGCTTCTACCAGTTGACGAAAAATGTCGAGCACTTAGAATTTGCTCAACGGCTTTATGAAGTGTATCTTTCAAAAGGGATGACCATTGATTATGCCAACCTCAATTGGTTTGGACGACCAGACTCTTGGACCGAACCCTGCGCGATTGTCGATAGTTTTATCATCGCCAAACAGCTTTACTTATTCACGCATGAAGAAAAATATTTGCCACTGGCCAACCGCATTTACCGTACAGCGATCCGTACCGCCCAACGGGCCAACGGTGGGGCAGGTTGCAACACCTGCGCCTATGGAGATAACGCCAATGTCCTCTCAGTCGTGATTTTTGAGGCTTTCTTCTGTTGCTCGATGCGTTTAGCGGAAGGGCTAAAAGAGATTGCTGACTTCCAAGCCGTGTTGGATCAAGGAAACCTTCTTCTCCCGCTTCAAGGCACTTTCACAAAACGGTTTTTCAACGGTGGGAAGGTAACTTGCCTGTTTGATCCCATGAAAAATGGACGCGCCCATATCGTGTGTGACGGCGTTAACGCCGTGCTTTTAAAAGTCTATATCCCAACCGGTTGTTCCGTGAGTTCGGACGTTTCCTTCACGCGGACTCAACACACGCTCTCATTTGTCCTCAAAGACCATTTCGAGGTCATGTTTGATTACGAGTATACTTTGATAAAAGATGTCCGCCAAGGTCATGAGGTATGCTTCCTCGGCGATACGCTGTGGACCCGGAAAAGCGATGGAACGCTTTCACCCGTTAGCAATGGTCTTGACTTGCATGACGATGATCATGAGAAACTGCTAGAATACGTTTATTAGGAAAACCATGATGGAAAACTTTTTTAGCAATCCGATAAAGATTTGGCCCAAGGGCATGAGTCAAGAACTCAACGTCTCGTGTTTTTTTGTCGCGCATTTTCCTTCGGCTCCCAAAGTCATGCTTGCCATCACAGGATGTTCTTTCTACAAGGTTTACCTCAACGGACGATTTTTGTCATTCGGACCGGCTCGTGCGGCCCATGG
>JACCEE011877998.1_pt1 | contig 14393 bp, 16 predicted proteins | sample 7449931 | NCBI WGS metagenome assembly JACCEE01 (sample SAMN15323457, study PRJNA562643) | freshwater metagenome | isolation source: river surface water | place: USA:Blue River Watershed | collected 2017-08-19 | reverse complement strand
TTGAAAGGAGAGGTCTTTAGCTTTATCCCTCAAGAGCCTATAGATAAAAACGACACCCTCCTCGTCCTAAACGAAGAAGGGAAATTTGCTCGCTTCACCGTTTTCAACTTAAGAAAAGACAAAGAAAAGGTTCACATCACCTTCGAAGACAAGGAAGGCTCAGGTTTTTTCCCTAGTGTAGGAGACGAAGTTTATCTCATCCATTCCTTCAAACAAGTGCGCTTGGATGAACTGGATTATAAAATCATTCCAGAGGAAAAACATGCCCTTCCACTCAAAGTTCAACTGACAGGAAAGAGAATACGTCTAGAAACGAGCCTCAAATCTGGGGCAAGCCTCATTCTGGATGAGGAGCTCGATCTTCAAGAGGCCAAGAGCGACAAAGATTTCAAACAGATTCTCCTCGATCTTTTTAAAGAGGCGCAGGACTCTCGCTTCGTGATTACGGAAGTGGAACTCCAAAACAATTTGGGCTTTGAAAAAATCTTTGCCCCACTCTCGCATATGAAAAAGATCAAAAATCTTTTCTATGAAAAGCTTGCTGAAGTTTATCAAACAGAAGTAAAGAGACTCTGGACTAAAATTGAAACAGAACGAAGCGAAGAAAACCAGAATACAAGTCTGAATCTCAAGACTTTTGCTAAACGCTTAAGCTTCGCCCCTCACGACCATGTCCCTTTCGCCCATCTCAAAGACTTGAGTGACCTTTCAAAATTTAAAACGATAGAAGACATGAGGGTCATCCCTCTTCTTCCAGTCCTCCCTGAAGAAAAAGAGTATTGGGCAGCCTTAGAAAAACTCATAGAGAGTCACCCTCAAGAAAAGTTTCTCTTAGGCCTTAATAACCTAGGACATTTGGCCTGGGCCCAAGAACAAACAAAAGAAAACGTCAGTTTCTTTTCTGACTTCTATCTCTACCACGCCAATCATTTCAGTGTAGAGTTCATAAAAGTTACGCTTCCTAAAATTCTCTTTGCCTATGAATGGGTGGAAAATCCAGTGAACTTTGAGAACTCTGCCCTGCCTCTTATCAAAACAGAAGATAGAAATGAACTTCCCTACTTCATCTCTTTAGGGTGTTTTGAAAAACACAATGTCTTTAAAGGAAAATGTCCGCCGAACTGTGGAAAACGCTACGCCCATGCACTCAAAAATGGGCAGCAGAACTATCAGGTTCTCGTGAGAGACTGCATGACCTACATGAGAAGGACGAACAGCTAGGGTTTTCGTTTGTAAAGGGCCCATATGCCATAGGCGGAAACGAGGGTCCACGCCCCTTCTAAAATGACAAACGGAAGGTAGCGCAAAAGAACGGAAGCCAAACACGCAATTAAAGCTCCGATAAAATTTAAAGAGAGATAGAGCATACTTTCTTTTTTTATGAAATCCTTGAGATTAAGAAAGTATGCGAGAAGCAAAATAAAGACACCTATAAAACCGACAAGATCTATGATCGTCATAAAATAATCACCTTGTTAATTCTTCAATTACTTTTTTGTGTTTGGGATAAAGAGAAAGAAGCTCTTGTCTTGAAGCCAATTCAAAATCGCTGAAGTCAAAACCAGGGGCAACAGTACACCCCACGAAAGCATATCCGTTCTCTAAAACACGAGAGGCAAACCAAAGCCCCTTGCGCACGATACAGAGAGGTTCTTCCCCCTTAGAAAAATCTTTCCCTAATTTCATGATCTCTAATTCACCATCATCACCAATGACATAAATTTCTAAGGGCACACCTTCATAATGATGCCAAAGCTCATCAGATTTAATGCGATGAAAAGCAGAGAAGTCTCCCTGCTCCAATAAAAAATAAATGGCCGTGCTTGCAGCACGAATTCCTTGAGGTGTTGGCCATTCATCCATCGCCCTATACACCTCCCTATAATATCCACCTTCGGGATGAGGAAGCATGTGAAGTTTTTGAACGATATGTTGATGTTCTGTGCTCATAGATTACTTGGAATACTTTTCATGAATTTGTTGCTTAACTTTTTGAATAAAACCTTCTTTTTCCATTTTTACCAAAACATCCGTTAACTCTGGGAGAATTTTTATATTCTTTTTGTGCAAATATGCAAAGAGAGGAATTCCAAGCAATGGTGGTTCAGATATAAAAATACTCTTAAGTCCCAAACGCTTAAGAGCGGCAACTCCTGCTAAACGATCATCAACAACAATATCAGTTCTTTTTGACTGGAGCTTCATCATAGCCTGATCCATAGTCGTAACCACTTCAGTGGCAGTCCCCTTGACCAAATTTTTTTCTATCGCTTTGATTCCTCTCTGATAACCAACCAGATAGGGTTTCAATCCTTCCCAGTTTTCTATTTTCAAATTACTATTTTTTGAAAAAACGACGAATTCCACATTCGTAATGATAACAGGAACTCTTACTAGGTTTTTATAAACTTTCTCTAAACCTTCCATGCGATAAAGCTCGCCATCGACTTCACCCTTATTAACGATATCTAACTCCCTGGCCCCTGGGAAGAAGACGACTTGCATATCATGATGAAGACGTCGAAAAGCTTCTTTCATAACAATTGTCGCAATCTCAGTACTAGGACTATTTTCGTCAATGGTTGAGAAACGGAGAATTTGAGCATTTACTTCTTTGACAAAACAAAGAGAAAACGCAAAGAAGAGCAAAAAGTATTTATTCATGAACATATTTTATAACATCTCTTGAAATTTTCGATATTTATTTATAGCAAAAGAAGGAAGTTACTCGGCCAATCATTTCCTGTCTTGAATTTAAAAATATATTTCAGTATGATCTAGATATGAAATGGAATTTCTCTCCGAACATTTCTAGCCTCACCACAACCACCCCTTAGGGGGTCATTCAAATTTCTTTAACCTGCGAAGGTCAAATACCACGACATTTTTTTACAAGACATAAACACTAGGCGGACGTGTGTCTGCGCTTAATTTTTGGAGTTTTTATGAAAAATGAATTCGATCATCGAGTTCTTGGGGCGAAATATAACCTTTTTTCTTTTTTTGAAGAGGGACCAGGCATGCCAGTCTGGCAGGACTCTGGACTAAAACTAAAAAACGCACTCATTGATTACTGGAGAAAGGTGCATAGTAAAGAAGGCTATTTAGAAATCCAGAGCCCTATCATGCTTGACAGAAAACTATGGAGTCAATCGGGACACCTCGATTACTTCGAGGAAAACATGTACTTTTCTTCAGTTGATAAAAAAGACTATGCGATAAAACCCATGAGTTGCCCTGGGGCCATTCTTCTTTTTAAACAAAAGAAAAGATCTTTTGCAGAACTCCCCCTAAGAATTAGTGAATTGGGTCACGTCCACCGTAATGAGCCTTCTGGCTCACTATCGGGACTTCTCCGGGTGAGATCCTTCATGCAAGATGACGGACATATTTTCTGTCGCCAAAAGGATCTCTTCAAAGAGATACAGGGAGTCATCAACCTTATGCAAAAGATCATGAAGCACTGTGGTCTTGATGATTACCATTTTGAGTTATCGCTAAGAGGGAATGGCGAAAAGAAATATATGGGAAGTGACAAAGAGTGGGCTTTAGCTGAAAACCTTTTTAAAGAGGCCCTTAAGAATCTCTCGCTTGAATATAAAGAAAACTTTGGAGAAGCGAAGTTTTATGGCCCATCACTCGACCTTCATATCAAAGATGTTCATGGTCGTTTTTGGCAATGCTCAACTTTACAACTAGATTTTAACCTTCCATCACGTTTTGATCTCCACTATTATAACGAACAAGGAAGGAAAGAAGTCCCCTACATGCTTCACCGAGCGATTTATGGTTCGCTGGAGCGTTTTATTGCCATACTTTTAGAAAACTATGGAAAAAAACTTCCCTTCTGGATGCATCCGCTTCAATACAGGGTGATAAGCATTTCTCCTGTTGCAAATGAGTATGCTAGATCTATCTTTTTAAGTTTAAGAGATGCAGGGAATAATGTTGATTTAGATATTGAAGATTTAAACTTAAAAGAAAAGATCAAGCGCTCTCATAACGAGCTTATTCACTCCTTAATCTTTACAGGAGAGCAAGAAATGAGAAATGAAGAAGTCGTGATTAAAAGGATTGGTCAAAAGGAACAGATAAAAGTGAAATTACAAGAGTTTCTTAAAAGATAATAAAAAAGCCCCACGTTAAGTGGGGCTAACTAAGTAAAAAAGATAAAAGAATTAACATTCAGCTTTAATAAAACAGCCGGCAGTATCTCTCTTGTGAGAACAGAACTGAGAGAGAAAAAGATTGAGGTTATTATAAAACACTTCAGTTAAAGGATTTTGAAAAAGCGAAAGGAAAAGTGCACAAAAATATAAAAACTTATTATGTGCAGAGAGATGTTTTAAGTAGCGTTTGGGATAAAAAGGAAATCGAATTGGAGCGAAAGGCATCACCTTGACTTGAGAAAACTTAGCATCTAACAAAAAACTTCTTAGTTCTTTACAAGGATAAAGGCTTATATGAGCTTTCTCCGATTCGTCGAGAACAGCTCCCTTTCTTTTTAAGTAATTGATGATATCAATGGCCTTTCCTGTTTGGGATTCACTAAAAGCAATCATATGACCATTCTTATTTAACAAACTGTGAAGATTTTTAAAGCATGTTGGCAGATCAGGCACATGTCCGAAAACATCGGTAGAGATGATCACATCAAATTTCTGTCCTTGAAGGGCCAAACGAATATCGCAGGCTTTATCGAGAACAAAACAAACATCGCAGGAAGCTCTTCTTGAATGAGCTAGCGAGATTTCATGGGCCATAGGACTTACTTCATAACCACAAACATCAACAGATTCGCCAAAGTACTTTTTTACATCAATAGAAAGTCCCCCATGCCCCGAACCAAAATCGAGAACCTTAATTCGCTTTTTAGTTTTTAATATTTTTTTTATTTCCTTAAAGATAAACACTCGTTTTGCATCATGATAATAACGAAGAGTTTCTTTTAGTGTTCTACGCTTTGAAAGAAAAACAGGAGGATTTATCCAACATCCAATCATACTTTCATTTAAGGAATGACTCATAAAACGCTCACCGTTTAATTACATTAATAGTTCACCGAGCGTTTTTTTATTATTAATTTCTAGCTCATTCAAAGGAAGGCGAGGAACACCTATCGAATGCCCTAGAGCATTCATTGCTGCTTTAATAGGGATAGGATTTGAATCTAAGGACATAAGGGCCTTTGAAAGATATAAAAGAGTTTGGTGCATGACTCTAGCATCATCCATTTTAGCATTTTTAAACTGATCATATAAAAATTTAATTTTTTGTGGATATAAATTCCCTACAACGGATATGACACCAGATGCCCCAACAGATAAAGCAGGCAAGAATAGTGAATCATCCCCACAAAGGACTTTAAAACACGACGTAGATAAAAAACACATCTCGGAGATTTGATCAATACTCCCTGATGATTCCTTGATACCTATTATATTATTTAACAAAGAAAGCGCCGCTACTGTTTTAGGGCTTATATTAACACCTGTTCTTCCAGGAATATTATAAATAACAATAGGGATTTTAATTTCATTTAAAGATTTATAGTAACTATGTAAGCCTTCCTGAGAAGGCCTAACGTAGTAAGGAGTCACGATAAGGGCTGCGTCTGCCCCTAACGCCTTAGCTTTTTCGGTGAACTCGTAAGTTTTATTAAAACTATTTGTTCCTGTTCCGACAATGACGCTGATTTTTTTGTGAGCAACTCGAAGGGCCGTTCGTACAATTTCGACTTTTTCATTATCACTAAGAGCAGGCGCCTCACCTGTAGTTCCTAGTATAACTACTCCGTCCATTTTTGAAGAAATTTGAATTTCAATTAATTCTTCAAGCTTTCTATGCGATACATTGTTGTGTAAGTCAAAGGGAGTGATCAGTGCGGTATAGCAGCCTTGGAGATTCATGGTTCTCTCTTTATAAATTTAATGAGTTATCTAACTTTAAAATAAAACAATCTTTTCTTCGAATTAAATTCAATTAAGCAAAATTAAATTTTCTTAACTCAGAAATGAATTTGATTGCTGCTTCAGAATTAAACGCTGTTAGTTACTTTCAAGACTAACGGTCTTTAAGAACTCTCCCACCTTCGCTTTAGGTGTTTGAGAAAGAGCTAGGAGGAATTCAAAACGTGGAGATTCAAGACCAGTTCTTATTTTAAAGTTATCACAGATGTGAATGAAGAGTTTATGGGTCATGAGAACGTCAGAAAGCGCCCTGTGCGCGTTTTGGCGCTCTATTAAAAGGTGACGGCAGAGGTTTTCAAGGGTGTGACTTGAAAGGGACGGATAAAGGCGTCTGGCAAGCATGAGGGTACAGAGGAAGGAATTTTTTGGATTTCCCCCTACTCTTTTAGCCTCAGCAAGAAAGAATCGCGAATCAAAAGAAGCATTATGAGCAATAATAGGTGTGTCTTCTAAAAAGGTAAGAAGACGAGGGAAAACATCTTCTGCCCTAGGAGCGGTTCTCACCATAGCACTTGTGATCCCTGTGATCTGAGTGATTTGATAAGGGATGGGACGACCTGGATTAATGAGGCTTTCAAACTGTCCGGTGATGGTTCCGTTTTCAACCTTAATCGCACCGACTTCAATGACTCGTTCAAGAGAAGGAGAAAGGCCTGTCGTTTCGAAGTCTAGGATGGTGTAGGTTTGGTTCATATTGATCAGGATAAAATTGTCTGACTAACTTAACAATTTACAAACAGTTCCAGCAACTACTTGCAAACTATTCGATGTTTTACTCCAAACTCGAAGATAGCGCAAATGGTCCATAATAGGATTGCCAGCAAAACTTCCCTCGACATTTGCCTTCACTGTCACAACGGCTTGATCTCCAAAGAATTCCACTTTTCTCTCAGAAAATTCAAGTTTGTTAAGTCTTAACATTTTCGCTTTATGGGATTCTAGATCATCACTTTTAGTTATAACAGAACCATCAAACACCACGAATTGAAGCTTATCAGAGAGCAATTCATCCAATGCAGTCACGTCGTTGTTCATCATGGCCACTTTCAGTTTTTCTTCATAAAAAATGATAGATTCTAAAGTCAAATCATTCATATTTAACTCCTGATTATCGCTCTTGGTTAGAAAAAGATTAGCTTAGGCAAGACTAATAAACGAGTGTTTTTCTAGTCCAAACATTGAGATTTGACACTAACAGCGAAGACCGTTAACATCAACACATGCAAAGGATCGTTTTATCCCTCCTACTCATTGCTTTTGTTTTTCTTTCAGTTAGCTCTTTTACTGAAAAATCGCTATTTATCGCTCATGAGTCAACATTTTCAACAAAATATCTTGGTAGTCACAGCGACATTTTTAGGAATTCTCCTACTTCATCTGAATTTTTAATCTATCGCCAATATCAGACGGCCAAAAAGCCTTTCATTTTTTCTTGGCAAATTTTCTCTATCGACAAGACTTTTGATACTCCTCAATTCATTTCTCAACTGAACAAAAATCAAAATATCCTTTCAAGTTATCACCCTGCCCCTCTGCAATTTTTCGAAGTCCTCGTCATTTAGAATTCAAAATTCCGTTAAGTTACAAAAATTTTTATTTTTTTTCAAAGGAAGTTCCTAATGAATTCTATTGACGATAAAAAAGCCAAAGCTATCGCTGATTCTATTGAAAACAGCGGCTCAAACAAACCTTTATACATCATGGTCGGCATTTTTGTTGGCCTCATTGTTTTGATGACTATTATGGAAATAGTAAGACGTTAAAAAAAACAGTGGCAGCAGTTTAACAAATAAAGAGAGTTCGCTTGATTCATTCTTCACCATTTATCGCAGATCTTGCATTAATTATGATCACAGCAGCAGTGACGATACTTTTATGCAAGTATTTCAAGCAACCAGTTGTTTTAGGTTATCTGCTGGCCGGTTTCTTTGTTGGCCCCAACTTCCCTCTCATTCCAACAGTTTCTGAAATCTCCTCTGTGGACGTGTGGGCGGAATTTGGGGTCATTTTCTTACTTTTCACTCTAGGCTTCAGCTTCAAGATAAAAACTCTTCTCTCTGTCGGCTCAACATCGATCATCATCACCTTAATTAAAAATTTAGTATTGTTTGCAACAGGACCAATCATAGCTTACCTTTTCGGCTTTTCTACTCTTATGGGTTTATTCATTGGTGCGATCATCAGCCTTACTTCAACGCTTGCTGTCGCAAGATCATTAGAAGATTTCGACCTCACTCAAAAGTCTTTTTCATCAGTCGTCATGAGCGTCCTTGTTGTTGAAGATGTCCTCACTCTTCTTGTCATCCTTCTTATTAGTACCTTAGGAACCTCAGAAACCCTTTCAGGTTTTAGTTTTGCCTATTCTTTCCTTTTGAAATTTTTATTTGTTGGTTTTGTTTTTCTTCTCTCTCTCTACCTTCCTCGCTTTACATCGAAGATTAATATGCTCTCTAGTAAAGAAATGACCATCATCACCTCTTTAGCTTTTTGCTTGGCCATTGCCATGCTTTCGGCTAAGGTCGGCCTCTCTCCCGCTCTAGGGGCCTTTATCGCCGGCATGCTACTTTCCGAAACGACAGGATCAACCAACATTATAAAATTAATTCTCCCGATCAGGGACCTCTTCGTGGCCATTTTTTTTATCTCTGTTGGAATGATGATTAAACCATCTGTACTTATCGACAACTGGGTTTTCATATTAATACTTTCTCTCATTATGATTTTCCTAAAAAGCTTGAGCACAATACTTGCGGCACTCCTGACCAATCAAAGCAGACATGACTCATCAATGATCGGAATTTTACTCATCCCCATTGGAGAATTTTCATTTGTGATTGCAACTTTAGGTATATCTCAGCGAGTGATTCCACAAGACATCTATTCTATTGTTGTCACTCTTTCAGCAATATCAATTTTAGGGACAAGCTATCTGATAAAGTTCTTCCCAAGATTCGAGAAGAGATTTGTTGATTCAAAACTCTAATTCCACTTTTTTGTTTCTAAATCAAATTGAAGATTTTTTGCAAGTTCGACTCGTTTAGGACTTCTTTCAATGCCAACCGCATTTATCCCTAAGGCATTAGCGACAGCGAGCATTCCTCCCTGGCCACAAAAGGGATTGATCACAGTATGGGTTTTCGTTTCATCTTTAAGAAAGTTTCCAATGAGAAGGCAGGCTTCTGATCCCATCCCTCTTTCCCAAGTTTTATCTCCCAATGTGGAGTAAACATCTGGGGTCGACTTGCTTAAATCGGGAAGAAATGCTTTTGAGAAGGCCAAAAGATGAGAATAGGCAGGACGCCCAAAGGTGCGAGTCTCTGGAGCAAAACGACAAAGAATTTTATGAAAGAGAAGCTTTGAACCTGTGCGCTCTGCTGCTTTTTGACACAAATATCCCTTATCTACCCAAAGTCTTTCATGCTTAATATCTGACTGAAAAAAGAAAGTGACTCCCTCATCTGGAGTTTTATTTAAAACGAGTTCTGCCGTATCAACAAACCAATCCTTCCATTTATCGATCGTATAACCATGGAATTCAGATATATCGGGAAGAGACGCAATAAGAGATGTCCCCTCTTCTGGAGTGTGTCTTTTTAACCACTCAATGGCATCTTCGCAATGAAGAACTCGTTTAGCATCTGTCATATTAGATAATGATCAAGGGAACCTGAGTTTCTTCGGGACTTAAAGCTCCATGCACACCTTTTAAGATTAAGGCTTTGATACTTTCCCCGTGATACTGCAAAGTCCATGGCCCTTTGGGAAGAGCGATAAAATCGCCCACTCTTTTCCAGGCCCTTTCATCCCATTCATCTCCTAAGATTTGTTTTTTCTTAGCATCTTCTTTTGAAATAAGAACAAACTGTTCGTCAAAAAATTCGTTGAAACATTCTACAAATTTTTGAGAATCATTTAAATCCTTAAAAAAAAACATAGGGACACGAGTTTCGCAGGCAGGTGGAACTTTAAGAAAACTCATAAGAGGAAATTCATCATTCATAAGAAGATTATTATCATCAGGAATATCAATAAGCCCATGATCGGCAGAGATCACGATGCGAATTTTTCCAGCATGACGCTCAGAAAATTCTTTAATCTTAGCACAAACCTCTTCACAAAGAGCAATGACATCAGGATGCTGAGTTCCATGCTCATGCTCCAGGCCATCAATCTGTGGGAAATAAAAATACTGAAAACTTGGCCCTTCCCCATTAAAAGCAAATTCTTCTGCGTACTTCATGGCCTCATCAAATTTCTCATAGCCCTGTCCCAAGGTATCGGCTCTAGAGTAACGAGAAAACTCTGAGTTGACGTAGTACTTAGGAACGTAGCACTTGCTTCGACGAGTAAGTGTCGAATAGAAGCTAGGTTCGTAATACATTTCTTCAGGCTTAATTTGCTTTTCATGAAGAGGCTTAAAATTAACTCTATCTCTGAAAGGAAGATAGACAGAAGTCAGATCATACTCGGTTAGATGAGTCCACCAGCCGATGGCCCCATGTTTTGAAGGATACTGTGCAGTTCCCAAAGAGCTTAAAGCGGAAGCTGTTGTCGAAGGAAAAACAGAACGTAAAACCTGCACTCTTTTTTCTTTCAAGAAAGATAGATTGGGATTTCTTTCTAAAAAGTAATTTCCAAAGCCATCAAGGAGAATGAATAAATAATGCTCATGTTCTCCAATCTTTTTTTTCAAGTTTTCAACTTGATCATCAACTTTAAAAGTAGACCCTCCTCCACAAAGTGAAGCTAGGGCGCGAATCAATTTTACGGAATCCATAATTAACCTTCGAGATATTCTAATTCAAGAGTCACAGGGAAGTGATCAGAGTAACCTTCTTGAAAAATCTGATTATCTTCTTCGTCCCAAGTGATCGTTCTGAAAGGAATGCCCTTGCTATCAGCAGTAAGATTTTGAATTACCTCAAAAGAACCTTTGCGATAACGAAGACCTTCTTTTTTCTCTAAACTCACTAAAGATGGACTCACAACCATCTGATCGAGCATTGTCCAACGAGATGTTAAAGACCCCTCGAAATAATTTGTTCCTGGCCTCTCAGACATAAGTTTTTCCCAAGAAGCATTGTAAAGAGGAACGCGTCCAAGATCACGAATGTCTCTAACGAAATTTATATCGTAAGTTGCATTCATGTAATCCGTAATAGATGTGGAGAAAGGCTCATCATTAAAGTCCCCCATAACCACAACATTTGGGTATGTTTTAAACTTGGTGGGTTTGGGAGTTGTGTCGTCTTTAATACGTTGAACTTCTTTTTGAATTTCAAAGCCACCATGCATACGCCAAATAAGATTTTGAATATTGTCACAAACCGCTTGGCGATACATCTGTGTATAATACTTGTTAGATGGACGAGCTTTAAAATGGCAGCAGAAAACGGTTAAAAGCTCCTCTGTCCCTTTAATCTTGAGCTGAACCTCACAAACATCACCTTTATCATAACGTTCAAAAACTTGGTGATAGCGACAATGAACGATGTCGTAGAAATTTCCATCGTAAATAATCAAAGTGTCGTGATAGCTATGTTCAAAATCAGGATCGACAGCAATCTTAAAATTGCTTTTCCCCATACTCTCAATAAGCTCTTGGGCCACACCTGGGTTTTCAATTTCAGTCAAACCAAAGACGAGGCCTGTCTTATTTTTTTGAGTGTAGTTATTGATCATCTGGTTAAAAACACCAGCAAGACGGACAATTTTCGCTTTGTATAAATCAACCGTCCAGCCTTCGTGGGGGGTATAGTCAAAACGAGGCCCCCCTGTTTCAGGATGAAAAAGGTTCTCTAAATTCCACGTCACCAAGCGAACTGTTTTCATGAAAGATAATCCGGAATTCTCGCCAACTGGCAACCAGCAGCCGCTTTATGACCACCACCATTGTGCTTACGAGCAAGTTCAGAAACATCAAAATCACCTCTTGAGCGAAGTGATCCCTTGATCTTTCCTTCTTTATTCATAAACCAACTGAGAGAAAAAGGAGCATTGGGGTATAGATTTAAAAGAGCATTCCCAACTTCGGAATTTAAAACGACAGTGTTCACACAAGGGATGCGATGGCCATCAAAAAGAATCTCGCGGGCGTGTGAGCATATTGTTTGCACTTCCAACTCATCACTTTTGAGAAGAATTTTTCCCATATCAATGATGCGCTGAAAATTGTTTTCAAAAGTCTCCGCAAGTTCATCCCAAGCTTTGAAATCGTAATCGAAAGTACTTAAATAAGCATGGGCTTCTTTGCTATAGGGAAGTTGATGTAACCAAAGATCTCTATCCATCACGTAGTCGATCATCTTAGGAATTTGAGTTCCTGGATGACAGTATTCCCACGAAAGACGTGCACCTGATTTACTCATATCAAAAGTGGCAAAAGGAAGACCTTGAAGATCCTTTTCTGCAGAACGATGATGATCAAGAAGAACAATCTTTGAACTTTTCTTTTCCCAAGCAAGAAGAACATCTCGTGGGAAGGAAAAATCTCCAATGTAAACTTCTGAGCCTTCTTCAAACTCAGGCAAAGGCTCGTTATAGTTACAAGCCTTATAGGTTACATTTTCAGTTCCAATTTTTTTGTAGAAAGCCCAAGCGGTCGCAAAACCGTCCGGGCATTGAGCATGATAAAAGACGTAACGTTTCATTGTTTTATATACCAGTATTTGTGACCAATTCCGTATGGGAACCAGGCATCGCCTCCCCATCCAGGAGTTACGATTCGCTTATTAATAGCATGATAAGAATCTTTACTTTCCGAGTACTGAAACATGGCATAGTCTTCAGCAACAAGGTCATTGACTTGATCGAAAATAGCTTTACGTTTTTTCTGATCAAATTCTTCACGGCCTTTAGTGATGAGCTCGTCAACTTTTGGGTTTTTATAACCATAAAAGTTCCCAAGACCATCTGCAGCGTTGGAAGAGTGCCACTCACCAAATGGATCCACATCTCTTGCATTCATAGTACGGCCACGTCCGTTAGCAAGAGCTTCGAATTTTCTTTCGTCCTGAAGCTGTTTCCATGTTGAGTATTCAATAATTTTGATGCTGCCATCAACTCCAACTTTCTTCCAATAGTTTTGAACAAAGAGAAGTTCTTTTTCAATACGAGCGTTAGGAACAATCACAGTAAAACTGAACTTCTTGCCGTTTCTATCAAGAATGTAATCGTTATCACTATCTGACCAACCAGCTTCTTTTAAAAGACGAACAGCTTCGGCTGGATCATAAGAAGCAGGCTCGAATTTCCCTGCAAAGTTAGAAACACTGTAAAGCGGACCTTTGGGAATATTGGCATTTCCTGCAAGCACCTTTTTGATAATTTCAGGGCGATTAATTGCAAGAACAAGGGCCTTACGTACTTTTTGATCTTGAAAAAGTTCATTTCTCAAGTTGAAACCTAAGAAACCAAAACCTTCTTGAATACGTGAATGCATAGCGATAGCACGAACGTTACCGGAGGTAAAAGCCTTATCAGTTTTCGTCTGGCGCATAAGTTCAGTGTTACCAATACGAATAGGCATATAATCTAAGTCGCCTTTTTTTAATTTTTCAAAAGCGATTTGTGGGTCACGAACATAAGCAATAACGATGCGGTCAAAATTATATGCACCTACGTTTTGAGGAAGAACTTTTCCCCAGTAGTTAGGGTTCTTTTTAAGAACAGTTTTTTCACCTTTCTTCCAATAATCGACAACATAAGGTCCAGATCCTTGTGGAGCACGTGTGTACTCATTGGACTCCATCTTCTTTGGATCTTCGTAATAATAAAGGTGCTTAGGAATAATAAATACGCCAACGAGAAAATCAAAGATAGAGAAAAGTTTTTGCTTAGACTTAAAAACAACCATTCCTTTTTGAGGAATAGTAATACTCTCAATATTTGCTACCTGAGCTTTCTTAAAAGGAGCTCTGACTCCTTTTATATTGAAAACTTCAAAAGAGAATTTTACGTCTTCAGCTGTGACAGGCTTGCCGTCATACCAACGTGCACGCTCATCTAACCAGAAAGTAAAAGTACGACCGTCCTTTCCGATTTCCCATTTTTTAGCAAGACGTGGGATATACTCACCTGTTGCCATATCGTTATCAAGCAACGTTTCCATAACCCAGTTCACAAGAATTTCGGTGGCACCAACCTGCTTGTAAGTAATGGGGTTAATAGTATCTGCCTCATAAGCTTCATAAGTCAGAGTCCCACCAGGGATTGCATTAGGATCCCCCGCAGTAATTTTTTTTGCAGGAGCTGCTTGAGCAGATAGAAGAGTCAAAAGAGATAAAACTAAAAACAAAGAACGCATACACACCTCAAATCAGATGAATATCGAAAACGACAAATTGCGCTTGATAAGTATGCCCGAACTCTTTAAGCTTGAAAACATAACCTTTGAGAAAACCTTAAGGATTATCAGTGATAAAG
>JACCEE012309724.1_pt1 | contig 14395 bp, 10 predicted proteins | sample 7449931 | NCBI WGS metagenome assembly JACCEE01 (sample SAMN15323457, study PRJNA562643) | freshwater metagenome | isolation source: river surface water | place: USA:Blue River Watershed | collected 2017-08-19 | reverse complement strand
ATCACAACGTTGGGCAATGCATTAACGGTAATGGTCAACTCACTTGAAGTAGCTGAAGCACCACCGTTGGGACAAGTGGATTCCAATACATAATAATAAGTACCAGCGGGCAATGTACCTGGATCAAAAGAAGGAGACACACCATATGTGCTCGCAACAGTAAATGTGGATAATGTTGTTCCAGCCAAAGCTTGAGAATTACCTGGCATGGTGTAAACCTGACCACCCGAGTTATTTGTAATGGTAATAGACTTCTCTTCAGGGTATAAACCTGTAACGTTCCAAACCAAGGAATAGGTTTGACCCATGGTCAACTGTAATGAAGTAGTGACAGTGTTTGTTGTTGGTCCTGTAAGCGTTGCTACCACATTGCTTGATGCATCCAAAACTTGCATAGAAGAACCGTCCCATCCATCCCCGTAAGTATCAACTTGGGTAAAAGTATAAGTAACCAAAGGGTTTGGAGCTACTACGTTAGAGTATGGTCCACCAGCAGTGGTAGAAGACTTCCACTGATGGGTAAATCCTGAATAAGGGCCAAATGCACTACCGTTCAATACTGTAGCACCGCCTTGACAGAAAGTAGATACAGTAGCAGCCACTGTTGGCGCATTGGGCGCAGCAGAACAAGGACCTACTACAGTCAATGTATAATCCTCCGTTTCACCAGCAGAAATGTTTCCGCATGGCAACGTTGAAGTTGAATTCCAATCAGAGCGGATACGCATGCGGTATGAACCGGGCGCAGTACCTGCAGGAATGGTAAATGAATTGGTTACAGAAGTAAAATATCCACCAGAATAAACACGCTCTGCTGGATCAGCAAAAACTAAGTCATTGTTGTAATCCACCCAAATTCTAAAACCTGAGCTCGAGTTCAAGGTAGCTGTAAAGTTTACTACATCACCTGGCGCAGCCATCACAGCTTGCGCAGTATAGTTTCCGTAACCACCCGCTGAACCGCCGGTAGCGTTGTTGGTGATGTCTTGCACCTCACCTACTGTGGCAAAACTAGCAATGTGCCCGTTAGCAGCAGAAGTAGAAGTGGATACACAATAACCAGTATAGAAAGTGGTTGAAGCCCAAGCACTCAAATCACCACCACCGCAATTAGAACGGATGTAAACAGTGTAGTTTGTGTTAGCAGTCAATGAACTGAAAGTGTAAGTAGTGTTGGTTGTACTCGTACTCGCCACTAATCCAGAAGCACCAGAGCCAGCGGCTCCTGAAGTGCGGATCTCGATGTCATACCCACCTGAAGGAACAGGAGAGGCTGCAGTCCAGCTCACTGTCGCTCCTGTTGTGCTCAACCCAGAAGTGGTCAAAGCCGTTGGAGCGAAACATGAAGGAGCGGCACCTTGCGATACCACTTGTACATCATCAAAATTAATGTAATAATCACCCGCAGACCACAATACATCCCATTTGATGTATACCGCACCAAGCGGGGGAGTGAATGTGTGCGTTTTGGTTATACATGCACCCGTTTGGGTCTCCTGAGAAACGGTTGCAAACGTAGTCCATGGACCTGTAGAGGTTGCACCGTATTGCACATTAAATGATCCCCAAGGATTTGTACCAACAGTATTTGCACTCCAATTGGCTGCCTTGTACTTATAACTGATTGTTACCAATCCAGCATTGTTTGTACCTGGGAGAACTGGTGAAACCAGGTTACCGGTAGTTACACTTGAGTACAGGTTTCTGCGCATAGAGGCTGAACCACAAGCTGATGTAGCTGTAGTCCTTGTAATATTACCTGTCCACCCCGTTGAGTTGGCATTGAAATCCCAAGTTGTGGGAGTCAATTGCGCAAAGGAATCTGACGCAATTGATAGTAGTGCAAAGAGTGTCAAAATGATTGACCTCTTGAAACCAAGTTGGCTAATACTAAATTGTTGTTTAGTACAAACCTCCTTGCTTAGAAAACCCTTTTTGGTCGGGCTTTCCCATGGAATAGAATCCAAGTACTTCATAGATTAATAATTAAGTTATTTAGGTTAAGCGACGCCCTTTGCGTCATTACGAATATAGAAACGAGTTTTTTGATTTCCCAAAAACTTTTAAAAAAAATTTAACCTTGACCTAATTTTGCAGCATGTCAAAGTCTTTAAACCCCATTAAAATCAATATTTCTGAAATTTTAGCCGTGGTATTTATCAGCTTCGGATTGGGAACTTCACTCAGTGCAGCTTGGCTAGCTGCTTGGAACATCCCCTTTACCCCTGATTCCTTGCCCTACTTGACTGAAAATCAAGCACTTTTGCTCGGTTGGGCCAATGCCATTCAACAGATTTGCTTCTTTCTAGCCCCTTATATGTGGGTGGTATACCGCTCGCGCAACTTTAAAACAGAACAAATAAAAAGTTTACACAGTTTTCACATTCCTCTTCTACTACTCACAGTTGGTTTAACCGTCACATCCTTTGGGTTAATCGAAACCTTAAGCTGGATCAATGAAAAAGCGCTCAATGCACTGCCTGCATTGAAAAATCTACTTGTATCAAAAGACAACACGGCTTTAATCATTCAAGAGAAGATATTGTCTCAAAAAACAATATCAGGGATCTTTCAGAGCGTCTTCATCATGTCCATTTTACCCGGGATTTTAGAAGAGATTTTTTTTCGAGGGCTAGTTCTTCATCACTTGAAGAAAAAAATCAATCTGCATCTCGCTATCTGGCTGGTAGGGCTGTTGTTCTCCATTATCCATTTTGAATGGGAGGGGTTTATCCCCCGTTGGGTGCTAGGTGCAGGATTGGGTTATTTGTACAGCCTAACCCACAATTTATGGTACCCCATTTTGGCACATGTCGGCAACAACCTCATGAGCATCGTTTTATACCATTATTTTCAATCATTGAGCACTCCACAGGGGCATTGGACTTCTTCTCCCGCATTTTGGGCAGGGTCCGTGGCGCTGTGGGGAATCACTTGCTTTCTATTTTTCAGAAAAACCCAAGTTTTCAACAAAGCATAAAAGGTTTTGATTTATCTTAGCCGCCCCATAAGCGGTATACAATGAATGACATGGTAAAAATCATAGCAGGCTCTGGCTCCAAAACACTTGGAGAGGGCATTGCCAAAGCTTTTGGGGATCAACTAGGCAACGTCATCATCCAACGCTTCAGTGACGGTGAATTTTCTCCTTCCATTGAAGAAACGGTGCGAGGGAAAGATGTGGTGATTGTGCAATCCACTTTCCCACCTTCTGATAACCTTATGGAGTTGTTGCTTTTGATTGATGCTGCCAAACGCGCTTCTGCCAAAAGAATCATCGCTGTTATGCCCTACTTTGGTTTTGCCCGTCAAGATCGTAAGGACAAACCGCGTGTTCCAATAGGAGCCAAGCTTGTAGCCAATTTGTTGACCGCAGCCGGTGTGAATAGGGTCATCACCATGGATCTTCATGCTGAACAAATCCAAGGATTCTTTGAGGTTCCCGTAGATCACTTGTACTGCAGCACTTTGTTTGCTCCATTGTTGCAGGAAATGAACATTGACGACTTGGTCATTGCAGCCCCGGATACCGGCGGAACCAAACGTGCCAACGCCTATGCCAAATTACTGGGTGTTGATTTGGCCATTTGTTACAAGCAAAGAAAAGTAGCCAACCAAATAGAAAGCATGACCGTGATTGGTGATGTAAAAGGCAAAAATGTGGTGCTCATTGATGACATGATTGACACGGCAGGCACCTTGTGCAAAGCTGCGGAAATGATGTTGGAGAATGGAGCTTTGAGCGTGAGAGCCATGTGCACCCATGCCGTATTGAGCGGACAGGCTTATGAACGCATTCACAATTCCAAATTATTGGAAGTTATTGTCTCGGATAGTATCCCCTTGAAAGAGGATCAACCCCAAGATAAGATAAGAGTAGTGAGTACGGCGCAATTGTTTGGAGATGTCCTTCACAATCTGATAGAAAACAAGAGCATTAGCTCGCATTTTATCAGTATTTGAGGAGATGAAGGGATGAGGAGATGAAGGGATGAGGGGATGAGGGGATGAGGAAAGAGGAAAGAGGAAAGAGGAAATGAAGAGAAGAAGGATCGTAGGGGCGAATTGATATTCGCCACGATGAGAAAAAGAAATTAAATAGAAACCAAAATAAAATAACAAAATGAAGCAATTTGAATTGAGCGGTTCTCCCAGAGAGAACGTAGGAAGACAAGATGCAAGCGCCTTGCGCCTTGCTAACCGTATCCCAGCCGTTATGTACGGTGGAGGAAACCAAGTGCATTTTTCAGTAGGTAAAATTGAGATGGACAAAATCATGGCCATGTCTGATACTTTGCAAATCAACTTGGATGTAAACGGTACAAAATACGCTTCCATTATTCAAGAAGTACAACGTCATCCTGTAACTGACAAAATTGTTCACGTTGACTTTTTGGAATTGGTTCCTGGTAAGGCCATCAAAACTTCTTTGCCCGTTCGTGTAACAGGTAACTCTGAAGGTGTTAAAGCGGGTGGTCGTTTGGCGATCAACTACAGAAAAGTACGTGTATTTGCCAAGCCTGAGGATCTTCCCAATGACATCACTTTGGACATCACCAAATTGAACATCGGTGATATGATTCGTGTGCGTGAAGTGCAAATTCCTGGTGTTAAATTCTTGGAAGCAGATGCCTCTGCCATCATTGCTATCCAAGCTACTCGTGCTTCTATCGCTGCTTCTCAAGCAGAAGAAGCTCCAGCAAAAGGAAAGAAGAAATAATCTTGTTCTACAAGTTAAAAAGGGTGCTGTTTCAGCACCCTTTTTTTGTTTCTCATCTTATTACTACACAAAGGAAACGTTTTTAACACTTTTTCGTTTCCAATGTGTTTTTTTCAATTATCTTCGCGCGGCCAAATGGAAGACAAAGAACTACACATCATTGAAAAAGCGCTTCGTGTCTTCATGCGTCAAGGAATTAAAAGTGTCAATATGGATGATATGTCCAAGGCGCTTGGTATCTCCAAAAAAACACTGTACTTGTTTGTCAAAGACAAAGAGGAATTGGTAGAGAAAGCCACCGATCTTTTTGGTCAAAGAGAGATTGAGGCCATCAAAGAAATTTCTTCTCAAAAAGTCAATGCAATCGACGAGAGTTTACTCATCAAAAAATGGGTATTATCTGTCATAGAGAATGTGCATCCAGCCGTAGCTTTTGATTTAGAGAAGTACTATCCTTCCATATCCAAAAAAATGCAAGAGAATCGCCGAAAGGTGGTCTATAAGAGCATTTACAACAACATCATCAAAGGACAAAAAGAAGGCCTGTACCGTAAAGATATCAGCGCTGACATTGTATCTCGCATTTACATTGGAAGAATGGAAATGTTACTGGATCAGAATGTATTTCCACCCCAACAATTTTTGGTGTCAGATGTTTATTTGGAGTCATTCCATTATCACATCCGTGGCATCGCCAGTGAAAAAGGTCTGAAAATTTTAGAACAACCGAAAACAAAAAATAAGCAGAAACGAAAAAACAATTCATGAGTACCAAATTAAAATTACTCTTGATAGCACTTGTTGTTTTTTACAACAACCTATCAGGTCAGCAAAAGCTAACGCTGATCAAAGCGCAAGAGTTCGCAACCAAAAACGCCAATAGTGTCACACAATCCCTGTATGACGAGCAGTTGGCCAAGTTACAAGCTGATCAATTGCTGGCCATTGGATTACCACAATTGAATGGATCTGTCCAATATCAAAATTTTATTGACTTACCCACCTCCGTGATTCCTGCTGGAGTTTTTGGACCAACAGAAACCAAAATCAAGTTTGGTGTACCGCATCAGATGACAGCCGGGTTAAGTGGTTCTCAATTGCTATTTGATGGATCTTGGCTGGTGGGATTGCAGGCTTCTCGAGAGTACGCTAAACTAACCAGTACACAGGTTAAGAAATCAGCATTTTTGATCAAACATGAGGTGGCTCAAGCCTACCATCTTGCTATCATTGCCAAAGAAAGTATTGTATTATTGAACAACGGAAAAACGCTGATAGAAAGATCATTGGAAGAAACGAAGGCCCTGCATAAAGAAGGATTTTTAGAAGAGCAAAATGTAGATCAATTGCAGCTGACTCTGAATGATTGGATAGCCCGAATTGTTGTAGCAGAAGCCAACGCTAAGCTAACATTGGATTTGTTAAAGTTTAAAATGGGCATGCCGCTTCAAAATGAAATTGAACTAGAAGACAACAGCGAAACATTGGCCACCACTGCCAATGAAGCTTTGTTATCCAATCCCTTGAGTGTTGAAAGCAATATCGACGTGCAATTGACCAATCAAGCTTTGGGATTACAAATGTTGAATTTGAAAAATAAAAAGGCCGCTGCATTACCCAACCTGGCGGCCTTTTACAATTTGCAAACACAAGCCTTGCGCTATGAATTCAACTTTGCAGATACCAAAAAACAATGGTACCCTATTCAACTTTGGGGAGTGCAAATGAACATCCCCATTGTTTCAGGCGGACAACGCTACAAGTCTATTCAATACGCTCAAGTAGAAGTAGAAAAAATGAAGTCTACGGCAACCTTGGCCAGAGAAGGTGCACTACTGGCCTTTAATAGTGCAAAAACTAACTACATGTCTGCATTGGCCACCACAAAAAACAACAAGGCCAGTTTGGTTTTGGCAGAAAAAATATTTACCAAAACCAACGAGAAATACAAAGAAGGTTTGGTATCCAGTTTTGAACTGACCCAGGCCAACAATCAAGTATTGCAAGCACAAGGAAACTATGTTCAATCCTTATTGCAATTGCTCAACACAAAAGACGAACTTCAAAAAGCCCTCAATCAATAATTCCATGAAAAAGTATTTTTCTTTGGTTGTCATTTCAACCATTATCCTTGCCGCATGCGGCAGCAAAGACCCTCAAGCGCAATTAGAAGCACTCAAGGCAGAACGTTCTGCATTGGATGTTCAAATCCAAGAATTAGAGGCCCAATTGGCTCAAAATGGAACGGTAGAGGTAAAATCAAAAGAAGTGTTGACCACTACCATGACACCCAGTGTATTCAAACACTTTATTGATGTGCAAGGTGTAGTGGATGCAGAGTCACAAGCAGCAGTCCAACCGCAAATGCCAGGAGTAGTGACCAAGATCTACGTAACGGAAGGCCAGTCCGTTGGTAAAGGTCAAATTTTAGGAGAGACCGACAACAGTGTCATGTCAGCTCAATTGAATGCACTACAACCCCAATTAACATTGGCAACAGATGTATTCAATCGTCAAAAAAGATTATGGGATCAAAAGATTGGTTCTGAGCTACAATTTCTACAGGCAAAAACCAACAAGGAAGCCATTGAGAAGCAAATCAGCGCGATTCAAGAGCAAATCAACATGACCAAAATTACCGCTCCAATTGCTGGCGTAATTGACCACATCGGTGCTAAAATTGGTCAATATTCTGCACCAGGCATGCCTGATCCAGCTTTCAGGGTTATCAATTCCAGTAAAATGAAAGTCAAAGCTGAGTTTGCAGAATCTTATGCCTCTACAGTAAAAAATGGGGATGAAGTGGAACTTTATTTCCCTGATATCAATGAAACCATTCAAGGAAAAACTTCCTACGTAGCCCGCTTTATCAACCCTATGACCAGAACCTTTGCGGTGGAATCCAACATTAGTGGTGACGGAAACAAATACCGTCCCAATATGGTGGCTGTGCTCAAAGTAGTGGATTACAAAAATGAAAGTGCTTTTGTACTGCCCATCAACGCTTTGTTAAGTTCAGGTAATGAAACCTATGTTTACAAAGTTGGCAAAAAAGACAATAAAAAAGTTGCGGTTAAGACCGTTATTGCAACCGGAAAAACATACAATGGTATGGCTGAAGTGACCTCTGGATTGAACGCTGGAGACGAGGTCATTACGACTGGTCAATTCAATATTGTGGATGGCTCTGTCATCAAATAATAAGGCAAGATTATGTTAGAAAAATTCAAAGAGTTCAAACCCTCTAGTTGGGCCATTGACAACAAAACCACCATTTATCTACTAACGATATTTATCACGTTAGCGGGTATCTTGTCTTATCAAAGTATTCCCAAAGAACAATTTCCTGATATTGTTATCCCAACGATATATGTCTCCACGGTTTATCCTGGAACCTCTCCTGAAGATATCGAAAATTTGGTGACGAAACATTTGGAGAAACAAATGAAGAGCATCGCAGGTGTAAAGAAAATTACGAGTAACTCTATACAAGATTTCAGCAATGTGATTGTAGAGTTCAACACCAGTGTGGATGTACCCATTGCCAAACAAAAGGTAAAAGATGCGGTGGACAAAGCCAAAAAAGATCTACCCAACAATCTTCCTGCAGATCCCAATGTGATGGAGGTGGAGTTTTCAGAAATGCCCATTCTCTTTGTCAACATAGCGGGAAATTACAGCCTCTCTGACCTAAAAACCTATGCAGAAGATTTGCAAGAAAAAATTGAAGGGCTGAGGGAAATTACCCGTGTGGATATTGTTGGTGCATTGGATAGAGAAATCCAAATCGATGTAGACATCTACAAAATGCAAGCCTCTAAATTCACTATGGGAGATATTGAAAGAGCAGTGATGTATGAGAACATGACCATCTCTGGAGGTGGAGTAAACATGGGGAATGTCAAGCGCTCTTTATCCGTTAGCGGTGAGTTCAAAAGTGTAGATGAAATCAAAAACTTGGTCGTTACCTCTCAATCCGGATCCAAAGTTTATTTGAAGGACATTGCCGATGTCAAGGACGGTTTCAAGGAGCAAGAGAGTTATGGACGTTTGGACAAAAAGAATGTCATCACGCTCAACGTCATCAAACGCGGTGGTGAAAATTTGATCGATGCATCAGATAAAATCAACGCCATTTTGGCTGAGATGAAAGAAAGTAAGTTGCCCAAAGATTTGTCAGTCGTGATTACTGGAGATCAAAGCCGCACCACGCGGGTTACGCTGCATGATTTGATCAACACCATCATCATTGGATTTATCTTGGTTACAATTATCCTGATGTTCTTCATGGGGGTAACCAACGCCATTTTTGTTGGGCTTTCTGTTCCATTGTCCATGTTCATCGCCTTTTTAATTCTTCCGGGAATTGATTTCACCATGAACATGATTGTATTGTTCAGCTTCCTATTGGGATTGGGAATTGTGGTGGACGACGCCATTGTTGTCATAGAAAACACCCACCGGATTTTTGACAATGGAAAAGTTCCCATCAAGGTTGCTGCAAAAAAAGCAGCGGGTGAAATTTTCCTTCCTGTTTTGAGTGGTACGGCCACTACCCTAGCCCCCTTTGTTCCATTGGCGTTTTGGGGCGGTGTGATTGGAAAGTTCATGCACTACTTGCCCATTACCTTGATCATTACGCTTACAGCCTCTTTGGTTGTGGCTTACATCATCAATCCTGTGTTTGCTGTGGACTTCATGAAACCTCATGAGGACAATCACAACAAACCCAAATGGAACAAGGGAACCAAAATTACCACAGTCGTATTCATCGCTTTAGCGACCTTATTTTACATCAGCGGAAGCTTTGGCATGGGTAACTTCACCATCACACTTTTGTTGGTTTATTTGCTATTCAAATTTGTTTTGGAAAATGCGATTCTTGTTTTCCAGGGCAAAACATGGCCTCGTGTTCAGGCACGCTATGCAAGCTTCCTAACATGGGCGCTGGCCAGACCAAAAACCATATTGTTCAGTACGCTTGGATTATTGGTGTTGTCTTTTATGGTCACTGGTTTGCGTCAACCCAAGGTGGTTTTCTTCCCGAAAGCGGATCCTAACTTTGTATACGTTTATGCCACCCTTCCGGTTGGAACCAGTGCCAAAGCCACGGACAGTGTAGCCCACATCATTGAGGAAAAGATCTACAAAGTTATTGGAGAGAATAATCCACTAGTAGAAAGCATCATCACCAATGTGGCCATTGGTGCCAATGAAAGTCAAGAGGACCGCGCTCCCTATTCACACAAAGCAAAAGTGGGGATTGGTTTTGTGGAGTTTGCCAAAAGAAATGGACAATCGACAACAGAAATTTTAGACCAAGTACGTGCAGAAGTGAAAGGAATTCCCGGTGTTCAAATTGCCGTCGATCAAGAGCAAAATGGTCCACCCACTGCCAAACCCATCAGTATTGAAATCAGTGGTGAAGAGTTTGACGATTTGATTGTTGCCAGTATGCGCATGAAAGATTTCTTGGATGCGGCTCAGATTCCAGGTGTCGAGGAATTGAAAACGGACTTACAATTGAACAAACCTGAAATCAAGATTAAAATTGATCGCGAACGTGCCAACAGAGAGGGAATTTCCATGGGACAAATAGGAAGTGAAATCAGAAAGGCCGTCTTTGGATTGGACAATCCATCCAAATTCAGAGATGGTTCGGACGAGTATCCCATACAAGTGCGTTATAAGAAAGACCAACGCAATGATATTGAAGCCTTGCGCAACTTGATCATCACCTACCGCGACATGAACATGGGTGGAATGATTCGCCAAGTTCCTTTGTCTGCCTTTGCAGATGTTGAGTACACCAGTACCTATGCAGGTATCAAACGTAAAAATCAAAAGCGTGTCGTTACCCTTGAATCCAACGTCTTGACAGGATTTAACCCCAACGAGGTGGTGGGTAAAATTCAAGCCAAGGCGGCGCAATTTACCGACCTGCCCAATGGTGTAACCGTAAACCTCGCTGGTGAGCAAGAAGAGCAGAAAGAAACAGCAGCCTTCTTAGGTTCGGCATTGATGATATCCTTGGCATTGATTGTTTTGATTTTGATCATGCAATTCAACTCCATTGGTCGAACTGTCATTATCCTTTCCGAAATCATTTTCTCCGTCATTGGGGTTCTTCTGGGATTGGCCATTTTCAATATGGACATTGTGATAGTCATGACGGGAGTGGGTATTGTAGCATTAGCGGGTATTGTGGTTCGAAACGGAATCTTATTGGTAGAGTTTACCGATATTCTCCGTGAACAAGGCATGGAGCTACGGGAGGCTGTGATTGAAGCTGGACGTGTAAGGATGACGCCTGTTTTATTGACCGCCACCGCTACTATTCTGGGAATGATTCCTCTGGCAATAGGTCTAAACATTGACTTTGTGACCTTATTCACTGAGTTAAATCCAAAGATTCACTTCGGGGGGGACAGCGTAGCCTTCTGGAAACCGTTGTCTTGGACTATCGTGTTTGGATTGAGCTTTGCGACATTCATCACGCTAATAGTTGTCCCTGTCATGTACATGATGAGTGAGACTTGGAAGGCCGCATTGAAGAAAAGGTTGAACAAACAAGTTGAAGCATAATACAACTTGTGAAAACGAAAAAGGGCGGTCAAATGACCGCCCTTTTGTTATTTCTTAACTTCCAATTAGAAATGGAAGTTGATCATTAATGCACCACCGGCATTGTCGGTATCCAAAGAGAAATCAGATCCAGTTGGGCCATCTGTTGTCGTTGTAACCACATTTCCATTGGCATCCTCCGTAACTTGAGTGAGCGACCCTGCACCTTGCGATACAAAACCTAAGCCCCAACCAAATTCACCAGCGATAGAGATTTTTGGCAAAACAAAATACTCAACACCAATGAATCCACGAACTCCAAAACCAATAGCGGCACCTGTTTTGGTCTCTGTAACTTGTCCAACCACATTAGGCTTGGCATAAGTAGTGGTATTTCCTCCACTCCCGAAAGCCAAAGTAGCTGCTCCACCATAATAACCTTGCAGACGAGTTGAACCTCTTCTGTATTCCATACCCGCACTCAATCCGATGAAATTTTCAGACATCTTTACTTCATCATAAACACCCACTGAATCTTCGCTAGCGACCTGCATGGTTGAAGTATTCATTCCAATTCTAACACCTGCGCGGTAAGCTTTAGTATCACTAATAAACAACTTACCAGTAATCATGTTGGCACCGTTAGAATAATCAAATGACATTCCGTTGTCCGCACTGTTGTTTAACATGTTACCAAAATAACCAATCGCAGAGGATCCATCCACTCCAATTGACCAATCACCAGATTGAGGAAGGTAGTTCTCTCCTTTCTTTGAAGTAAGCTGTGCATTCATTGTGCCTGCGCCTACCACCATTGCAATAATTGCTAATGTTTTTTTCATAATTATTTGTTTTTGAGTTTACCCGAAATTGATTTTTTTTCGATGTGACTTGACGCCATCATGAAAATAGTAATGAACAACAAAAAGTTAATTCGTTGTAAATCAACTTCTTTTACCCATCATTGAGGAGACAAAAGTGGTCAAAATAATCAACCCACCGCCAAGATAAAATCCCAAACTCATGAATTCTGATTGACCATACAGCCACAAGGCCAACAAAATAGAATAAACAGGTTCCATATTAATGGCCATCGCACATACAAAAGGTGATATCTGACGCATCACGGCAATACTGGCTATGAACGGGAAAGATGTAGCCACAATACCAAGTATGATTAACAACATTACATTGTGTTGATTCAACTGATCCAATTGGAAACGCTCGTTGTCATTCGATACAATGTACAAAAACACTGCTAAGCAAGCCACTGCCATTTCAATCAACGCCATCTGATTGCTGGGGACATCTTTTACCAATCGCGCGTTCATGGCAGAGAACGTGGCAGATAGGAAGGCCGCTAATAGTCCCCAAAGGATACCTTGAGTAAAACGGGTCTCGAAATTAAATATAAATACCAACCCCACCACCGCCACACTGCCAAAAGCCATTTCCCTCCAGTCCCACTTCTTGGCCATTATCCAAGGTCCTACAAAGGAGACAAAAATGGCGTTGGTGCTCAAGACCGTTAATGCGGTGCTAATGTTAGACACTTTGATGGCGGTGAAAAAAGAAATCCAATGCATGGCGATGAACAAACCTGCCACGACCAATCCCAAAAAATGACGACTGGAAATGGGAGACCATTGTCTTTTATAGAGGACCCAAATGGCTATCCCACCGAAGGCGATGAGGGTTCGCCAAAAAACCAAAGGAACTGAGGATAAAGTTATTTCATGACCCAATATTCCGGTGAATCCCCAGATGAACACAATAAAATGCAATAGATAAAGTGCGCTACTTCTGCTCATTGTTGTGATCAATGTCCACTACTCCACCCGATACAATGTACTTCATCACATCCACCGCATTTTTATCAATGGGCTTCACATTTTTAACAGGCACTATCAAAAGATGGCCTGAGAAACTATAACTCATGGGAAAGTAAACTCCAACTTTTTCCTTGATGTTGCCCAATTCCTGCAAATCTTCATCCGTTATAAATCCGATGGCCTCAAGATCATTGGCATCACTCAACTTGACCAAAACGGGTTGATTAAAGGCCTTCTTTTGACCAACAAAAGCGCCCAACAAATCCGTGATGCTTTTATAAATGGTCTTAATGAGCGGGATGCGATCCAAAAATTTATTGAACCAAAATTTGATGGTATCATTGATAAACTTTGCGCCTAAATAACCCAACACGGCCAATACCAAGAGTAGCATCAAAATACCCATTCCAGGATATCGGTGTTCAATGGGCAAAATTGAATCCAACCAAGTAAACATTTTATAAATCACATACCCCGTCATGATAATGGGAAGGCTGATCAATAAGCCGTTCAACACATATTGAATCAAACGTTTGAATAATCGTTGTAACATGCCGCAAAATTGCATCATTTTCAATGATGCTTTTATTTTTTTGTGAAGCAGATCACTTAATTCTTTGAAGTGATGTGTATTTTTGGAACATGAGGAAATTATTGATGACAATCTTGGCCATTTGCATTGTGGCCATCGGCGTGGCTCAGACTGCTGATAAGCCTGTTAAGTGGAGCTACTCTGCAAAAGCACTTGAAAACAATCAATTTGAATTAAATTTCTCTGCTAAGATTCTCAAAGGATGGCATGTATACGCCATTAAAGTATCTGATAACCCCGATTTTATTGGACCTATCCCAACCTCCATAAAACTCAATGAGGACAAGAAAAATTTTAAAATTATTTCACAAGCAAAGGATGGCAAGTATATCACCCATTTCGATCCCAACTTTGATGCCGATCTCAATTATTATGAAAACGCTGTCGCTTTCAAACAAATCATAGAAGTATTCTCGGGACAAAGTTTCGTCCTAAAAGGAGTATTGGAATACATGTCTTGCAATGACAGTCAATGTATATTCCCAGATCCAATCAAATTTGAAATAAAAATTGATCCAACTTCAAATAGCTTGACAGAGCAAACGGAACAAAGTTTAGAGTCTAAAATAGACACCGCAGGAAAAAAGGTTGTTGAATCCAATGACAACGACCCCTTCCATTGGAAACTGGATCCCAACAAACCCCAAGAAAATTGTCAAATAGAACAAGAAGAGCAAACCATGTGGT
>JACCEE010771539.1_pt1 | contig 14401 bp, 19 predicted proteins | sample 7449931 | NCBI WGS metagenome assembly JACCEE01 (sample SAMN15323457, study PRJNA562643) | freshwater metagenome | isolation source: river surface water | place: USA:Blue River Watershed | collected 2017-08-19 | reverse complement strand
TCATATGTTTTTTCAATACTTTTTACAAGATTACTAATTCTTTGATCATAATTCATTGGCGCTTTGCTTTTGTCAATTGTCATAATATCATTGGTTGCCGAATGCGTTGCTACGAGCTCGACAATCGAAGGAATTGACTTCTTATATCCACTTTCATTTGGATGAAGTTGATCATCCGTATCTTCATCAATCTCCATGATTTTATCAAGTTCTAGGATTCTGACATCAGAATACTTCTTACACATTTGCTTAACATTATAATTATACATTCCGATCAAACTATTTCCTAATACTGTCCCTTGATTCGGCGGTAAAACAACAATAATCATGGCTTCTTTCAGTTCTGGTATGTCCCGAATGTATTGAATTACTTTGTCAAGTTCTGGCAAAACTGTATTGCCATCATCTGCTGAATACTTACTCCCAACTTTGAACTCATCCTTGTCTGCAAACATAAGAATATCATTAATTCCGCCATCCAAAAGGATCACTGTATCTTTCGTAACCTTCACCTTTTTATGCTTAACATCATGTCTAAAATCAAATACCAACTGCCAAATCCAATCTCGTCCTTCTGTCTGAAATTGCTCTGTCGGGATTAACGTTGATCCACTTGCACAATATTTTTTGGACCTTGTATCATATTCTTGGTTTAGATAATAGTCAAAGGAATTATACTCATTTCCCGCACCATGCATGATACTATCACCAATTAAAATGAAATTTTTATTTCTCATAAAAAATTTTTTGCTCAGACGATCCTGCACATTTGCATTTTCATGAATTTCAATTACACCTTTACTCTCAGGTTCTTGCGGATCATCAGACTGTTCCTTTTCAAACATCGGATCGTCATCATTGGAAGATACCGTATTATTCGATACTTCATCAACCGAATTCTCTGACAAACTAGTATATTCAATTGTAGCAGCGTAGACTGGAATGCTTTGAAATACAAATACCAAACACGCTATCATTACTACCTTTTTTAAGAGTTTTCTCCTGTTTTTTTCTTTTTTCATAATTACACCTCATTCTCTTCTTATCCATGAAACCGAAAGCCCCTATCTATTTCTTAAATAGAGTAACCTTCCGGCAAGAGAATCCATCTGTTTATAGGATACCACAAAAATGGCTGATTTTCCTGATTTTATGAAAAATTAAGAATTTAAGTTTAGATTGTTATTCTTTTCCTGTTCTCATCCAATATACACCAATTCGTATATGCTTTCGATGCATCCTTTTGAATATCCTGTAATGACATATTCTTTAGTTGATCCAAGGATAGTTTGTCTGACGTTGAAATCGCCCAATCATGATTTCCTTGGACTACTAGTATCCTATTCTCTCGGATTCGCATTATCACTTCGTTAGGATAGGGTAAGTAGCCCACCAAATCACCCGTCGACGCAATTATGTCAACTTGTTTTTTTTGAATATCGTTCAACACACAATCAAGTGCATAAATATTTCCATGTATATCTCCAATGACTGCCATTCTCATGTATTATTTCCCCTTTGAACTTACTGCTCCAAACCAATGCGTTGTGCTGTTTGCTATTTTAACAAGAATCAGCATAATTGGAACTTCTGTCAAAACTCCTACAACCGTTGCTAGCGCGGCAGGCGAGTCCATTCCAAATAGGGCAATTGCAACTGCAACTGAGAGTTCAAAGAAGTTTGAAGCCCCTATCATTCCTGCTGGTGCAGCAATATCATGTGGTAACTTAAGTATTCTAGCTGCAAAATAAGCCAGGAAGAAAATCAGGAATGTCTGAATGGTTAGTGGCACTGCTATCAATATGATATGTAATGGATTATTTAAAATTACTTTTCCCTGAAATGAGAACAATAATACAAGCATTAACAAAAGGCCCGCAATCGTTGCGTTATCAAATTTTGGCAAAAACGTTTTTTCGAAATACTCAACACCCTTTTTCCTGCTAATAAACACTCTTGTAATCACACCCGCTGCCAAAGGAACAACAACAAATAGAATGACTGAAAGAATAAGTGTGTCCCAAGGAACACTCACTTTACTGACACCTAATAAAAATTTAACAATGGGAATAAATGCAATCAAAATAATCAAGTCATTCGTTGCAACCTGCACAACCGTATATGCCGGATTTCCCTTTGTCAACTGGCTCCACACAAATACCATTGCCGTACATGGTGCTGCCCCTAATAAAACTGCCCCTGCTAAATATTCTTTTCCCAACTCAGCCGGTATTAAACCTTTAAAGACAAAATAGAAGAAGAAAGATGCAATCGCAAACATCGTAAAGGGTTTGATTAACCAATTTACAACCCATGTAACATATAACCCTTTTGGATTCTTACCCACATTCTTAACGCTTTCAAAATCAACCTTCATCATCATCGGATAAATCATAACCCAAATCAAAATAGCCGTTGGAATCGAAACGTTTGCATATTCAAATTTTGCAAAAAACTCAGGTACAACTGGTAAATATTCCCCAATGAGCACCCCCATAATCATACAAAGTGCAACCCATATGGTTAAATACTTTTGAAAAAATCCCATTTCAATTTTGTTTTTAGTATTCATTCTTGTCACCTCTGCTTTTCACGATTTTACTGTAATTTTTATAGCCACCAGATAGATTGTAGACATTTTTAAATCCGTGATTTAATAAAATATTCTGTGCTGCATTACCAGTCACACCCTTGTTGCAATAAGTCACTGTTATTCTATTTTTATCTAGTTGATTTATTTGTTCTCGAAACGTTGCATGGGGAAAATTGGTCGCTGTATCAACATGCCCTTTTTCATACTGAGCACTGACTCTCGCATCAATAATTTGTACTGATTGACCAGCGTCTATTTTCGCAATCAGTTCATTGGCAGTCATTAAATTGCGCCCCTCATGAATTGCATTATGAAGAATCATCCCCGTATACATTACTGGATCTTTCGTTGTCGAAAAAGGAGGTGCATAGGCTAAATCTAGATGAAATAAGTCTTCAACTTTGGCATGAAAGGTGATTGCTGTTGCAAATACATCAATTCGCTTATCAACTCCATCTTCTCCAATAATCTGTGCCCCTAATAGTCTGCCACTTTGACGATCTGCAATACCCTTAATGACCATCTCTTTTCCACCCATATACTCTGGGCGATTTGGTTTAATATTATGACACACAACCACTTCGTATCCTTCACTTGTGGCTTCTCGCTCGCTAAGACCTGTTGTTGCAACCGTTTTACCCAAAACTCTAACTATACCAGTTCCAAGAATCCCTCGAAAAGACAAGTTTCCACCAGTGATAACATCTCCTGCAATTCGCCCCGTCTTATTGGCAGTGGATCCCATTGGCCGATAGACTGATTTATTTGTAACTGCATGAAGTAATTCAATACAATCCCCACAAGCATAAATATCTTCTATATTTGTCATCATTCTTTCATTGACAAGAATTCCGCCCAGACTCCCCAATTCAATTCCAGCTTCTTTTGCTAATTGAGTATTTGGCTTTACTCCCACAGATAAAAGAACAAAATCCGCTTCAATCTCTCTTTGATCCCCAAGAATTACTTTTCCAGGCTCTATTTTGCGAACTTCAACCCCTTTATAAACTACAATTCCCTTGCTTTTTAAATGGTCTTCTAAATGAATTGCCATATCTTCATCAAGTGCAGGTGTCAAATGTGAAAGCCTTTCGACTAGGGTCACTTGTACTGCCAGATTCATTAGACTTTCGCATACTTCAAGTCCAACAAAACCAGTACCAATAATAACCGCTTTTTGAGGCTTGGATTGATTTAGATACTCCTTGATATGATTCATATCCGAAATTGTTCTAAGCGAAAATGTGAAATCGTTGATTGCTCCTTCAATTGGTGGAACCACAGAGGATGCGCCGGTAGCAATAATCAACTTATCATAGACATCTTCAGCTATTTCCTGCGTCAATAGATTCTTAACTCTAATTGATTTTCGTTTTGGATCAATACCACATACTTCGTGCATAATCCTAACATCTACATTATACTTTTTCTTGAAAAACGATGAATTCCTAGGTGTTAACAAATCTGCCTCTTCAACTTCATCACCAATATAATATGGCATACCACAACCGGAATAGGATATAAAAGAATCTTTATCATATATTACTATTTCCGCTGTCTCATCATTTCTTCTTGCTTTCGCAGCCGCTGATGTACCAGCAGCAACTGCTCCGATGATTATAATTCGCATCCTTTTTCCTCCAACTTTTCTTTGCAAATACAGTCCTCTTGTTCTACCGTAATTCGATTCCAGTAATCCTTCACCTCATTCATCAAGTCCGTGTTATTGTGATATCGAATCCAAGAACCCTCTTTTTTACTTTTGACCAAATCACATTCTGTCAATATCTTCATATGATACGATAGCGTTGGTTGAGTAATTTGAAAAGATTCCAAAATATCACATGCACATAGTTCACCACAAGATAACATTTCGATAATTTCTAACCTTGTTGGATCTCCTAATGCCTTAAAAACTTTTGCATATTGAATATGATTTTGCATACTTTATCTCCTTTGAATAAATAAACGAGCTTAATACATTGATGATTATCTATGTGTTATATTATATCTGTCATATAGATATTTGTCTATATGATACTTGTAAAGTTCGTGTAAAATATACTCCTGCTATAATGCAAAAAACACTAAAAACCTCATATTGGTTTCTAGTGTTTTGCTTGTTTGTTTTCAAATGAATCAAAAAAATTCTTCAAATTATCTGGTACTTCATAAGGAACTGCTTCTTCAGTCATGCATTCATTCGTTTTATCCGAATATACTTCCCTTAAAATTGCATTGATAATGAATTCTTTAGGTGGCTGTGAGTATTCTTTTCCATCATAAGTGAAAACTCTGCAATCAACCTCATCACCACATAAATCTCCACACTCTTTACAGGAAGACTCTTTCACTTCAATTTCAATATCCTTCCCATTCATTCGTATCGTTGGTGAACTTAAAAATTTGTATTCATAAGCCAATTTTTTGGATGTGATATTCACCTTATTTACTTGTATTGTATAACCAGCTGCTTTTAACACGCTCGAAACCTCTAGGATTGCATCCTCTAAATTTGCATCCGTTCCCTGACATCTTGCACATACACTCAAATCAAGATATAAAAAATCAATCACGATTTCCTTTACCTTTGAATCATTGCAACAGCAACTACTACTCTGACAACAGTTTTCTCGTTCCATCCTATGCATAACCCTGTCTTTCTAAAAAAGCTTTAAGCTCTCGCTTTTTGAATTAGTTCCACTGCCTCATTTACTTTTAGCACTTTCCCATAAGAAATCACTTTTTCATCTACCACAAGCGCCGGTGTCGTCATAACCCCATATGCAGCAATCACATTAAAGTCTGTAACATGCTCTATTGATGTCTCCATACCGAGTTGCTCTAACGCCTTTTTCACATTGTCTTCAAGCTCATTGCACTTCGCGCATCCAGACCCAAGAACCTTCACTGCCTGCTGTTCTTCAACATGACCCGCACTCTTTTCTTCTACCTCTTTTTTCTTACCGAATCCAAATAATCCCATACTATACACCTCCCTGTATGTCCATTTCTAAATCTTCTAATATTTTCTTTGCGTTCTTAAACCCTTCGTGATGAATGGTATAGTGCATCCACTTCCCTTGCTTTGTAGACTCCACAAATCCAGCTTCACATAAAATCTTCATGTGATGAGACAAGGTCGATTGGCTGATTTCTAGATCCTCTAATAATTTACAAGCACATCTTTCGTCATTCTGCAATGTTTCAAGTATTCTTAATCGATTTGGATCACAAAGTGCTTTGAAAACCGATGCTTCATATTCATATTTAAGATTCATAGCTTTTACCTCACAATTCAACAAACATCAATACTATTATAGTATATAACATATCGATGTTTGTCAATTCGTATTATGTTTTTGCTATGGATTAGTTATGATTGGTTATGATTTGGTTATGGTCTGATTTTTGCAAAAATTTCTCTCAATTTACTATCATAAAATCCCTTGATTGTTTCTTCATATTCTCCCAATGGTTTGACTGGAACTAGATTCATAACTTCATCTTTTGTTAACTCTGAATCAAATAACGTTTCCATTGAACCCTTTAGCATCGTCTTAATTACCTTATTCGCTTCTGCCTCATCTAAACCAAATTCTACTGCAAGCTCTTTTAGCTGTTGTAATTGAAACCAAAAATAGGTTGAACCCATTGCACAAATCACTGCATATGCTTCTATTTTAGATTCATCGACAATACTTACCTTACCTATTTTTTCAAATAATTCCACTACAAAATCCTGATCTTCCTTCACTGCATTACTTGAAAAAGCCATTGGATTCATTCCTTGATTTACAATATTTGGTGCGCTTGGGTTAACACGCACAATCGTTTGAATATTTGGTAAGATCATTTGCATTTTGGCAATCGTAATCTTTGGTGCAAGTGATACAACCACTGCAGTATCCTTTAAAAATGGTTTGATTTTTTCCAATGTTTCCACTACCATTGGTGGATGTACTGCTACAAAAATCACATCTGCGTCCGCAAAATTTTCTAACGAATCACTTGTTGTAATCAACTCCGCAAATCCCTTCTTTAAAGCTGTCAGACACTCACTGTTTGGGTCAAACACAATTGCTTCCTTTAAGTTGTAATCTGCTTTTCTCAAACCCTCCATCATAATTTTTGTAATTCTTCCGCCACCTACAAAACTGATTTTTCTCTTTTCCATGTTTTCTCCCTCACTCAAACTATGTATTTTAATAAAATAACTACCTAAAGAATAATAAAGCTAAATGCATTAAAGAAATATCCAATAAATAGAATTCCAATTGTTACAATTCCAATAAATATGGCTAGTAATTTGCCCTTCACAACTCGCTTAAGCATAATCATAGATGGTAAACTTAATGCTGTTACACCCATCATAAAGGAAAGAATTGTTCCAACTCCAACACCTTTTGCATAGAGTGCTTCAGCAATTGGAATCGTTCCAAAAATATCTGCATACATTGGAATTCCAACAACCGTTGCTAATAACACAGAGAATGGATTGTTTTCTCCTAGAATCGTTTGAATAAATGAAGCCGGAATCCAGTTGTGAATGATTGCACCTATCGCAACCCCTGCAAAAATATATAGAATTACTTTTTTTACCGTTGCAACAACTTGTTCTTTGGCATAAATCATTCGATCTTTTCTAGTCAAGTTTGGTTCTTCAAGATCTATTGTTGCAGTCGGATTTGGAAATTTAACAACATAATCCTGCATCCCTAATTTGTCAATAATCGTGCCACCAATAACCGCCAAAATAAGTCCAACAATCACATACGCAATCGCTATTTTACTTCCAAAAACACTCATCAAAAGAATCAAAGCACCCATATCAACAAGGGGCGAAGAAATCAGAAAGGAAAAAGTCACTCCAACTGGAAGTCCAGCATTGGTAAATCCAATAAAAATAGGTATGGAAGAACAACTACAAAATGGTGTTACCGTACCCAGCAAAGCACTCAATATATTTGCTTTGATTCCACGAAATCTTCCCAATATTTTTTTTGTCTTTTCAGGCGGAAAATAACTTTGAATATAGGAAATACCAAAAATCAATACTGATAAAAGTACAAATATTTTTATTGTATCATATAGGAAAAACTGAATGCTTCCTCCTAATCTTGTTGACACATCTAAACCTAATGCCGTTAATCCCTCTCCAATGAGTGCGTTTAACCACTTCATTCCAAGGACTTGATTTTGAAAAAAATCCCAAACTATTTTCATACTATTACCCATGCCTTTCTACAATATAAGCTTTTTCATATCGATGTTTATCAATCTATCGTTATTATAGTTTTCATATCGATGTTTGTCAATATGTTTTTTTGAAATAATTATACGTAATCTATTCACACATAAAAAAACTAGCACTAATCCTGTAGGATTAGCACTAGCCAAATACAAATTATATATACGAAATTACCCTTCAATTATATGAAGAATATCATCCATTGATTGTTCAAACTCTTCTTGTGATGAATTGTTAAAAACGAGCAAATCATCCTTACAAAGTGGATCATTTAATTCATTTGGAATATCAAAATTGACCGTTGCAATATACTCATCCCAATGATCTAGTTTCCAACGGTCACGATCACTATTTCTATCAATCATCCGCTGCTTACACACGGCAACATCTGTATTTACCCATATAACTGTTAGCCTTGTATTTTTCACCTCAAGCTTATTACGCAATGCCTCCATGTACGCTTCATTCCTTACTTCATCGGCAAATGGTGCATTAATCAAAACAATATCATCATATTCTAAAGCCTCAAGTGCAAGTTCAATAATTGCTGCATATTCATAATCTCGAACATTTTTTTCAAAAAATTCCGAGCTGCGATTATACTCTTCTTTTGCAACTGCAAAGATTTGCTTAGAAAGTACAATTAGTGTGTCTTTGTCTAAATAGACTACATGTTTTAATTTTTTTGCTAATTGCTTTGATACATATGTTTTGCCGCTCGCAGGCGGAGATGTCACTAAAATCAAGCGCTTCATACTGTTGCACCCTTCTACTTTGTTTTATCTGTCACAACTAGCAATATTATCTCACAATTTAAGGCCAATGTACATAACAAACATGTATCATCAGCCTTAATCTTACTTCATATCTACCTTCTCTAATTCTTTTAACTCCGCTATAACCCACGTTCTTATATAGGGATCATTTTCTTTTGAGAGTGTTGGAACAAATGCCATATTTCGACACTTTCTATACTCCATTCCATCCATATGAAAGATATACCCCATCTTGCATCTAGGATTGCATGCACTAGGATCAAAGAGACGCTTACAGTCTCCAGATTTCATTATTTCAGCCTTCATCGTCTTCGGCAACGTATCTAAAAACTCATCATACTGTTGAATATTAGAAGCATACAACCGAATTTTTACACCTGATTTGCGAAAAATAAAATTTGCAATTGTAGTTTTCTGTTGCTTTAACTTCTTTACATAGGAAACAAGAAATCCATTTTTTGCTGGGCTTATGTCACATTCATATCCACTTTTTCGAAACATCCCATCTAGTTCTAACACCATTTCCTGTTCTTCGGATGGCACACTCATTATAAAATCCTGAAATTGTTGTTCCATAATTACACACTCCTTATTTGCTCACAACTGGTATCCACACTTCAAATGCCGTATCCATTGGATTTGGATCATAATAAACTTCAACATCTGGTAAGTTTGCGTACTCATAACCTGAGTTAGGCAACCACTCCGTCACAATTCTTCGCTCTAACTCCTGTATATCTTGCCCTGATCCTTTTCCCTGAAAAACAGCCCAAGTGGCAGCTGGAATTTCATATGCCTCAAAAGGTTCACTACATTCAACGGTAGAAGCAACTGCAATAGCATACTTCCAGTTCTCGTCATCATTACAAAAACTCACTCCCAAAATACCTTTGACATCCGTATTCATCATTGCCGCTAACGTCTGAATCGTCCCATCCATTGCCGCTTTTCCCCACATCTTTGGAACCGTTTCAAAATTCTGTTCGATATCCTTTTCAAGTGGTTCTGCTACTCCTACAATTCTCATTTCATCTTTTTGTACAATACGATAATTCATTGCTTCCTCTCCTTTGATTGTCATTTGAAATTTTAGAGGGGGATGCACTTTAACCAAACTTGTTTCTTCTTTGGCAATCGACGGTGATATTCCATGAATCGTCTGAAATACTCTATTGAAAGATGTTGGTGATTGATATCCATATTTCAAAGAAACATCCAGTACTTTTTCACCTTTTTTGAGATCTTCTGCTGCTAAAGACATCTTTCTTCTTCGAATGTATTCGGATAACGTCACTCCCGCCATATATGTAAACATTCTTTGAAAATGAAAGGAAGAACAGTAGGCGATTTTACCAAGTTCCTCATATTCTATTTCATCCGTTAAATGCTCTTCAATATATGCCATTGCCTTATTTAATTGCTTAATCCAGTCCATCTTTACTTCCTCCTCTATGAATTTAACATATAGATGCTATTATGACCTCTCAATTACTGCACCGTTTTGAGAGGTCATTTTTAATCTTATTTCACCTTATTTTGATATTCCATTGATCAAAATTTCAATATGACGTTGAATGATGACGTCACTTACATCCTTTTTTTCTATTTCTTCCTGCACTAAAGTATTCATTACTCCAAACATTGATGCAAGAAAAATCATAGTTGTAATTTCTTCATTTTGAAGTTCAAAAACCTTTGCATCTATTCCACTTTTTAATACGAATACCAAGCGTTCTCTAAGTTCATTCGTTCTAGCAGTATCCTCCCTAAAGAGCGATAAATTGATTCCACTCATCATTATTGCTCTATATTGCTGACGATTTTCTAACATCGCATTTGCAAAAGTTGTAAGCCCCACTTTCAGCGCTTCTTTAGGATTCATCTGTTCTAACTGTAATTCTAGCATCGAACTACATATTCTCTGTATATTCTCATCGATGAGCAACTCAACTCTCTCATTCTTATCTTTGAAGTAGTTGTATATTACTCCTGGTGAGTATTCGATTTTATCGGCAATTTTTCGAATAGACAGTTTCGCAAGCCCTTCATCTATGATGATTTCACTAGCAGCATCAAATATTTTTGACTTAATCTGTTCCCTTTCAAGAATCCTTCTCTCTTTGAGTCCCATATCAATGTTCCTTCTTCATAAATTTAAAATTCATACATGTAATAACCAATGCCGCCAATGCAAATGTTCCCATAATCACCATGGTCCCAATCCCATTTTCAGTATTTGTTACTTGCAACATCAAGCCTTTTGAAAAAACTGCAGTCATCATAAACATTAAAAATACAGGTATAACGGTTCCAATGATATATGCCTCTGGTTTCTTTCTCCAAAGCTTAATTCCCATAACAAATGCTAATGGTAAAATAAATGCAAGGTCAATTGCTTGGGGAACCATGGTTGTCCCCTGAGCTAGATCTATCGTTGGAATTTTATTGAAGAGCATTGTAGGTAATATTCGTTGCATCCAACCAAATGCCATAAAGGTAGATGCACCTACTAAAAAACCACCAATTAATTTGTTTGGATATTCCTTACAAAAAAGTTCTTGAACCTTCACTCCATCTGTTTGTTTAAGCATAATCATAAACAAATAAAAACACAATCCCATAATCGCCACATAGAATAGATATAGTCGATTAAACATTGCATAGAAAGTATAAATTCCATATGTAAACATTAGGTATAGAGTAACTGCCATAAAGACCAATTTCGCTTTCAGTATTCCTTTCCTTGCAACGAAAAAAGAAATAAGGAATGTTGGTATTGCCAAAAATAGATTGACCATATCATGTGGAATCACTTGATATACCTGCTCCACTGTATGCATCTTATAAATCCCACCACCATAAATTTGGACTACCTCACCATAGATGGTTGTAAATTCATATTCATTTTTAAGATTGATGGAAGAAATCCCAATTGTTGTTGCTACCATTACAAGCAATGTAATCAGTATGACAAATATACTCGTTGATTTTTTACTATCCATTAAAGAATCCTTTCTTGACCTTGATCATAAACTAGATGGTTGAAATACAATATTCTGAACGCTGTTCATAGTATCATCATTGTTCATTACTTGTCAAGAATAACCACAATTAAGTAATCAATCCAACTGCAATATCATTTCATCCTCAGTATTACAAAATCCAAGCTTCTCATATAAAAGGCGACCCATTGGCGTTGCTTCAAGCGTAACTGCCCTAAACCCTTTTCCCTTTGCATCTTCAACAAGCCTTTTTACTGTACCATATGCGATTCCCATTCTACGATGATCTGGATGCGTGTACATATTCATAATATAGGCTTTCATCCCTGTCACATTACGATACATTGGCATAACTTGATAATAACTGATACCTCCCGCTCCGACAAATTTGCCGCCATCATAGACCAAATAGGCCGTATGTGTTCCATCACACAGCGCTTTCTGATAATATGCCCTTGACTGCTCTTCAACCGCAGTCATATCTACATCATCTGCCAATTGATTCACGGCTCGAAGTACGATAATTCTAGTCCGAATAAGTTCCTCTAAATCGTCTATTGTTGCCTTCACATAGTGTAATTCCAAGACGCTACCTCCTTAAATCAAATTCTACTTATTTCTTCAACTAGCTTTGCTTCGTTCAATCCTTTTATTAACAAATAAAACATAAATGAAAATTCAGCAACCACCATCGGAAGTAATAATACCGATTCAAGCGTTGCATTTGGAATAAGAAAATGTACCACAACTGCCAACAAACCAAAGATTGTTTCAAGCACAAATAATATACCCAAAAACTTAGGAATAAACTTTGACTTATAAATCAAAACCCCAAGTGGCAATACCCATAGTGAGAAAAAGACCTGCCCAATAACATATCCATGTTGGTATAAATTATAAAAAAGCATCGCCAAAGATTGTCTCTCAACAGCTGTAAATCCAAGCATATAGTCGCTATTTGTCATAATATAAAGTGGCGCTATCTCAATCAGCATATTCATTGACAATAGAACGCTTCTAAGGGATGCAAACACTACCATTACTGAAGCCATTTTCTGATCCACGCTTGATAATAATTGGTAAAGCATAAGTGCTGTAAATAAGTAACTCAATGCCATTAGTATATCACACAAGATTCCAATTCGATATACGTTCATATTTCCCAAAATATTATTCGCCAAAATCTCTACATCTTTTGAAGAAAATATTTTTTGCCTAAATAGCACCTCCGCAATAAGTCCAAATACAACCATCATAAGAAAGAGTACACCTGCTATTTTAGCTGTTTTCTTACTTGATACATGCTCTCTACTTCCAACTTTTCCCATACTAAACACACCTTTCTTTTTTTATGAATTTATATAAATTCACTTTTATGTTTACGGTTTTTAAAAATCTATAACATCTAAGTCATTCATTTAGGTGCCATTTAGGCGTCGCATTCAAACGCCGCTTAGGTTCCATTTTTGATTATTGAACAAAAAAATCCCCATCTGCAATTATTGGCAGACGGGGCAGCGCATTCTTTCAATATTATTGTTCTTACTACAACTCAATAAACACTTCATCTCCCTCAACGAAAACAGCTATACTTTTTGCATCCTTCACGTTGAATTTCATAAATGCGATTTGTGGCATTTTCTCAGCTTTTCCTGTTCGAACATCAAAACTTGCATGATGGAGCGGACACGTAATCATATTGCCTTCTAGAATTCCTGCCGACAAAGACCCGCCTAAATGTGGACATTTATCACTAATTGCATAGAATTCACCTGCAATATTCGCAATCATCACCGCTTTATTATCTACTACAACTTTCTTCTTGGTTCCTTCTTGCAGGTCTTGCACATTCATAACTTTGAATTTTGACATTATTTATTTCTCCTTTCAGATTCGCTCATACCTCATTATAGTTCAAATCTTACATTTGAATAGTCTTTTACCAAAAAACGTTTCCCTTTATGAATGATTTCATGCCCCTCTTCTTCAAGTCTCTTTTTCTGTTCTTCGATCCCCCCTGGATACTTCTCGTTTAATTCCCCGTCTTTTTTTAACGTCCTCCAATAGGGTGTTTCATCATACATTCGCTCCGCAGATGCATGGGCTACAATATTGATGAAAATTCCTGCCGTTAATGGACAGGTATTATCTCTCTTTCATCAAGATTTTCATACACAATTGCTCTATTTTCATTCCATTCACCTGGAACATTATTTTGAAAAAATTCCTTATAAATTTGAACTCTTGTATTACCTTCAATCACAACATACTTATCATCTATATTCTTATTCACGATAATCGGATGAATTATTCCTCCATTTGATTTTATAGATTCCTTTAAGCTACTATAAGAAGTCCCACTCTTATCATCTGAACCCCTTCCAAGCGCCAATGATAAAGCTTCACTCGTAATCTGATTCTTCCCGTATTGTTCAACATATTTTGCAATACGCGGATTATCAAAATCCAACTCTATCTTATCCACCTTCAACTCCATATACCTTGACTGCATTTCTACTCCCCTTTCATATCTTTTGTTATTTTTTGAATGATTACATATTGTATAAAATACATATTCTATTATCTGTAAGTACATCTTTGTATATATTATTTTATAACATCATTTACTTTTCTATACTTCTGCTTACTACTATTCGGCTTATCAGGCACCGTCATTTCAATTAACCCAAGTTCCAAAGCTGGCAATAAGTAGTTATCTCTAAAAGTTGGTCTATGCTTTAAACCCAGTAATTCCATAAGTTCCTTCGTTGAATATTCT
>JACCEE012068431.1_pt1 | contig 14402 bp, 16 predicted proteins | sample 7449931 | NCBI WGS metagenome assembly JACCEE01 (sample SAMN15323457, study PRJNA562643) | freshwater metagenome | isolation source: river surface water | place: USA:Blue River Watershed | collected 2017-08-19 | reverse complement strand
GCGTGCTGGGCGCATGCACGCCGGGGCTTTGTGGAGGCCAAACAAGCCACCCCTGGCAAAGCGAGCAAGGCCGATGAGGTGCTGCGTCTCATCGCTAAGCTCTATCGGGTTGAGAAGGACCATAAGAACGCTACTGAGCAAGTGCGTCTGCATGCACGGCAAACCGAAAGCAAGGCGCTACTGGAAGCCATCAGGCAGTGGCTCGATACCAACCTGCCGATCGTCGTGCCGAGCCTAAAGCTGGGGCAGGCCATTGCCTACCTGGACAAGCACTGGCCTCGACTTGTGCGCTATATCGAGCGCGGTGATCTGCCGATCGATAACAATCCGGTGGAAAACGCGATCCGCCCTTTTGTGATCGGCAGAAAAGCATGGCTCTTTGCCGATACGCCCCGAGGCGCCAAGGCCAGTGCACTGCTTTACTCGCTCGTTGAGACCGCCAAGGCCTGTGGCGTGGAGCCCTACTGCTGGTTGGCCTATGTGCTCAAGCGGCTGCCACTTGCAGAAACCGCCGATGCCTACGACCAGCTGATGCCCTGGAACATCAAACCCGAAGACCTCATCACTGATATCGGCCGTTGACAAGACCCTTGTTAATGGATCGCTTAGTACGCCAGTATTGCTGGTGAGTTGATAGTCGGTGCAAGTCCGATATAGGAAAGAATGGCACATCATCCTAACCCCGAGTCATGCGCTGCCCGCCGTGAGGTGGTCGGTGAAGTGTTGACAGGGGAAACCTGCGGGCCAGCCATTGAGCCGCGAAATCATGACTACGGGATGCCGACGCCGTTATCCGAGGCGGAAGGCCACAGTGTGCATGACAACAAGTGCAAGCCATGCTCACATCCTGCGCGGTCGAAGACCCTGAGCACGCAGGGAAGTCACTCACACGGAAACTGGGAGATCTCATCAATGTCCGGTCCTGTACGGCCGGACGGGGCGGGGAAGGCTCAAAGCCGTAATCCCGTCGTCGACGTTGATGAGAAGTCGGATACTCCCGTAGTATCGAAGAAGCTGCCGAACAATGGGAAACCGGCGGAGGTGGTGGAGAAAAGGGGAGTAGCCAAGGGAAATGTCACCCAGATACCCGCGCGCCGGACTCAGAGCCGGGAAAGTGCGTCGATGTCTCTGGATGACATACGTCAAGTGGCACGCGGGGATAAGCGTGTTCGGTTTACGTCGCTGATGCATCGCCTGACGGTGCAAAGTCTGTATGAGAGTTTTTATGCGCTCAACAGGAAAGCTGCAACGGGCATTGATGAGGTGACGTGGACCACCTATGAGCATGGTTTGTGCACCCGATTACCGCAACTGCATGAAGAGATTCATACAGGGCGTTATCGGGCGATGGCATCCAGGCGAGTCTACATACCTAAGGCGGACGGCAAGCTGCGTCCGTTAGGCATCGCCGCGCTGGAAGATCGGTTGGTACAGCACGCAGTTTCACAGATACTAAGTGCGGTCTACGAACAGGACTTTCAGGGCTTCTCATATGGATTTAGGCAGGGCAAGGGTCAGCATGACGCCTTAGATGCACTGGCGGTCGGTATACAGCGACGCCGGGTGAGGTGGGTGCTGGATGCAGATATCCACGCTTTCTTCGATACGATCGACCACGCGTGGATGATGCAATTCCTTGAGCATCGGATTGCGGACCGGCGCCTTCTGAGGCTGGTGCGCAAATGGCTAGTTGCGGGCGTCATTGAAGATGGGCGCCGCATTGCTTCGGAACGCGGATGCCCGCAGGGGGCCGTGATCTCTCCCGTTCTTGCGAATATCTACCTTCACTATGTGTATGACCTCTGGGTCAGACAATGGCGCAAGAGATATGCCAAGGGCGACGTCATCGTCGTGCGCTATGCCGACGATAGCGTGATGGGGTTTGAACATGAGGATGAAGCCCGACGGTTCATGAACGCGCTCGAACAAAGGCTTGGTCAGTTTGGTCTTGCCGTCAATCCTACTAAAACCCGTCTGATCCGATTCGGGTCCTACGCAGTCAGAGACTGCAAGCGGCAAGGTGAGGGCAAGCCCCAGACGTTTGACTTTCTTGGTTTTACCCACTTCTGTGGCACGAGCAAGAACGGTCTGTTCGAGGTCAAGCGCGTGACGGTGAAGAAGCGAATGCGCACCACATTGCAAGCCATTGGCCAGCTATTGCTACGCCGACGCCACGAACCGATCCCCGTGATCGGCCGATGGCTCGGCCAAGTGATGCGAGGCTACTTTGCATACTTTAATGTGCCGGGCAACGAAAAGCGACTGGAGCAGTTTCACCGTGAAGTCCGCCGCTACTGGATGCATGCGCTCAGGCGCCGCAGCCAGCGACACCGGATGACATGGGAGAGGCTAAACCCCATCACCCGCCATTACCTGCCTTACCCAAGGCAGGTACCGAAGCATCCCTTCCCCGTAGCCCGCTTTGGCGTCATGACCTGAGGCAGGAGCCGTATGCGGTAATGCTGCACGTACGGATCTGTGCTGGGTGGGGGCATCGGGTAACCGGTGTCCCTACCGCGAACCCTACCGAGTATAGCGGCGCCGACCCTGACGATGCCCACATCAGAAGAAGAGGAGAGTGAGACTATCTGCGTGGGCGCCGTGAACCGTTAGGACCAGGGAAGGCAACCTAATATTGCCTAAATGTGGAAAATACTACGTGAAGAAGCAGACATATAAGCTCTCTAAGCAGAAAAATCCAAAATGCGCCTCACCTAGAGAATGCGCACTAAAAGTTAAATATCTACGTTGCTCCTAATGCTATGACGTTAGGCTATGGGTACCGAATCGAGGTCTGCACAGATGGAGCTAAAATTGAAAAAGGAAATGATGACTACAGAGGCCACACTTAGGACAAATGCACAAAGAGTAATTCAGGTGACTCAAGCGCTCTATCAAGTTGAAGAGTTAACCACAAGGATTGAAAGTTCGTCCGTTCGGTCGAGCGGAAAATTAGTGGTCGACAGAATGCCAGAGCTACAACTATCTCAAGCAGAAAATAAGCTTACTCGAAGCCACCTTTAGAAAAAAATCATGAGGTAAATCCGACGTCTTTTCTGGCTTCACAATAGTACGGTAAAGAAGCGATAGACCGAACAAAAAATCTTTTACCAGGACGACGGCCGAATATTTTTATATTTGAATCGCGCGGCGCGTTCGAATTATCTATAGAAGAAGAATTTTGAAAAGTATCTATGTCTAGGCATCGCTGCTTCAAGGTTAAAATCGGCAGTTGTCTATTACTCATTGATTATCCACATTCAAAAGTTTGTCTAAAAATAAAAACTACTGCGTATCTATCTATCTCGGGTGAAGGGGGTACATGAGATCAGTTTTTTGGCTCACGAAGTAGCAAAACGGGAATCGATGAATTAGAAATCACATTTCTTGCTTCACTTCCAACGAGAAAGGTTGCAATCTTTCCTCTAGATACAGATGCCATAACAATCAGATCTATGCTATTTTCCTGTGCAGCAGTAATGATGGTAGACCAGATGCTCTCACTTTCGATACTTAATGTCGAACAATCAACTTCATCGATTTCCGCCCTCCGTGTAGCACGACGCAACAATAAATCAGACTTACTTGCCGAAGCGTGCCTTAGCTTCTCGATCGACATTGTGGAGCCCGCGCTAAAGTCATCGAATAAATCCTTAAAGACAGAGGTCCTGACATTCAAAAACACAAGGCTTGCATTAAGCGCGGAAGCGAGACTCACCGAGTTCTCGATAGCCAATTCCGACAGCTGACTATTATCGATTGGGACTAATATATTTCTATACATCAAAGACTCCAACTGATTAGAATGAATAGCTACTGTAGCAAGTAATCAGACTAGATAAAGGGTAAATAGCACATTAACGTGCTATCGATATCTGCACTATTCAATATTCGAAACTATATCTGCTTACATAAGTTATAAATTGCACACTGTTCCAGTGGCATTCAGTTCAAGCTATAAGCTCATTTAAGAGAAGGAACCATCAATGAAAACTGAGCATAAGTTGCAATCCGATGTATTAGCCGAACTCGACTGGGAACCTAGCGTCAACGCCGCACATATAGGCGTGAACGTTGATAAGAGCGTTGTTACACTGTCGGGTCATGTAAACACATTTGCCGAGAAGCAGGCAGCAATTACAGCAACTCAACGTGTTGCGGGTGTCGGTGAAGTAGTTGTGAATCTAACGGTAGATAGTCAATTTGATCCTCGCCGAACCGATCAAGATATTGCAGCTGCGGTCCATAATGCACTAATATGGAATACCGACATTACTACCGGATCTTTAAAAGTTAACGTAGAAAAAGGTGTAGTAACTTTAAAAGGCGAGTTACTTTGGACCTATCAGCGCGATAAAGTGAATAAGGTCGTTGGAGCACTCAATGGCGTCAAGGGAGTTATTTCAAATATAACGGTAAAGTCTGCCGTCGCAGACTCAGAAGTGCTAAATGGAATCAAGCAGGCCTTAACTCGAAGAGCTGCTATCGACGCTAATCGCATAAATGTAAAAGTGAACGGATCTGTGGTGACTCTTGAGGGGTCATATTCAACATGGCCGGAGCATGACATTGTTATCGATGCTGCAGCTCGAACGCGGGGTGTAACCAGCGTAAAGGACGAGCTGTCTTATCGCCTGTAATTATTGAATCAATTCCAAGATTTGAGATCAATAAAGATAATAATGTAACGAAAAGCACTAGCGAGAGATGGTTCTCGCTAGTGCTTTTTTTATTGCCTAGCTAACAATTGGCGTTACAATTAAACTATCAAATTGTGACTCACCTATGATTGATTCAGCATTGCGGCCAAGTGTGGAAGCAATGTCACGTGGAGCACCAGTCCGACCTAAGATAACTAGATCTGCCATCCAGTCGGTGGCTTCTTGATTAATAACTTTACCAACACATTGCCCCTGTGAGTCTTTCACTACGATCTCGCTTGTAATTCCGCGGTGTATTAATACCAATTTCGCATGTCTTAGCAGCTTAAATTGGTCAATCTTTACAACCGAGTCGGATGTAACGTCAATTCTCATTTTGTTTCGATCTACCACGTAAACCAGTCGAATCAATAGCGAAGTTTTTGATGTAAGCTTACATGCCTTTTCAATCGCGGTGTAAGCGCCAACACTGCCATCGAACGCTATAAGTATTCTCATAGGAATATCCGAGAAACTACGTGTCATGTCAATCATTCGATACAAGAGAAAACAAGATGAACTACCTGTTCATTGACTAGCCTTAATTCTCGCTCTTTAATACCGATGTGCGTAATCTATCAACTAAATTGATAAGCGATGTTATTGATTTAATCCTGCTTTCAATGCGTCTTCTATCTATAAAATGAGACGCTACAAGATATGCAAATAAACCGAGGGTGCCAACATGGAGAGTCATAGCCAGCACTAGCATTACCATTAGTAAATCTTGTCTCTCATTTACAATCAAAAAAATTATTGTAAGTGTAATTATGTTAAGTAGCCAGATGCAACAGCATATATATAGAAGAGGCTTTATAGATAACGAGCCACGATACGTGTTAGAGCAGGCTATGACGAATTCACTGATCATACGTATGAGGTAGCTACTTTGAGACTCAGTCACGTCTATACCTTAGTATGATTAGTCTTGTATCTTCTAAATCATTTAATGCGTATCACGAGCACTAGGTGCTCGTGAAATTACGTTCTATTTGCGATACGCAAGTGCGCCGAGTAATGCTGCGCCAACGCCCACCATCGCAATGCTTGCTAGAGGGTAATGTGAAACGGTCCGACCAAGTACTTCCCCTGTGTGGACGACTGCTTGACGAGCACGATCAGTAAGCATAGCGACCTGATCATGACGGTTAGCATTAGTTGTATGTTGACTATTGCTATTGCTATTGCTATTGCTATTGCTATTGCTATTGCTATTGCTATTGCTATTGCTATTGCTATTGCTATTGCTATTGCCGGAAGCGCTTTCCTGATAGTTTCGCTCGGTTGCAGCAACGATACTATCGACCTCTCTAAAAGCCCGCTTTAGGTCAATGAGTAATTTGTTTCTTTCTGTCTCTATTGAACTGATCATGTTGATTCCTTATGAGATTTGGCTGGTAGGTCTAGGCGATGTTTAGATGATAAAACCTCTAAACAGTCCTACAGTATGAGAATTTAGTAAAGCATTAAGCGAAAGCTGCAACATATGACTGTTTTATGTACACAGTCTCATAGTTGAAAGGCTTCTATGCAGTACGATCTAGTGTATATCCCAACGCTGGTGGGACTCATCAACTATTGAATCAAGTAGTGAGGTCACATCTATTATGGTCGAAGTTTTATGTGTCGCTAGATGCCGGTCGGTGATCAAGGGCACAGAAATGGCGATAGATATTTGAGATCCCTCCTGGCTTTCTACGTCAAATGTTGCATCCGCATGTCTAGCAAGCGATGTACTTCGAGTTAGGAGATTTTGTGGAAATAGCTCATTCCCAATTGGTTGATCTTGCTTCGAGCTGCTGATACTCGGGCAGCGGGAAGCGTGGGTGCAGCACCCACTCGCAGTCATTGACCTCTGTTTGATTGACTTGATAGACATGTACACGCACAGTCGTTGGCTTGCCTTTCCATCGACAGTGCTCAGGTAAATCTCTGGGTCCTGGTAGCAGGATGGTAGATATGTTATTAAATCGACTCCAGCTTGAACTAGCTCCTTAAGTAGAAACTTGTCGCAAGCTATACGGGTAGGCAGAGAAACATTGATTTTCAGTAACATTATTCCTTTCATTGGAATAATGGCCCTTGATACGTCGTAGTGGATAAATTCTAGTAATTCATCTGTATTAAATGAGAGTAGATTCATTCATTTCTGCCCTATATTAGCGATATTAGAGTAACAAACAAATAATTGCGCTTCCTTTTTTCTACAGATTGACGCCTAAATTTGGACTATGTTGTGACCATACTAACTTAGGTACCATTATCGCGTTACCCTCGTACCAGATCTAATTAAGAGTTATCTCCCTAAATTTAAGCATTAAGCTAGAGGTCTAAATAGAAAAATCATCTTATGTTAGAAGATTAGCTTAGTCCGCCAGATTAACGCATATGCTGTATTGAGTTATGAATCCTTCAAATTCAATATGGCTTTTCTACACATAATGAGCGAAACAGACAATCAACTTTTAAGTTACCAGACCACGCTAGTTGCCCTGCAAAGAGAAATAATTAAGAGAAGGCTTCAGGTTCTAATTGTTTTGGAGGGACGAGATGCATCGGGAAAGGACGGTTGCGCAAAGAGAGTCTTGCAATACCTAAGCCCTCGTGAATCTCGCGTAGTTGCACTAAGTGTTCCAAGCGAAATAGAAATTAATCAATGGTATTTTCGAAGGCATGTCGACCAGCTGCCACAATTTGGTGAGCTAGTTGTATTTAATCGGAGTTGGTATAACCGAGCTGGGGTAGAACATGTGATGGGCTATTGTTCGCAGCAGCAGCTCAAGGAGTTTATTGAATTAGCCCCGCTATTTGAGCTATTATTAATTCGATCAGGATTTATTGTACTTAAATATTATCTTGATATTTCAAAGCAAGAGCAAGAGGCGAGGCTCTTAGAACGTGCAAATAGTCCTCTCAAGCGTTGGAAGTTCAGCGCAGTTGATGCTGTTGCTGTAGAAAAGTGGGATTTGTACAGCACGGCGAGGGATTTAATGCTGGAGATGACCAGTTCTAATCATTGTCGTTGGAATGTGATACATGCTGATAACAAGAAACTTGCCCGACTCGCCTTACTACACAGCATAATCTTAGTGCTTAGCGACAAGCTAGGGATTGAATATGAAGATACTTCCCTGGATATAAATCATTCGTTGCTGACCTTCCAGGTGACTGACCGTAACAGTCTTGGTCAGTTGGCACGTTAGATTCAAGAATGTTTAACATTGATTTCGTAAATAAGGATGAGTTTGCCGCTGTATTGCTCTCGGTAGTGCTTAGCATATTAGTCGCTGTTGGCCGCGAGCAATGCGAGCATGTACCCAACTCATCCGTTATGATTAAACGTAATATTCGTATTAACTTATTGTCAGCGCTACTCGGAGTTGTTTCTGTAAGCGTCTCATTTCTTCTTGCGGCGTTTGCTCTCGCCGCACTTGCTTCTTTTATAATAGTTGAAGCAGGTGTATGTAGCTCAAGGGACCTTGATAAGGCCAAAGAGTTACGATCGTTTGATATAAGTTTCCTTTTAATGTTTTGTATAGGTTCACTTATTCTAGTTAGTCCAGTAACAGCGACCTTTTGTGCGCTCCTACTCGCATTTTCATATACCTCCCTTGATATTATCGAACGCTTCATTAATCATCGGTTTGCATCTCGAGATTTTGTGCGAGGCGTCTCTGCATTAGCCATTGGTTTTATGGTTGTTCAGATCATTCCATCACAACCAATTGGTCCATTAGGATTAATCAATCTTCACGAGTTCGTGATGCTTCTGTTAACGGTTTCTGCCTTGAAAGTATTTGTTGATATTTACGGCAAGGTCTTTCCGCTCGACAATCATTCAATTATCTTGGGGTTATTGTCTGGCTTTGCCTCGAGTAGTGCAACGATCTTTGTAATTGGAAGGCTCCAACGGCGAGATGGTAAGACACTGAATCAACATGCTCTGGGAGCATTAGCTTCGACAGGTTCTACGATAATTCTTATTATACTTATCTGTTTTTTTCAATCTAGAGAGATTGGTTCTAAGTATATTTTTAGTGCATTAGCAGCTTCGTTCGCGCTAGTCGGCCATTTGGCCGCAGTCAGATTTTTATTGTTTAAGGTAGGTGAAGCTGATACACCGATTTTTTCACCTGTAAGATTTCATTACTCGGATGTAATTGTCTTTACATTGTTGACATTCCTTATGTCCATAAGCGTATACCAATTGCAAGCGGTAGAAGGTCGTGACTATGCTCTACTCAGTGCAAGTCTTGCTGGGTTTTTGGACGCGCACGCAGTAGCTTATTCTCTCGTAAGCTCGCATCTTTCGGAATTAATAAGCGCACAGCAACTAAGTCATTCTCTATTTATAGCGATCATTTCAAATGCTGCTTCAAAAGTATTAATTGCTTTCATATCTGGTGGACTACGATTCGGTATGCTAGTTTCCTCTCAACAGATAGTTCTTGTTTTGATTTTAGGTCTTATGTAAGCGCTGACATCTAGTCGGCGCTTAGTCTCTGTCTTTGCTTATACGTAATCGGATGAGACCCACGGTTTACTACTTCCGAATGCAAGCGAGAGTGCAGTGATATGTTCCGCATAACTTTCTAAAGCCTGCTGTGTTGGCACTAAAATCTTAAGTTCATGGCGACCACCAAATCGTTTTGATAGTACTAGCTTTTGTCTTTGAAGCGCCTTGATTGAGGATATCGCCTCCTTCCTTTGTGGCCAAGCACGACATAGTTGTTTCTCAGGATAAGGTAAGCCAAGGTCCCACGCTTCCGTTATCGAGTCAAGCATTGCCGATTCAGACGTCGAGAGTTGACCGAGTTTCCTAGTTTTCGGTGACTTAACGAGCTTCCTCTTGTAACCAAAATAGGCGCTTAGGGTTGGTTTGTTAACTATGGTGCCCATGATTTTCTCCGGTGTGATATGTATATCGATGGTAAGACTGGTAGGTATTTCGCTGTTCAAGCGATTGGGCTCCTTATTTAAGTTAAACACTAGTGACAAGCATTGGCGATGGCAAGAGGTCCACAATTAAACTGAACAGTTATGAAGTCTTTCGATTCGCAATAGCTTAAATGTTATTTAAGATACGTTTTTCCACGCTGATGTTATTTAAGATACCTTTTTGCACGCTGAGCTCGATTTTGATGTTCGCCGTTTAAGCGGTGTTGATTTGGGCTAACCCTTTGCTTTGCCTTCAGCATCGTGATGCTTTCGAATAAGCCTCGCTGCTTCATAAGATAGTTGTACGGCCCGCGCTGCTGATTCCGAAGCTGATTTAGTAGCCTCAGCTGCGCGAGCAGACGCCAAAACAGACGCATCTTCCGCGTGTTGTGCAACGGCTAGCGCTGCTGCTGCCGCGGCCGCGGCGGCGGCTGCAGCAGCTTCGAGCGACGATTCAGCACTGCGCTGAGCTGCTGTTGATGCGATTTGAGCCATGTCGATCACTTCCCTTAAAACGGCCTTTTCGACCGCTTCAAGCGCGTGTTTTGATGCAGACAAGGACATCTCAGCCGACCTCGCTGCACAATCTGCGGCTTGAGCTGCATGATCAGTCAAGGTTTTTAGCGTTGAAATGGCGCCAAAGTAGCGCTTGTCGAGCTCGGTATAGCCATCGCGAAGGCTTTCAATCTCGAGGCCTAGAGCGTCTATCTTCTTATTCACAAGTTCTAACTCAGATGCTGATTCAACTGGTATAGAATTTTCATTTGCCATGGTAGTCAACTTGTAGTTTGGTTTTGGAATGTATATTAATCCGGAACTTTATTGTTAGTTCGTTAATCAAACATTGTTTGTTGCGCATTGACTATCGCAAGGGTAAAGAAACGCCGACATGAATGCCGCTTGCAGTGTAGGCCTCTCCTCCAAAGCTTTCGATGCGAGATCGAGTCAGTCCCCATATGACTTTAAGATCTGGGGTAAGTCTTGTTAGGGCACCTATTTCTAAACTGTAGGTTGGTGTTTTGCTCCGTTGATCAACGCGTTGGAATCCTTTACTACCTTTCAAGCGTATGATTGACTCGCTTACTGAAAGGGATGTTGTGAAAATAACGGAGTCCTCGCTAAATCGATGAGGGTTAAAATAGGAATAACTCTCTTGATTTGAATTGCTATACTGTTTTCTTCGCAGCTGTATCGATGTTCCAGTGTTACGGCTCAAGTCAAAAATAAGTCCTGCTCGATATTGATTTCGGGTGTTCTCATCTGAAAAGTGAATCTTTGTAGCGCCTAGGGTGGCAGTCATTTTTTCCATGATACGATGCTCCACATCAACACCGTACTCGATAAGTGTAACGTTTTCATCGATTGACCGGATTGTTTCTACACGGCCCCGACTAGCTCCGATTTCCAACGTACTGTCTGATTGAATCTTCCATCGATGGCGAGCTTGTCCCGCTAAAAGGGCATGACCAGAAACCTGTTCGATTCCAAATATAAAGAACGTTTCAGAATCATTATTCATATAGTCTGTTAGATAATTGATTGAATAACCATATCGTTTTTGATCTAATTGCTCAAAAAAGATATCCGAATAGCTCAACCGCGAATGAGTACTTTCAATAAGCGGATTAATATCGATTGCAACTGTTGATCTTCTAGCATGAAAGTTGTCACTAGCTCTCGTTAATTTGACATCGCCCAGACCACCTATCCAAGGATGGACCTCGTTTGATAGCGCGTCATTAGCGCAGATGATTGACGCCATAACAAAAACGATAGAAAGGATGCGCTCTCGCATTGCGAAAATAGAGGGGGTCAGCTTTATTTTGTGCCCCATTTTTTCCTCAATCCAAGTAATTCGACGCAGTATCCATAAACAGCGGCTGGTTGAACGATCAGGGAAAACGGAAACGCATAGAGGAGCATTCCAAAATAGTTTGATCGAACGTGAAGCCCCATTTTTAGAAAAAGTCGTGAGCTACGGTAATACATTACATAATTGAGAGCAACGGATATTGGTAATAAGGCTAGGGTCATCGGACCCACAATCCAGTAATGTCCAAAGGATGCTAGGATAATTCCAGGTATGAATGCGAAGGTGAACGTGAGGTCAAGCAAGGGGAAAAAGAAATCCCACCAGATGAACAGGATTAAGTATTTGCGATGACTCAGAAGTTGTGGGTATGCCTTAAATGCCTCTATCATTCCTCGTGCCCATCTTTGACGTTGCTTAATCAATTGGCCCAGGGAACTTGGAACCACAGTAAAAGCTATAGCACTTTCGCAGTAGTCAACCTTGTAACCCAACTTTAGAAGACCCCAAGTCAATACAATATCTTCGCCCACTGTAAGCGGCCATCCGCCAAGCTGTAGCAAGGCTTTCTTCGTGTAAATTGAAAAAGCACCCTGGGCTACTAAAGTTGCGCTATACATGGACTGTACACGCTTAACAGTCGTTATACCCTGGAAATATTCCCACTCCTGTGCCCGCGAAAGCCAGCTGAAGCGTGAATTTTTTACCATTACTGCACCCGCTACCGCAGCGGTTGCACTTCCACCACTCATTTGCTGCTTAACAATATTCTTAAGAGCATCGCGATACAAATAGGAATCGGCATCAAGTGTGATGATAAGCGAGTACTTTGATAGCCTAAGGCCCTCATTTAAAGCGTTTGCTTTCCCTTTGTTTTTAGGTAGAGTCAGGCACCTTAAATCTATTTGATTGGAACATCTAGTCTTGACGATTTCGGAGGTACCGTCGGTCGACCCATCATCAATAACAATAATTTCAACATCACCGTCATATTTTTGATTCAACAGGGCTTGTATCGTTAAATCGATGTGATCTCGTTCGTTAAAGGCAGCAATTAACACTGTGACGGCCGGATAGCTTTTTAGGTCACTCATTGGCTTACGACGATCTAGTAGCAATGACGCTAATAAGAAACTGTTGATAAATCCAGGAAGTATTGCAATACCCATAATTAACAAAAAAGATAGCGGCTTGCCGATAACTTCTGAGAGATCAAGATACCAAGAATAAGAGAGCCAGATAGACAGTGCCGCCCAGCTTAATGCAAGAAAAAATGAGATCAGAAATTTCGAGCCCAGGCTAATATATAGATTGATTTTTTTCATCGAGATCGTAGACTGGCTTTTGATGAAGATGTGCGTAGAAAAATGGAACAATATGTTAGGCCTCAAGCTGCTAATGTTCACAATTCCACATACCCGCATAAATAGCGACTTATGTTAGTAAACGAACGTTTTGATATCCGTGACTAGTCTAATGTGCAGTCATTCACATGTATCCAACTCATTTTTCTACAGAATACCTCGTTAATCCACTACTATTAACAGGAAGACAGAACAGCCATGCAAACGGGGGCATTTATCACTCTTCAATACGCCGACATGTTTGTCCCAACGCACTGGGCATACCCATTCAGGTTGCAGATATTTGAAGTATTATTAGCTCTAGCGATTATAGATTTATGCAATCGATATCGAATAGTAATCCGAAGAAATTACATTTTGAAAAATGCGGTCTTAGATCTGTTAGATCTTGCTAGTTGCGATCCACTTACTGGAGTGAAAAATCGAGCAGCTGCTGAGACGCAAGTTAATGCTTCGATCTTGTCTTCAATTAGTATGGGTTTTAAGCCTGCAATTGTAATGCTCGATATTGATAATTTTAAGCAAATCAATGATACTTACGGCCATCAGTTTGGAGACAAAGTCTTATGCCAACTTACTTTGATTTGCCAAGATCAGATAAAAGATTCGGGTACGCTCTATCGAGTGGGAGGTGACGAGCTTCTTATCGTCATTACAGAAAAATCAAGAGACGAAGTGATGAATATCATCGGATTATTAAAGCAAAGAATTGCATCGCAGATTTTCAGAACTTGTAATAAAGATCTCGTCTCATTAACGGTTAGTATTGGCATCGCTATAGATCCTGCAGAGAATGGGATGTTTCGAAATCCCAAATCTACTTTCGTTCATTTCTACTCGCTTGCGGATCAGGCGATGTACGAGGCCAAAAGAGATGGCCGAAATCGTATCAACTTGTCTGTACCCTCCTTATAGGTGTTTTAAAATTGGTATCAGTGGGGGCCGTAAGGATTGGTGTAGATACGATGGATGTCAATGTTATTAGCAAGTATCCAAAATTACCGTCCAATCGGTATGAGGCAGTTTTTCGTACTGCACAAGCTGGTATTTTGATATTAGAGTACCCTAGTGGCAAGATAATTGATACAAACGATTATTTTGTCAACCTTACAGGATATAATTGCGCAGATATCCTTCATAAAGAGCTATGGGAGTTTGGCTTTTTAGGTGATCGGGACAAGTCGATAAGAGCATTTAAGGAGTTGTTGACTAAAAATTATATTAGATATGACAATATTAGTCTTAGGCATATAACCGGCCGAATGGTTCCAGTCGAGTTTGTTGGCAATATCTATGCCTTCGACAATACGATTCAGATTCAATGTAATGTCCGTGATATATCGGACAGAGTGCTAGCCCAGGAAGGGCTTTTACAAGCCCAATTGCAATTGGTAGAAATGCTTTTTGGTGCTATCACTTGCATAGGACAATTAGTTGAAGCACGGGACACTTACACTGCTGGACATCAAACGAGAGTCGCAAAGTTAGCAGTCGCTATTGCCGATCACTTAAAGCTGTCCAGTGATGAAATTATCTGCCTCCGAGTTGCTGCACTTACGCATGATCTTGGAAAGACTATGATTTCGAGTC
>JACCEE010052745.1_pt1 | contig 14408 bp, 17 predicted proteins | sample 7449931 | NCBI WGS metagenome assembly JACCEE01 (sample SAMN15323457, study PRJNA562643) | freshwater metagenome | isolation source: river surface water | place: USA:Blue River Watershed | collected 2017-08-19 | reverse complement strand
TGCTCGAATCGTTGTCGGCCGTGCGTGCGCGAATTCACGGCCACCGACTGCAAACGACGGAGTTGCAGGCGATCGTCCGTGATGTGGTCGATGGTCGCTATACCGATGTCGCACTTTCGGCCTTCCTGACCGCAACGGCGGTACTGCCTCTGGATATGCAAGAGACCATCCATCTCACCCGTGCGATGGTCGATGTCGGGGATCACCTGCAATGGCAGGCTCCGATTGTTGTGGACAAGCATTGCGTGGGCGGATTACCGGGAAATCGCACCACGCCGTTGGTGGTTGCCATCGCCGCAGCCAATGGATTGGTGATGCCCAAGACCTCATCACGCGCCATCACCTCTCCCGCTGGCACCGCGGACACCATGGAAACGCTGGCTCCTGTAGACCTGGACCTGGATACGCTCAGAAAGGTCGTGGAGAAAGAGGGTGGATGCGTGGCGTGGGGCGGCGCGATGCACCTCAGCCCCGCGGACGACATCTTCGTGCGTATTGAGCGTGAACTGGATATCGACACGCAAGGACAACTGATTGCCTCGGTGTTATCCAAGAAGATTGCAGCAGGGGCGACCCACATCGTGATCGATATTCCGGTTGGGCCAACCGCAAAAGTCCGCAGCCGGGAAACTGCCGAGCATCTTGCGCATCACCTTTCGGAAGTCGCCGCGTCATTTGGCCTTGTATTGCGTTGCCTGTTTACAGACGGGAATCAGCCTGTCGGCAGAGGTATCGGCCCGGCGTTGGAGGCGCGCGACGTGTTGGCCGTATTGCGCAACGAGGCGGATGCGCCGCAAGACCTATGTGACCGCGTGGCGTTGGTGGCGGGCGCGGTGCTTGAGCTTGGCGGCGTCGCCAAAGAAGGGGAGGGACTTCGGTTGGCTCATGAGACGATCAGCAGTGGCCGCGCGTGGGAAAAATTTCAGAGAATCTGCGCGGCTCAGGGGGGATTTCGTGAGCCGCCCCAAGCTCTCTATGTCGAACCGCTTTTGGCAACCACTTCAGGCCGAGCAGTACACATCGACAACCGTAAGCTTTCTCGTTTAGCCAAATTGGCCGGTGCGCCTGAGAGTCCAGCCGCAGGGATTCAATTGCAGGTGCGCTTAGGTGACGAGATAACACGCGGACAACCATTGATGTTTTTGCATGCGCAAACCTCTGGAGAGATGGCCTATGCACTCGCATACGTACAAGGCATTGGGGACATTGTAAAGATTGAACCTTAGCGCCGTGGATAAACAGGGCTCTTGAATGCTCGGTCAAACACAGCCCGGCCTCTCGTTTGGAAAAGTTGAACGCCTACATCTCATGCTCAAGAACATATGAAAAAACATCGCTTAAAAGAAGTTTTCAACCTGCATCGCGTGGAGCAAACAGAAGGAGGTCGTCAGCGCCTGAATAGGAACATTGCTCATGGAACTGCGGCACCTGCGTTGCTTTATCGTTTTGGCCGAAGAACTTCATTTCACACGGGCGGCTGAGCGTCTTCACATTGAGCAACCTCCTCTGTCCCGCGCCATCAAGGAGCTTGAGGACGAGTTAGGCGCTGTGCTCTTCGACCGGGACCGCCGGGGCACCCGACTGACCGCTGCGGGTGCCGTGTTCCTGCAGGACACTCGCCGGCTATTCACCGTCCTGGAGCAGGCCCGCGAGAACGTCAAGGCTGTCGCGGCGGGCTTGCGAGGCAGCCTGCGCATCGCCGTATCCGACGGCGCGCTCGATCCCCGGCTGTCGGCGTTTCTAGCCCGTTGCCGTGCCGAAGAACCCGAGATCGAGATACGGATGTCCGAAGTGCCTTTGGCCGAGCAGTTGCGCGGCCTGCGCTCGGGCGACTTCTGCATCGGATTCGCTCATACCGCCGACGTCGGTGATGGCATCGTCGCCGAACCTATCTGGCAGGACCCGCTGGTGGTCGCCTTGCCAGCCCGGCACGCACTGCTCGTCCACAAGGAGGTTCCACTCCATGAACTCCGGGGGCATCCTCTTGTCCTGTGCGATCCCCAGGTGTGCGAAGGCTACTGCCGCGAGTTGGCGCGCCTCCTGCAGACCCAGGAACACAAACTGAATGTCGTTGAGGAGGTTTCCTCGCTGGACATGATGCTCACCTTGGTCGGTGCCGGCTACGGCGTGGGCTTCATGACGGCGACCAAGATTCCGGTCAGCCAGCGACCGGACGTGGTGATCCGTCCATTGGCGCTGGATACAGCCGTGATCACCACCTACCTGCTTCGACTCGAAAGCAGCAACTCATCGGCTTCGCTGGTGCGATTTATCGACCGCCTCCGGGACCCTTCGAGCGACTGACGCAACGGACCGCACCACTTAAGATTGGGCATCGGCACGAAGATTGCGTTCCGTTGCACTCATCAGCTCTGCCGCACTTATGCTGAGGGCAGCGGAGATTTTCAGTATCAATGCGAGCGTGGGCATGTGCTCCCCACGCTCGATCTTGCCCATATGCGAGCGAGCTATACCAGCCATGGACGCGAATTCATCCTGAGCGACTCCCTGCGCCAAGCGGGCAGCACGCACCGCTTGGCCGAAGGCCAGTGCCGGCTCGGCTTCATAGGTGGTTGTGCCAGGGGGGCGGCCCGGTTGAACGCTGCGCTTCTGCATCACCAGAAGCGTCGATCAATCGACCGAATTTAACCACGTTAAAGATATCTCTTTTGGCTATCATGGTGGCTCGCCTTTTTGATCCGATCGCTTTGTGGGGGCTCTCATGCACGACGCCACCAGCCAGTTTTCCTTTTCCAATTTCAGGCTTGCCATAGCGCCTGGCGTACCGTCATCGCATCTTTCGGCATTGCTTGCGTTGCAGCGTGCGGAAGAGCCGGAAGTCACCATTTCGTTTCATGAGGTCACAGCCGATGATTTGATTGCGGGACTTCGGGAAGGCCGCTACGACGCGGGCATGACGCTTGAAGGATCGAGCGATCCGTCGCTGAAAAGCCAACCTCTATGGACCGAGAACATGGCCGTCGCCATGCCGTTGCGCTTTCCCTTACTTGACCAGGCGAAGCTCACGATCGCCGAACTGTTGGACTACTCCGTCTTTCGCTGGCCTGCAGAGAATTGCCCTTTGCTGGATCAGCGGCTGCCTTCTCTTCCCGCGGTGAGTCAACAGAACATTCAGCGTGTCTCTTCCTTCGAGATGATCGCGCTATGGGTCGCTGCCGGCTACGGCGTCGGGGTATCCGCGCAATCGCGCATTGAGCATGCGCAGGGATGGGGCATTCACACACGGCCGCTGTCTGACGGACCCTACGAGATCGTGACCCACCTGCAGCGGCCCTGCGGACAAGCCGACGTTGTTTCAGAGCGGTTCGAGCGCAGAGCACTGCAGGTCGCCAAGAATGCTCCAACCTAGTCGAGTGCCAATGTCCTCGTTCTGCGTCTTCAGTTCAAGGTGCTACACGTGCATTAGGCATTCCACTCGCCAAGCAGCAGACATCACTCGCGCTCTATGACACGGAGCAGCGCCGTTCTACGCTTCGACATGGGGCCAAACGCCTTCGTGACCCCTTCAACGGGTTTCCCTGCCTGCAATGAGTCAAGGATGTCAGCCCAGTCCTGCATGATTACCTTGCGGGACTCCACAAACTTCGTGTGATCGTAGGGCGCGCGCGATGAGTCCTTGCTCTTTTTGGAATGAGCGAGTTGAAGATCGACCCGCTTCTCCGGATATCCCAACAGTCCAAGGATCGTCGTTGCGGTCGAGCGGAAGCCATGGGACGAAAACCGTCCGCCATAACCCATGCGCTTGAGTGCTTGATTGAGCGTCGTTGCCGACATCACTTGTCCCGGCTTTCTGTAGCTCGGGAACAATACTTTGCCGCCGCCAGTTAGAGCATGTAGTTCCCTAAGAGCGGCCACCGCCTGCCGTGACAGGGGAACCAGATGGGGGCGTCGCATCTTCATGCGCTCGGACGGAATCGACCACATGGCGTTGTCCAGGTCGAACTCTTCCCAGGAGGCCTTGCGCAGTTCTACGGTGCGCACGTAGGTCAAAGCCATCAGCTTGAGGGCGAGGACTGTCGTCTGGTAACCCCCTTCGTTGTCCACACGATTGAGAAAGTCCGGGATCTCTGCCCATGTCAACGGAGGGTTGTGGCGGACCTGAGGGCGCTTGACCAGTCCCTTGAGCAAGGCGGCAGGATCGTATTCGCAGAGACCTTGGGCAGCCGCATAACTGAAGATTTGCCCACACCACTGGCGGATGAGGATCGCCACAGTCTTCGCGCCACGAGCCGCCACATCCTTGATGATGGGGCGCAGATGTGGAGCCCTGATGCTGCTGATCGGCAACTTGCCAATCCGGGGGAAAACATCCTTCTCAAGGTAGCTGGTGACCTGGTTGGTGTAGTACTCGCTCCAGTGAGCATTGCTGACGATCCACTCCCGAGCAACGGTCTCGAACGTGCGTTCGTATGTGTCGGCCTGGAGGGCGATCGCCGCCTTTTTCTCCACGATGGGGTCGAGGCCCTTCTTGACCAACGCCTTTGCCCGGTCCCGTTCCGCACGGGCTGCCTCCAGCGTGACCTTTGGGTACACCCCGATTGAGTACACCTGTTCAGCGCCGCCCAGCCGGTAGCGGTACCACCAGAGCTTGGAGCCGTTGGGCTGAACGCGCAAAAAGAGGCTGCCTCCGTCCCGGAGTTGGTACACCTTGGGCCTGGGCTGCGCCGTTTCCACTTTGCGCGCCGAGAGAAGATTGAGTGCTGTGAGTGCCATGTGTATAACGCCTCCAGTTTGGCCCGTTACACACTCCATTACACACATGAGCACTGGATTTGTCCAGCTTTCAGAATCGCTCGATGGACGATCAACCCTTTAAAAACATAGACTTAGAGTTGTTCCATGGAGGTTGATAGACGCCAGTAGACCTCAATCGTAGTTATCAACCGTCAGGCAGTCACCGGAAACCGTCGTCAGAATCTTGGGGAGGTCGGCGGCATCGTTGGCGAAGACTTCCATCTTCGGTTCCGAGCCTGGTCGAACCACAATATCCACGGCCCCGCTCAGTCTGATCTTGCGGACATTGGCCGTGATGGAACGACTTTCACTGCCCGGTGCGGATGCCTTCGGCGGCTCCTTACCGACCAGGGCATCAATGCCATCACAAATCGCTTTAGCGAGGCGATCAGGCGGCAACTGATGCCCAGCCACCCCGACGTGCTGCGCGATCCGCTGGAGTGCTGTCTGGTAGTCTTTGATGCGTTGTTCCAGTTCTGCGGTTTTCCTGCCTGCTCCGAACATACGTCTGATCCTTAGTTTTCGTTGATTTGGGCACCGCAGAACAACTTCTGCATGTGCTGCATAGCGGCCTCGGCCTGTTGCTCGCTGGTCAGGCCCGTAACCTGAACGGTTACCCCCCAACTGCCATCCTCGCATTTGACGGGCTGCATCGAGAAGGTCGGGACTGGAGCCTGAGTAGGGAGTTTGCTCATCACTTGGCCAACTTGTCGAATTGACCAGACATGCCGGAGCCAGACGGCGCAATGATGCATTCGTTGTAGCTCGGGCCAACGTCGAAGATCATGGGCACGGCACCTGGCGTCTGGCTCAGCAGGGAGTCAGCCAGAATGGACATCCCTTGGCCGGGATAGACGAAGCGCTTGGTTTGCGTCTCGCCCTGCTCATCCTCGTAGAGCGCATTGACCTCGCCGATCTCGCGCAACAGCGCTTCCACGCCATCGGGGTTTTCGCGCTGAGCGACCCGTACCGCACTTTCCCAGATATCGACGCCCGTGCCGGAATCGATGCCGCTGAAGGAGATGCAGGATTCGGCTTCTTCCTTCTGTTGCTCAAGCCAGGCTTTCGTATTGCAGGCCGGACAAGGCAAGGAGTGGTCATTCGGGTCGAACCCGTCACAGTCGGCATCCCAGCAGTAGCCGTCGCCTCGGCATTCAATGGTTCCGTGTTGGAAATTACACATTTTCCTCTCCTGTCTTCATGGTTTGATCAACTACCCCATCTTCAGCAGATGGCTCATTCAACATGTCCTCCATCGCCTCGAAGTCGAATTCCCAATCCTGCCGGATACCTTCAAGCGTGTCGTCACCAATGGAAACATGGTCACCACACTTCAGAAGGTAGCGGCTCCCAAACTTACCGGTCGGGTCTTCCGTAATCACGGGCATGCCGCCGCAGTTCGGGCAAGGCTTGAATCCTTCCGGGAGCGCCACGGGCTGAGCGACTTTAGCCCGTTCGGCCATCCGATATTCGGCTCCTGACTTGTTCAGGAATTCCCATGCCAAGGGGAAGCGGACGGGGAAGGACGCCAGCGCATTCAGGCAGGCCCATGCCTCATCCGATTCGCCATTCAGGAATTGTTCCTTGTCGATCCCGATGGTACTGAACTGCTCCCCGCTCGGCAGAAAGACCGTCATGCCGTCGTTGTCGAAAACGGCGTTCTCCTGCTGGGCCTGGAAAAGCACGAGGATCTGATCGCCGATACGTGCTGCGTCACGCCCGCTGGGATTGAAGCCGTTGACGGGCGAGTTGGGAACCTCGCGGTCACCCCACCAGTATTCACCGTCGTCGCGGACGCGTACCAAGGGCATGGCCATGCCTGGCTTGAATGGTTCTCCCTCGGGCCGGACGGATTCCCACCAGTCGCAGAGAAGCTTCATGGCTGGATGCTGTTCCATGCCGCCAGGTACGCCGAGAATCGACTTGGCAAACTTGCTTTTCTTACCAAACGCCACTTTCTCCGCATGATCGATTGCCCGCAGGAACAGTTCCGCAGGCATCTCAACGGGGCCGTTGGCCCTGTGCGCCTCAATGTCCTGGGTGAGAATGGCTGTTTGCCGCACTTCATGAAGCTGCTCTTCCTGGAATGCATCGATAGTCCATGCTTGCTCCAGCGGGATGCCGGTGATGTCCACCTGCTCTTCCAGAAAGTAGCCAGCCAATTCGCCTTTCAGATCACCATCCGTGTAGATCAGATCGCAATCCTTGATGATCTGACGCCGGTCACGCTTAATCTGGTCTTCCTCTTCGAATCCCAGCACGGAAACGGGGGTAATACGCATGGCCGGGCCTTCACGTTCCGGCCAGCAGGAGCCATCCATGGAATAGGTAATTCCTTTGCCGGGATGAAGCTTGATATGGATGAGATGGCGAACCTCCCAGTCATCCTTGGGATAGACACGCCACATGGCGGCACTTTCGATGTGCCACTGGAACTCAATGTCGAACTCGGTTACGTCCGCAGGGATTGGCACAATCCAGCCATTGCGGATCAACTTCGAGCCACCCACAAAATACCGGCGATTTGGATACGGCTGCCGAATCTCGATCCCGCCTTCAGGCATCACGTCAATCGGGAGTGTGGAGGTCACCGTCAGGGTGATTTCTTCGCACATTAGCCCATCATCAAAGCGCTTGTTCGGATGCCCAAGGATTTCGGCGGGAACCCACAGCTTCGGCAGAATATGCAGGATCGGACGATCCGCGTCAGCGCCGCCGAGCGGGTGGCCGTTGGCGTCAACCATCTGTGTCTGGCCGTTGGGAAGCTTTTGGAGGGCGTATTTCATGCGTTTTCCTTTTTAGGCCCGTGATCTGGCCCGCGTAGAATGGTTTCCATGTGTTCTTCCGTCAGGCACATCTGATCGTTGATCCTGTTCATACGCTTTGCATTGCAGGACTGACACCAGAAAGGACTCCATGCAGTGCCCGCCGGGTTCGTGCAACCATGCTCTACGCAGACCTTGCCGGTATGATGCTGAGGCCCATTGTTAGGGTTGTTTGGGTCTTCGTATGGTTTCATTTGGTGCTGACCTGAATCTCAAGCGGTTCAAGCGCAATAGCTGATCGCGTCCGTGATAGCTGAGCGATCAGGGTATCCAGCCGATCAAGCGCAGTTTGAAAGGCACGGCGCGGATCAGCGTCCGTTTCAAAAATCTGAAGTTCGACTTTTTCTAGCGGTCCGAAACAGAACTCAGCTTGATATCGGCCGTCATGCTCCGGGGTAATGGTTGCCGGGCCGTTCTTGACGCAATAATTCCACCCGCAGTTTTCCCAAACTTCAACTTCCCAGCGGTAGCCCATCCGGGCGGCCAGCGCATTGGCGCTTTCGCAGGCAAGATCGTATTCCGCCTTGGTGCAACCGCAACCACAACGCGGCGAGCAGAACAGGTCTCCATTCAGCACCGGCGTCCATTCATCAGCAGTGGCCGGGACTTGATTCGGATTGTGATCGTAGGTAGCCATCATCAATCCTTGATATGCGGCTTAACCGCGTAGATGGTTCCGCTCGGGCCAACCCGGAACTGCTTCTTTGTGAACCGGCCCCACTTGGCGATTTCTTCACCCGGCAGATCGACATGAGCCACATGGCACAGGTCTTTGAGGACAAGGCTTACGTCGGCGCATTCCTCGGCCAGTTCCCCTTTGTCGCCTGCCAACTGCGATGGGAAGACAGTCTTGGCCTGTGCCTCGGTCGCCTTCAGCGACTGGTTGTGCAAGGCATCAGCAACGTGCCCCATCACCTGGCCAGCCGACAGTCCGGCAGCGAGCGCCAGTTCGACCACTTCTTCCGTCAGTCGCCCGGCAACGGCAGCCGGCGTGCGCCGCTGGCCGGCCACCGAATCAATGAAGGTGCCGACAGTAGCTGTCGTGGGCACCTCGCCGTTGCCCGTGTTCCAAACCGCATGCGTCTTGACGTTACGCCGAGCGCCTTCATTCATCGCGGACTGGATCAAAGTCTTGATCTGCTCCCAGGTCAGAGACATCGAATACAGCCCTTCGGGAATGTCTCGCTGCGTGGTTTGGATCAGCAGGCAGCGGGAGAGATGATCGATGTCGCCGCTATGGCAAAACGCGAGCACCTGAGCGGCCTTCTCCAGATCGAAAGCATTTTCTGTCCGGATGCCCGACTCCATGTCGATCCAGTACGGCAAATCGCGCCGAGATTGCGCCTGCGCAACAGCGGCCTTGATCCTGGGCAGTTCTGCATCCAGCACATCCGGCCCCAGCCCCCCGGCGTAACCACAGAACAGATTGAACTGGTGCGGAGCAGGCCAGGAGTCAGGGCGTTGGCCCGCGCCCTTAGAGGCGTCGAACAGGATATCAATACGCTTCAGCGCCTCAACATCGTTGTCGGCAACTTCCCGCAAGAACCGCTCTATCACCTGATCCGAGGCGGCGTGGTGTTGCAGGATCAGACGCATTCCAGCTTGGTGCAACGTGCGGTAGATCGCCAGCACCTCTTCATCGGTGAATTCCGGGCGACGGGCGTTGATGTTCAACTGGATGCGGCGATAGCGCGACAAGTCGGCGATCAGAGAAGGTGCCATTTCCGGATCAAGCAACTCCCGGAAGACCTGAGTGCCGCACAGGTGCGCCGCCGTGTAGGGCAGCTTCAGAGCAAGAAACTTTTCCCGCCACACGCCGGATGGGTTACGTGGCGTACCTTCCTTCTCGGGAAAGAACAGGATTGCCCATTCGGCGAACGGATATTGCTCGGACAGCGCCGCCAAAGACTCCGGGGCGACACAATCATCAGCACCGGTCAGGGATACAAGTTCGAGGCTCATGCTTTATTCCTTTGCATCAAATCAGTCCTACTAAAGTGTTCATGAGCGCCGAAAGCATCGCCGTGTCACTGAACATAATTGTAAAGCATAGCGGCGTTAATACAAGCATTTATGCTTATATCTGAACATCAACCGACAATGTAATTAAATCATTGCCGACTTTAAGCTACCGCGTGCGTTCTTTCATAGTTTTACAGCAGTGGCTGCCCTGCCGCGCTCCGCTTACCTCCTTGCTCAGTGCGGCTACGCCACACAGAGCCCAGGCCGCGATCGGATTAAAACCGATTTATATGTGCAAGATTCAAAACCAAGAAACAGCCAGGTACTTATCAGTGTGTTGAACACTTTCCAGACCCGATAGAAAGTACCGGTTCCCATGCCACGTTGAGCATATAGCGCTTGAGGCTGGCCCATTGAACTGGGCCTGGCGCTTTCGACCTGTTCTCCCAAATTAGGCGGTCCACGAGGTAGAGGCCAAGGCGGTCATGCAGGGCAATGGTGAGGCGCTCAAGGTACATGGTGCGTGCTGGGAGGCCGGCAATCATCACGTCGTTGCTCACGTTGATGCAGATGCTCCCGCCACGAACCAGATTCCTGACAATTGGCTCAATGACTCTGCAGGCCCAATCCACATACTCTGACTCGGGTGGGTTGCCATAAGCGCGTGGCTTGGCCAGAGGGTATGGCAAAGAGGTCAACATCAGGCATATCGGGGCATCAATCGCGGAGAAGACGGTTTCGCAACTGCCGAGAATCGCTACGCCAAGGTCGGTCGAGACACCCACCACGGAAACCCCATCGCTAATCCTGCTCAGATCCTTCCCTGCTGGCTGGGTTAGCTTCCACACGCCCCTTTCGCCCGGTACCCGCTGGATGATCCCTGCCTTGCGCAAGGTCTGCTGATACCAACGCACTTTCCGGGCAAATAGGTTGTGCATCTGGCCGTCTGCACCCACAGGGGCTCGCTCTGTCAGTACCGCAGGATCAAGGTCGGCGCGAGAGGCGACCAAGCGATACAGCTCCTGGTTGCTGAGCGCACCGCCCTCACCCGGCGCATAGGCGTGAAGGACCTCGGAAAACAGGTCGAGTTGCCGGTTCATGTGAGGCAAATTGGTGGGCTTCATCGGGTGATTTTCCAGGCCGTGTAGATGCATCGGTCAGGGGGAACCTCGGTGTCATCGTGCAATACACCATCGCTGATAGCGATCACATGGCGGGCAACCTTGACGATGTAGTGACCAGAAGGGAACTGGGCGGTGAAGGTCGAAGGGTTCATCCGTCGCTGCCCTTTCTTTGCCGGGAATGAGATTTTCTCGGCCCATGGCTGTTGGTTCAGCCATTCGGACATGCGAAAGCCGGTGCGCCCTTTACGACCAGCTTCTTTGAGGATAACGAAGGCTTCGTCGTAAGAGAGGCCTCGGGCGGTTGCCAGCGCGCGGACGGTGCAATCCCGCGTTTGCCTTGGGCGCTTCGACGCCGACCTTCCGGCATCCGTGGGCTGCCATACATAACGTAACAGGTGGTGCTGACGGTCAAAGTCAACTAGGGACATGGATACGGTAACGGCTGGGCGGTTATTGAGCATCTTCGCTTTATTCATTTCATAACATAACGTAACATAACAAACGATACGTTATGATTTTGGAGAAATGCGATGGGCCGCGAAGCTACCGTTACTGATAAGGATGTTCTGAATGCCAAGCTGGAGCTGGAGGCTGCTGGCGAGAAGGTGACGACCCGTACCGTGCGAGCGAATCTAGGCAGGGGGTCGACAACGACCATCGCAAGGATTCTTGAAGAGATGAAGCAACAGGGCGCCCAGCCAGAGGCAGATATTGAGATCCCGGAATTCATCCTGCGCGCACTCAAAGCGGCATTGCTTCAGCAGCGCCAAAGCATTGAAGTCCCTTTGCGTGATGAGATTGATGCCCTTCAGCAAACTTTTGATGACGTCCTTGCGGAGTCGGAGCGCCGCCAGGAAGAATTGGAAGCGAGTGAAGAGCGGAACAGTGCCTTGGAATCCAGCAAGGCCGATTTGAATGCTCGCCTGGACGAAGCCAAGCGAGAGGCCGCAGAAGCTGAAGCGCGACACCAGCAAGAGATGGAGACGATCAAGAAGGAACTGGATCGCTATCGAGAAGAGAGTTCCGCCTTGAGAATTGAGGTCGCGCAGGGAGCCTTGCTGATTAAGGACATCCCTGAGATCAAGGCGAAGATTGAATCGCTCGCAGGGGAGAACAAGGTCCTCATGGAGCGAGCCACAAATGCAGAGCGGGACCTTGCCGCGGCTCAGGCAACGTTGGTCAGTGCCAAGGCATCAACGGAACATTCTAGTTCTGAGCTGATCGAACTACGTAAAGAGATTCGGACCTTATCGGAATCCCTGATGGAGTGTCGCCTGAACTCTAGGGGCCTTGAGGTTCGTCTTGAGCAATCGAATCAAGAACTGCTAAGTCTTCGATCGCCGGTGAAGGCAGCTGAGTCGCAGCAGTCAGTGGTAACGAAAAAACCGAAGGCAACCCGATCTGAAGACCAGTCGTGAAAGCTTGGTACGCCCTTTCCCCGTCGCTTGAGGACGCTGCAAATGCAGCCCTGAGTATGGTCGATCAGCGAGACGGGACAAATTTCCAGCCGCCCCGGCCTCTCGTTTTTCGGGCTTTTGAAATGCTGCCACCTGAGAAAGTCAGGGTGGTCATTTTGGGGCTCGACCCCTACCCAACCCCAGGCCATGCTCACGGTCTGTCATTCTCAATCCCCAACGGCGTTCGTGCAGCCAAGACCTTCAAGAACATCGAGAAGGAATACGAGAGCGATCTAGGTTATCCGTTGGGTGCGACGGATTTCTCTTCTTGGGTTAAGGAAGGGGTTCTGCTGGCCAACTCGGCACTAACGGTGAAGACTGGCGAGCCCAAGACACACTTGGATTTATGGCGAGAGTTTTCTGAAAATTGGATCTCCGCGCTTGCCAGAAATGGCGGCGCGCGGGTCTGGGTGCTTTGGGGGAACGATGCGCAGGAATTCCGCCCATTGATCGAGGCGGCTGGCGATGACAAGCAGATGATCATTGAAGCGCCACACCCATCACCGCTGGCAGCATGGCGAGGGTTCTTTGGCAGTCGACCGTTCACGAAGGTGAACACAATGTTGTCAGGTACAGGCGCTGGACAAATCGACTGGAGAATCCCTGCATCTCAGGAACAAGGGACACTGTTTATGTGATAGCCATAACCGTAGTAGGCTCATTTCTGGCTTACAATGCCAGTCCATAACGGATTGTTATACTGATGTCATACCTGTAACGGGTTGCCAAGGGCATGGACAAAAGTCCATTTTGACCGTATAAAGCTCCAAGTTAACAAAAAGTGAACTATTAACATTTACTGTTAGATTAGACGCCAACCCAAAAACGCAAAGGGCCGTTTTAGGGAAATAAAAATTAATGAATAAAGAAAACAGCGGGCCTTCCAGTGCAAGAATCCATCTTCCCTGCAGGCATAGGTGAACCTGCTCTACAGGGGATTATGGAGGCGTTCAGCCGGCGGCTGAACTCGCTTCTTGCACGTAGTGACTTCCCTCCCCTTTCGGCTGGTTTGTACCAGTCACTGGCAACAAAATACGGCAGCTCGAAACAGCAAGCATTTAGGTGGTGTAACGCAGAGGCAGTACCAAACCCAGCCATCCTTCTCAAGATGGCCAAGGACTTCGGCACGACTGTCGATTGGCTGCTGGGCGATGGGCCTGAGGTAGTTTTCAAGCAGGTATCCTCGGAGACCGATAGCGTTCCCCTGCCGGTTTATAGGGTAAAGAATCATTCCGCAACGGGCGGGTTGAACGCTAACAGCTTTGTCGAAGCTGCATCAATCCTGGTCCCCAAGACGAGCATTTTACGAGCTCGGCCTTATGCTTTTGTTACCAACTGGGCGGCTGCTTCTGACCCCGATTTTCAGGTTGGTGACACGCTATTGGTGAACCTTGCTACGCAGTCCATTGAGGACGGCGGGATTTATCTCATCCGTACGGCCAGCACAACGTCCGTTCGACGTGCCGTATGTGAGCGAGAAGCTGACGGGATTCGTTTTGAACGAAAGACCCCCGTGAACAATTTCTCTACCTTGTACCCCGTTGTAGAAGTTCTATACAACAAGGATCAGCGTTTTGACGTCGAGTTAAGACAGCCAGGTGTGCTAGTGATCGGTAAAATAGAAGGTTATATGCGTAGCCTTCTTCCGTCGCTTCCTAGTCTGTTCTAACCAATGTCAATTACCAGGTGGTTTCGATCCCTCTTCTTGGGGAGGCCTGCCCCTCTGCCAGAATATTTGAGCCAGGCGCTCGAAAATAAAGATGCGGGCACCCTGCTCGATGCTCATGAGCATCAGTCGTTCCAAATACAGGTTGGAAGCTTTGACGATTTTTGTCTGCGCGACGACATCATCATCGAGCGAGCCAAATTGTGCCTGGATGGCTTGAACGGGAGATTCCGGATTGTTTCTGAGCTGACGCTGGATGAAGCCCGGGTTGGAAATGTTCCCTTTCCCAGCCTGTTAATCGACAACAAATCTGTTGCCCTTAACGAGAGCCAATCGCTGAGATTGAGGAATATTGCACGGTCATACTGGGAAAAAAAAGCTATCGTCTCCAAAATCCCCTAGACCGGACTATTGAATGAAGTCCAAGACCAGCAAAAACCGGTTTCACCGGCCTGACGTTCTGCTTACCCTGTTGTGGGTGAGTATCGTCGTTGTTTTCGTCCTGATGACGACGATCTTTGTTTCCTCGAGAAACAAAGCGCTGACCAACGTATATCAGCGTGCCGGATCGCTGTCCCATCTGATTGCCACGCATGCTGGCTATCAATTCGATAGAGCC
>JACCEE011447253.1_pt1 | contig 14409 bp, 9 predicted proteins | sample 7449931 | NCBI WGS metagenome assembly JACCEE01 (sample SAMN15323457, study PRJNA562643) | freshwater metagenome | isolation source: river surface water | place: USA:Blue River Watershed | collected 2017-08-19 | reverse complement strand
CCTTCAAACTCAATAAGAAAATCCGATCCCGAGAGGCCGGACTCGAAAACTGTTCCACCTGCTGCTTGCGATCCGCTAAACTCGTGCTTCCATCCAAATAACAGTACGACCAACCGCGCTCCTCAAAAGCCCGACGTAAAATGGTTAAATGCTTAACGAACTGACTAAATACCAACACTTTGCTTCCGCGCTCCATCACCTCTTCAATGCGGTGCATCACCTCATTAAACTTCCCTGAACTGTGCGCATAATCGGGTTGCAACATGGCGGGGTGATTCGCCAATTGCCGCAACATCGACAATCCCCTCAGCAATAAAAAGCGGCTTTTGGCCAATCCTTCCGAACTCAACTGATCCAAATACTCGTTTCGGAATCCGTTCTTCACCTCTTCGTACACCTTTTCTTGCTCCTTGGTCATCGGACAATAAATCGTGCTTTCTACCTTTTCGGGCAACTCTTTGGCTACTTGCTCCTTGGTTCTTCTCAATAAAAAGGCATGCAAAATCTTGCGCAATTGCTCCGCCAATTCCGGCGCCTCTTGCCGATCCAACAATCGCTGGTACTTCTTCTCAAAAAAGGCCTGAGATCCCAACAATCCGGGATTCACAAAATTCATGATGCTCCATAAATCCAATACGCTGTTCTCCACTGGCGTCCCGGTTAATGCCAACTTCAACCTTGCATCTACCTGCAAAATGGCTTTGGTGGAAATGCTATCGGGATTTTTAATCGATTGGGCTTCATCAATCACCATGATGTCCCAATCGACCTGCTTAAATAATTCAACATCGTTCCGAAAAATTCCGTAAGTCGTTAAATTGATATGATGAAAAAGGAAGGAACTGGTGGATTTTGCTCGATAAAATCCGGTATGCACATTCACCCGCAACTCCGGACTGAATTTATGGATCTCGTTCACCCAATTGAAAATTAAGGAAGATGGAACCACCAACAAAACAGGGCCCAACTCTCCCCTTTCGTGCAAAAGCGTGAGCAAAGAAATGGTTTGAAGGGTTTTTCCCAGCCCCATATCGTCGGCCAAAATTCCACCGAAACCGTTGGATCGCAAAAAGCACAACCAATCGAGTCCGCCTTTTTGATAGTCGCGCAGGTTGGCTTTCAACGTCCTCGGCGATTCTACCGAAACCAAGGGTTTGGGATCGATGCCTTCGGCTCCCAAAATCTGAAACGGCCCTTCCTCTTCCTCCCACGATTGAACCGAAGCGAAATGGAATTTTTTTAACGAAAGCCCTTCTTCGGTTTCAGAACCCAGGTTGAACAAATCGGCCAATCGAGCAAACCACGTTTCTGGAATGAGCGCATATTGGCCGTTGGGAAGTTTAAACTCCCGCTCACCCCGCAAAATGTACGGTTTGATGCTTAAAAAAGGAATGGTGAACGGACCCACCGTGAGCACCGCTTTTAAATCCAACCAATCCGATTCCGATTGAACGCTCATCTTCATTTCAGGTTTTCCCGGAAAGTAGGAGCGGCCATTGATTTCCATTTCAATGCGAATACCCAATTCCGATAAAGCCTGAAAATGATCGGCAATCCATACCGAAATATCGCCCTGAACGCCGTACAAACTACCGCTCCACAAAAACAAACCCCGTTCTTCTAAAATGGAACGAAGCTCTTTTTCCTTGCGGAAGTTTCGCTTGATTTTATGGATGAAAATTTCTCCGTTTTCCCAGTTCAATTTCACCTCGGCTTGGTGCTTATCCTGATCGGAAAACACTTTTTTACCGTAATGCCATTCCCACAGCAAGCACTTTTGACCCGATAAATTCTCGGCAAGTTTAAGAACCACCAAAGGTTCGATTTTCTCTTGTTCGAAATGAATGCTTCCCTCCACCCGAATTTTGTACTTCTCGATTAAATTCAATCCGAACGTTTCGTAAAACTGCTTTTCGGTTTGGGGAGGAACATGGATGTAATATTTGTCGATGAACGGTTTGAGCTTGGGCCCTTCAATTCCGTCGTAAAACGAAACGAGGCGATCCTCCACCAAAAACCAGCAAGGCTGATTCACGAGCACAAACGCCTCTTTTTTGGTTACTTTCAAAAGGGAATCCCGATGTCGAATGGTGGCATAATACCGGGTTCCTTCTTCATTTCGCTTGAAATGGAACAAGGCCGATGCCTGATCGCTGCACACTTCCACGGCCTTCCCCGCCGGATATCCGTCTTTATCCATCAAATAAATTCGCTTCCCCCGTAACAACTCGAAAACCTTGATCAATCGTCGTTCGATGGCAGCCCTAAAAGCCGCCTTAATTTCAGGGGTGAATAGCTTGGAATTCGTGAAAAAATCGACGGGGCGTTGGCTCTTTTTCGTGAGGTGGGTGATGAGCTTTTGCTGTTCAATCTCATCAAGCAAGCGAACGCACTCCAACTGAGCTTCACTGTAGGTTACCGGATATTGATGCAAGTTATTGGCATGCACTTTTTTGTGCGCCAACGAAAGGGTTCCCTTCGGGGTAAGCAATACCACATGCGCACTGAGGAGGTAACCCAGGTACTCGTGGTGAAACACCGAAAAAACCAGTTCGTATTTTTCTTCTTGAAGCTGCATCTCCAACCCTATGAACGAAATTAAACTTCAAAAGTAAGTCTTTTTGTACAATTAAAAAAGTAGAAATCGAAGCGATTTGGCAAGGAAGAACTTACCTTTGTGCCGTGCTGTTAGCTCCCGGAAACGAAGGAAAAATAACGCCCTCCAACCTTTTGGAAGGGCTTTTTGCGTTGTATCAACAGCGAAAAGAATTTCAAAAAATTCAATCGTTCGCCCAACAACGCACTCCCCTCTGCTTGAACCAAGTTCCAGGTTCGCTTAAATCACTGCTTTTCGCCGTTTCAGCTAGGGCGGCCGGAACGCATCATTTAGCCTTGCTTCCCGACCACGAAACGGCCGCTTATTTCTTCAACGACGTTGAAGCCTTTCTTCCTCGAGCATCAGTTTTGTTTTTCCCCTCCACGGGAACGAAACCCTATGCCGAAACCGATCCGGATTCTTCTTCCCTTTTGTTGCGTGCCGAAGTTCTCGATCAACTCTCCCAAAAATCCAAACAACCCCAAATTGTTGTTACCTACCCCGAAGCCCTGGCAGAAAAAGTCATCAATCGGCAATCGGTTGAACAAAACACCTTGGAGGTGGCCGTCGGCCAAACCCTTTCTACCGAATTCCTTTTCGAGGTTTTGGTGGAATACGGATTTGATCGGGTAGATTTTGTGTACGAACCCGGGCAATTCTCCATCCGTGGTGGAATCATTGATGTTTTTAGTTTTTCCAACGATTACCCCTACCGAATCGAACTGTTCGGCGATGAGGTCGAAAGCATCCGTACTTTCGACGTTGAAAATCAACTTTCCCTTGAAAATTTCAAGCAATTTCGTCTCCTTCCCAACGTACAAAGGCAGTTGGCGCTGGAGCAACGTGCTTCCCTCATCTCCTATTTAGAAGGTAATCTCCACGTTTGGATTTCCGATTTCCAAATCATCCAAGAAAAATTAGAATCCATTCAGGAGGAAGCCCAAGAAGCCTGGGAAAATCTAGGGGCATCCCAAACCGGAGAAGTTCGTCAATGGCCCATTCCGACGGAATGCTACGAATCGGTGAACAGTTTGGGCCAAGAATTGGAGCGAGCCGCCTTGGTGTATTTTAGTTCCGCACCCACGGGAATCGAAAAACTGGATTGGGGAGCAACGCCCCAAACGGCCATTCGAAAAAACTTCGTGATGTTGGCCAATCAAATGCGGAATAACGAGAAAAAAGAAATTCAAAACATCATTTTTTTCGATAGCCGCGGACAATACGAACGGCTTTTTCGAATTTTTCAGGATTTGGAGCATAAGGTGCCTTTCCATCCCGTTTTTGTCTCCATTCACGAAGGATTTATTGACCCAGCAACGGGCTTATCCATTTTCACCGACCACCAAATTTTCGAGCGTTACCACCGTTATCGCCTGAAAAATTTCAAGTTGAAGAGCCGCGCCCTCACGCTGAAAGAATTGAAAAATCTGCAGCGCGGCGATTTGGTGGTGCACATCGATCACGGAATTGGTCGGTACGACGGCCTGGAAAAGCTCGATGTTCAAGGGAAATTACAAGAGGCTGTTCGACTTCTCTACCGAGATAATGACTTGCTTTACGTGAGCATCAGCTCACTTCACAAAATCAGCAAATACAGCGGAAGCGAAAATGCCGATCCCAAATTGAATAAACTGGGGTCCGACGCATGGGAGAAACTCAAAACCAAAACCAAATCGAAGGTAAAAGACATCGCCAAAGATTTGATTTTGTTGTACGCCAAACGTCGGGCTCAAAAAGGATTTGCCTTCGGACCCGATAATTATTTGTTGTACGAATTGGAATCGAACTTCATCTACGAAGAAACTCCCGATCAAGCCAAGGCCATTCAAGCGGTAAAGGGCGACATGGAAAAGGAAATTCCCATGGACCGCTTGGTGTGCGGAGACGTTGGATTCGGGAAAACCGAGGTGGCTATCCGTGCCGCCTTCAAAGCCGCTTGCGACGGAAAACAGGTGGCCGTTTTGGTTCCAACCACCTTGTTGGCCTTCCAACACTACCGAACTTTCTCGGAACGATTGGCCGATTTCCCGGTAAAGGTTGACTATTTGAATCGCTTCCGATCGGCCAAGGAAACCAAAGAAGTGTATGCCGCTCTCGAAAATGGCAAGGTGGATATCGTTATTGGTACGCATGCCATCGTTAGTAAAAATGTGAAGTTCAAAGATTTAGGACTTTTGATCATCGATGAAGAACAGAAGTTCGGGGTATCGGTCAAAGAAAAATTGAAAGCCTTCCGGGTAAATGTAGATACATTAACTTTAACGGCCACACCCATCCCACGCACCTTACAATTTTCATTGATGGGTGCGCGAGATTTCTCGGTAATCAATACGCCTCCTCCGAATCGTCAGCCGGTTTCTACCGAATTAATGACCATGAGTGAGGATAAAATTCGTGAGGCTATTCGCTTTGAAATGGCCCGTGGCGGTCAGGTTTTCTTCGTTCACAATCGGGTAAAAAACATCCAAGAAATTGCAGCCTTCCTTAAAAAATTGGTTCCTGAAGCTCGAATTTGCGTAGGCCACGGGCAAATGGAAGGCGATGAATTGGAGGAAACGCTGATGGCGTTCATGGACGGAGCCTACGACGTATTGTTGGCCACGAACATCATTGAAAGTGGTATTGACATCAGCAACGCCAATACCATCATCATCAATCAAGCTCAGAATTTCGGCCTGAGCGACTTGCATCAAATGCGGGGACGAGTAGGCAGAAGCAATGCCAAGGCGTTTTGTTATTTGGTGGTGCCGCCTTTAACATCGCTCACCAATGAAGCCCGCCGCCGTCTCAAAGCCATCGAAGAATTCAGCGACCTCGGAAGCGGCTTCAATGTAGCCATGAAAGACCTCGACATCCGCGGAGCGGGAAATTTATTGGGAGGTGAACAAAGCGGTTTCATCAGCGAAATTGGTTTTGAAATGTACCACAAAATTTTGGACGAAGCCGTTGAGGAACTGAAGCACGAGGAATTCAAAGATCTTTTCCAAGATCAACCCGACCGTCCGTTTGTTCGCGATTGCCAAGTCGAAGCCGAAATTGACGCATTTTTACCCGAAAATTACGTGAACAACACCACCGAACGGTTGGCCATGTACATGGAATTGGATAATTTGGATGAAAGCGACGAGAGCATCGATGCCTTCAAAAAGAAACTGGAAGATCGTTTCGGGCCGATGCCGAAAGCAGGACTTAATTTATTGGAGGTCATTCGTTTGCGAAGGCTAGCGAAACAGCTTGGAATTGAGAAATTGGTTCTCAAAAACAACAAAATGCGGGGACATTTGGTGGCCGGAAACGTGGAACGATTTTACCATAGTCCGGTATTCGGGCAAATTTTAGCGTGGGCCCAGCAACATCCCGAAAAAATGCAGTTCAAACAAAAGGGAGAAAGCATTCAATTGGAGTGGCAAATGGTTCACCAATTGCGGGAAGCCTTTGTACTTTTGCAAGATATTCTTCAAACCACAGCATGATTTTAGTAAAACTTTCCGACTACAATTTGGCGTTTCAAATCGCTTTTGTGCTGCTGGTGGTTGGGGTGATTTGGTCGTACATCTACGAGCGAAAAAACCAAAAATCAGAGTTTCAGAAAGCGAAAAAATTGTTTCTATTCTTTGCCTTGCTTCAAGCTTTGGCCGTGGGCATAGGACATGCCGTTTTTGCTTATTGGGGAAATCAATACGATTGGAAAAAGCAATGGGGAGAGAAAGAAGAATGGAGGATCGAAAAGCAAGGAAAACCCATCCAAAAGGAATGGAAAGTGGAGGAAAAATACTTTGGATTCAAGCCATTTCGACTTTTTTTGACAAAAACCCATCGGGGGAATATCGAGTTTTTGGATGAACAAAATCGGGTTCGTAAAAAAATCGCATACCAAAAGGACCAATGGGAAGAGTTCGATTATTTCTACGGAAACTCAACCCAACCCATGGATACGTTTTACATTCGGAAGATGGGCGACAAGGTGATGATACAACAGGTCGTTTCTTCCGGAAAAATCATCCAATCCGAAAAGTTACTGAGTCCGCCCGAGTCCGCCGAGTGGGAAAAGAAAATGGGATTTCAATAACTATCTAACCTGTTCTTTTTCAGCATTTTAATTTGAAAAAAATGCAATTCATTTTTTCAAATTTTTTTTATTCACAAACGACCGAAAGCCACTGATTTTGATTTAATTTTGTTGGTTACAACGCGGATTAAACATGGCAGGCCTTTTTGACTTTTTCACGCAAGAAATTGCGATCGATTTGGGTACAGCAAATACCCTCATTATTCACAAAGATAAAATTGTGATTGACGAACCGTCGATTGTGGCGGTTGATCAACGCACGAACAAAGTGATTGCCATTGGCCGTCAGGCGATGCAGATGCACGGGAAGGCGCACGAAGGAATCAAAACGATTCGTCCGTTGCGCGACGGCGTTATTGCCGACTTTACCCATGCTGAAGCCATGATTCGCGGCATGATTGATTTGATTTTCAAAGGCAGTAAGCGCTTGTTCAAACCGCCCATGCGCATGGTGATTTGCATTCCATCCGGCATTACTGAGGTGGAAAAACGTGCGGTAATCGACTCGGCAGAACACGCAGGTGCCAAAGAAGTGTATTTGATTCACGAGCCGATGGCAGCTGCTGTAGGTATGGGAATCGACGTGGAAGAACCAAAAGGCAACATGATTATCGATATCGGCGGGGGAACTTCCGAAATTGCGGTGATTGCCTTAGCCGGTATTGTTTGCGACCAATCGGTGCGCACCGCCGGTGACCAATTCACCCAAGACATTTTGGATTACATCCGCACCGAACATAAAATTTTGATTGGGGAGCGCACCGCCGAACAAATCAAAATCAACGTAGGCGCGGCCATTCCCGAGTTGGACAATCCTCCACCGGATTACGCCGTATCTGGCCGCGATTTGATTACCGGTACTCCGCGTCAAATCAAGGTGAACTATTCCGAAATTGCTCACGCTTTGGATAAATCCATCCGTAAAATTGAAACGGCGGTATTGAAGGCCTTGGAAATTACCCCTCCTGAACTTTCCTCCGATATTTTCGAAACAGGAATTTACCTCACCGGTGGAGGCGCATTGCTTCGTGGACTCGATAAACGAATTGCGCAGAAAACCAAATTGGTGGTTCACGTTGCCGAAGATCCGTTGAAAGCCGTGGTTTGCGGTACCGGAATCGCCTTGAAAAATATCAATAACTTTAGTTTCTTGATGACTAAAAACGGTTAAGCGTGCGGCTGATCCTTTTCCTCATTCTGCGCTATCACCCTTTCCTGGTATTTCTCATCCTGGAAATTGTTTGTGTTAGCCAATTGAGAAAAGATCGTTTGTACCACGATTCCATTTTTGTTCAAGGAAGCAGCCAGTTCGTTGGTCAATTCCGTTCTTGGGAAACTGAAATCACCGAATACGTAGAATTAGGACGTGTAAATCGACAATTAGCCGAAGAAAATGCCCGCCTAAAAAATCTACTGCGTACCTCGAAAAGGTTTGATACCGCATCCTTGATCCATCGTGTCGATAGTGGTAAACAACAGTACGATTTCATTGCAGCTCGATTGATTCGCGTTTCTCTTCACGAGAAACAAAACCGATTTACCATCGATCAAGGTTCGTTGGCGGGCATTCGAGTGGATGATGCCGTGATTGGTAACAAAGGCGTGGTGGGTAAAGTGGTGGCCGTATCTCCCAAATTCGCCACGATTGTCCCGGTCATCAACATCGATTACCGATTTCCTGCGAGGTTGAAACGATCGAATCACATTGCTACCATGACCTGGGACGGGGACGATTTCAACGAAGGAACATTGAACGACATTCCCGGTTACGAAAAAGTTCGCAAGGGAGATACCGTGGTAGCCGATTACTATTCCTCCTACCCTGTCGATTTTCCCGTGGGCAAAGTAACAGCAGTATTCAAAGGTGGCGAAGAAGGAAATTATCAGCTCAAAGTTAGATATTTCGAGGATTTAGGAAAGCTGAGCTATGTGTATGTTGTTCGAAACCTATTCAAGGAAGAATTAAAAAAATTGGACGAAACCAGTAAACCTACCGTTCGTGAGTAAGACCATTTTCCTTCAGTTGTGGCGTTTTCTGCTGGTGTTTTTCTTGCAGACGTTTGTGCTTGATCGCGTGGATGCATTGGCTTTCGTGAACCCTTCCATTTACGTTTATTTTATTTTGTTACTCCCTCGGGAATGGCCTCATTTCGTGCATATCCTCCTCGGTTTTGCGGCCGGATATGCCATCGATGCTTTTGGAGATTCTGCTGGAATTCATACTTCATCGGCGGTTTTTTTGGGTTTCATCGCCCCATTGTGGCTAAACACATTAAATCAGCGAGAGCAGGGCGACGAAGTAGGCGCCCACGGACCCGATCAACTTACCTCCGGCCAATTTCTTCTCTACGCACTTCCGTTGGTTTGGGTTCACCAAATTTTCCTTTTCTCGGTGGAATACCTCGACTTAGGAAAAACTCCATCTGTTTTGTATTACGGAACCATCAATGCCTTTTTTACTGGAATTTTAGTCTTTATCCTTCGCTACTTTCCGTCGGCCATTCGAAAAAATAAAGCTCGATGAACAGCTACAATCGGGTAGTTTTGATGGTATTTATCATTACCGTATTCACGGTATTTGTTGGACGCCTTTTTTACATCCAAGTCATTGATTCTTCTTATATCGAAGCCGCGCGAAACAACGCCATAAAAAAACTCATCATCCGACCCGCGAGGGGAAGCCTCATCGACCGAAAAGGAAAGCTGATGGTGATTAATCGTCCCTTTTTCGACATCAAGTTTGTTCCGAAAAATCTTCCTTTGGAATTCGATTCTCTAACCTTTTGCCGTTTGATGGATTTGGAACCTGATTATTTCACCAAGCGCATGGCCGAATTGCGGAAGCAAGTAGGTTATAGCGCCTACCGTCCGCAAATTTTCATCTCCCAATTGAGTGTGGAAGAATACGCCAAAGTACAAGAAGGTCTTTACCACTTCCCTCAATTTTATGCTGAAAAAACTTATACCCGAAATTATCCCTACGGAAGCGGCGGACAAATATTCGGGTACCTTGGTGAAATCAACCAGGATCAATTGGATAAAGATGCGTCCCAATACTACAATCCAGGCGATTATGTAGGAATTACAGGAATTGAAAAGGAATATGAAGAGCGATTACGCGGGGTAAAAGGAATTTCCTATCAGTATTTCGACGTGAAGGGAAGGCCGCAAGGACGATACAAAGATGGAGCCGAAGACGTAGCGGCCAAAGCGGGTGAAAACCTTCAAACTTCCCTCGATATCGAACTACAAACCTACGCTGAAAAGTTAATGACCAATAAAATAGGATCTGTTGTAGCCATAGATCCTTCCACCGGCGAAGTCCTGTGTTTTGTGAGCGCCCCCACTTTCGACCCTAATAAATTGGTGGGACGTAATCGAGGTAAAACCTTTGCCGCATTGGCCAAAGATCCCCTTAAACCTCTTTTCAATCGACCCATCAAAGGCGCGAGTTACCCGCCAGGATCCACCTTCAAAGCCATTAATGGACTCATTGGATTGCAACAGGGCGTGATTGATGTGCACACCACATTTGGCTGTTACGGAGGTTACAACGGTGCCATCCATGTGGGTTGCCACGCCCACCGTTCTCCGGTGGATTTTGAGTTTTCCATTCAAACCAGTTGTAACGCTTATTACTGTAATGTTTTTCTTCGTTTAATCGATCGAAATAACCAGGTAGATCGGAACTACAAAGACTGGTATGCGGCCGTTCAACGTTTTGGAATTGGAAAGAAAACGGGAATTGATTTACCTGGAGAGGTAAAGGGAAATTTACCAACAGCCGAGTTTTACGATAAAGTTAACAAAGGTTGGAGATGGAGAGGAGCCACCATCCTTAGCTTGGCCATTGGTCAGGGTGAGTTGGGGGTATCGCCCATCCAAATGGCCAATTATGCCTGTGCCATTGCGAATCGTGGATACTATTTCACTCCGCATATTGTTCGAAAAGGACCCAAAAACAAAATCGAAAAACATCAAACTGGGGTTCAACAAGAATACTTCAACTACTTGGTAGATGCCATGGAAAAAGTAATCGAAGGAGGAACTGGTACCATTGCCAAAATTCCCGGAGTCTCCATGTGCGGAAAAACAGGTACGGCTGAAAATCCCCACGGGGAAGACCACTCCATCTTCATTGCGTTTGCCCCCAAGGACAATCCCAAAATCGCCATCGCCACTTACGTAGAAAACGCAGGATTTGGGGCCACCTGGGCCGCACCCATCAGCTCATTACTCATCGAAAAATATTTGCACGATTCCATTTCACGTCCGGCCTTGGAAAAGCGGATGTTGGAAGGTTCGTTGCTTCACAAATACCCTGGCTACATCAACCCTAATCCTCCAGCAACCAAGCCGGGGGAAAAAGGTGATCAACCCAAACCAACAACCAACGACACCATTAAACCCCAAGCCGTATGGCCGGTAAACAGGAAAACCCTTTCAAGTACATCGATCGCCCAACGCTGATCCTCATGTTGGCCTTGGTCTTGATTGGCTGGGTAGCCATTCATGCCGCCGTGTACAGTCCACAGATGGGCGGGCCCTTCAATTGGGAACACGCAGCTGGCCGACAGGCCGTGTGGATCCTCACCTCTGTTTTTCTATTCGTGGTTCTTTTCTCCATGGATTACCGACTTTTCGAAGGAATGGCATCCATTTCTTACATCCTTATGCTGGGCATTCTGGTCGCCACCATTTTCCTCGGAAAAGAGGTAAATGGAGCAAAAGCGTGGATACAAATCGGACCGGTCGGGCTTCAGCCCGGCGAATTTGCCAAATTGGCAACCTGTCTCATGGTGGCCAGTTACCTCTCCAGTTACGATGTTCGTTTGGAAAACCAAACCACCCAGCTCATTTCTGCCTTCATCATTTTGGTACCGGCATTCCTGATCATTCTCTCTCGAGATACGGGTTCTGCCCTGGTTTACGCTAGTTTTATCTTTGTCTTGCAACGGGAGGGCCTCAGCATCATTTACCTCGTCCTGGGATTGGCTACCATTGCGGCCATTGTGCTTTCCATCCTCATTCCGGCCCCCTACCTCTACGGTTCGGTGGGTGTTTTCATGTTGTTTTATGTGCTCTTTTCCCGACGAAAGAAGCAAGCCACCATTACAGCAATTACCTGGACGGCGGCTTCAACGGCCATTATTTACGGAGTGCAATATGCCTTTGAAAATATTTTACAAGAACACCAAAAAACTCGTATTCTCCTGTTGCTCGGTAAAATTGAAGACCCTTCCGGTGCGGGTTACAACGTTAATCAATCGCTCATTGCCATTGGTTCTGGAGGATTTTTGGGGAAAGGATGGCTCAACGGAACCCAAACCAAGTTCGATTATGTTCCCGAGCAAACCACCGATTTTATTTTTTGTACCATTGGTGAAGAATGGGGGTTTGTAGGCAGCACCGTCCTTATCATTTTGTTTGGTCTACTGCTGTTTCGAATTATCCACATTGGCGAACGAATGCCCACCAAATTCGGCCGTATTTACGCTTATGGTGTGGCTTCCATCATCTTTTTTCACGTATTGATCAACCTGGGAATGACCATGGGAATTCTTCCCGTAATTGGAATTCCTTTGCCATTTATCAGCTACGGAGGTTCTTCGCTTTGGGCATTTTCCATTTTAATGGCAATTCTTTTACGAATGGACGCCGGAATGCGAAGCACCATGCGTTAACTTTCTGTTGGATTTATTGTTATTGAAAGATGGAAAACGAAAATAAAACTCCCGAAACCAATCAAAACTACCAAAAGTCTGGTTTTCTCAGTTATTGGGTCGATGTTTTTCGCCCTGGGGCGAAAAAAAGCCGAAACATCAATTTAAAAGTGATGCACGGCATCAACAAAATTAGCATCATCATGTTCCTCCTTTGTTTGGTGGTGATGGTGGTGAAATGTGTTCGATGAGTTCCAATACCGACTTTTTTGAGCAAGTTTGGGAGGTGGTTCGCCAAATACCGCCCGGAAAAGTAACGTCGTATGGCGCTATTGCCTCGTTTCTCGGACATCCCCGCAGCGCCAGAACGGTTGGTTACGCCATGAATGCCAGTCATCAACGAAATGATGTTCCCGCTCACCGCGTCGTAAATCGAAACGGATTGTTGAGCGGAAAAATGCATTTCTCCTCCCCAACCGAAATGGAAGAACGATTATTGATAGAAGGGTTAACCATCCAAGAAAATCAAATCGTTGATTTTGAAAAACATTTCTGGAATCCCGAAGAGCTTTTTAAGTAATTTCCCTACCCTTCCGATGATCCAACGTACCTTTGTTTTATGATTCACATCCATCGCTTCGCCAACGGATTGCAACTGGTTCACCAGCGCATTAAACATACCCAAGTAGGGCATTGGGCCCTCGTGGGAAATGTTGGCACCCGCGATGAAAAAAATGATGCCGAGAATGGATTGGCACATTTTACCGAACATCTTCTTTTCAAAGGAACACAGAAACGCAGTGCCCACAAAGTCAATACCTACCTCGATGAAGTTGGCGGTGAAGTGAACGCATACACCACCAAAGAAAAACTTTGTTTGTATGCCTCCTTCATCGATGCGCATACCCGAAAAGCGTTGGACTTACTTCTAGATCAGTACTTTTTTTCTACTTTCCCCGCCAAGGAATTGGAAAAGGAGAAATCGGTGGTCATCGATGAAATTCATTTGTATCAGGATAGTCCCGACGAACAAATTTTCGATGTTTTTGAAGAAAAACTTTTCATGGGAACTTCGCTCGGAACCAACATTTTGGGAACTGAAAAATCGGTATCCCATTTTCACTCCGATATGGTAGCAAGTTTTCACCGTCAATATTTTACCGCAGAAAATTCAGTGTTGGCCTATTCCGGTAATTGGCCATTGAATAAAGTGATTGCTGCGATCGAAAAATATGTAGAATACATGCCAACCGGTGCGGCTCCGAAACGCATGCCTTTCCAAGGCGCAACCCCCTTCCAACTTGAAGAGGCCAAAAACTGCCAACAAGTCTATAAAAATTTAGGTGGATTGGCCTTTTCCGCTTCCGAACCTAGTCGAATTCCTATGCTATTGCTTACAGCCATTCTTGGTGGCGATAACGCCAATTCCCGTCTAAACTTAAATATTCGAGAGAAAGTGGGATTGGTTTATCAAATTGAAGCCCAATACAACCCTATGACCGATGTTGGCTTATTCAATATTTTCTTTAGCTCCGATCCCAAATACGCCCATAAAATTGAAGGACTCATCGACAAAGAACTCATGAAACTATGTACCAAGGCCCTTTCTTCCGGTGAATTGCATCGTTTTAAAACACAATTCAAAAGCAAGGTGCTGATGGGAGAAGAAAGCCGACAAGGATTGATCGCTGCTTTAGCTAAAAATATGTTGGACTTTGGAAGGATTGATTCCTTAGAAGAAGTTTTCAAAGCCATCGATTCCATCACATCAGCCGATTTATTGGCTTGTGCCAACGAACAAATTCACCCCGACCGATTGAGTCGATTAACCTATTATCCTGAATCATGATTGTTCATCCATCCATCATGGAATACATCGAAAACCATGTAGGGCAAGCACCAGAAGCCTTTCAACAAGTTTGGAAAAAAAGCCAATGGGAAATGGTCTATGGCCACATGGTTTCGGATGTTCCCCAAGCCCAGTTTTTACGGATGCTAGCCCAGTTGATGGGCGCTCGAAAGGTATTGGATGTTGGTACATTTTCCGGACAGAGCGCCTTGGCCTTTGCATTGGGCGTAGG
>JACCEE010237807.1_pt1 | contig 14418 bp, 19 predicted proteins | sample 7449931 | NCBI WGS metagenome assembly JACCEE01 (sample SAMN15323457, study PRJNA562643) | freshwater metagenome | isolation source: river surface water | place: USA:Blue River Watershed | collected 2017-08-19 | reverse complement strand
CTTTCACCGACTTCTCCGTTGCTGATGATACCATCCAATTAGACAATGCGATTTTTGGCTCATTGGAAAAAACCGGCGCATTATCCAACGGCTTTTTACGCGCAGGTGCAAACTTCACTTCTGCCTCCGATGCAAATGATTTTTTGATTTACAACAGCAAAACCGGCGTGTTGTATTATGATGATGATGCCAATGGTGCAAATTCTGTGGCAGTTAAAATTGCGGTGATTGGCACATCAACGCATCCGATGTTGACGGTTGATGATTTTGTGGTGATTTAATAAAAGTCAAAAAGCAGGATTCTAGCATTAAAAAAATTCTGTGACTAAATAGAAAGCGGTTTTAGAGCAAAAAGAGCCGCTTTTTTGTTTGTGTTAAAATTGCGCCCGAAGTTGCTTATAATTGTACCCTGTTAAGATGAAAATAGAATTTGACCCCGCCAAAAACAGCAAAAACATCGAGCAGCGCAATTTAAGTTTTACTCGTGTCGCTGAATTTGACTTTAGCACTGCACAATTTACTATTGATAACCGATACGATTATGGTGAAACTCGCATTCGTGCGTTTGGTTTTCTTAAACAAAGATTACATGCTTTAGTGTTTGTAGAAATCAGCGAGGGTATCCGAGTCATCAGTTTTAGAAAAGCCAATCAACGAGAGATTAAACACTATGAAAATCAATCCAGAACGTATTGATGAAGAAAATCCTGAATGGACAGTAGAAGACTTTAACAATGCAGTACCATTTTCTGCGTTACCCCAAACATTGCAAACCACTTTGCGCACCTTGCCTACGCAAAAAAATACTCAAATTTCAACAACAATACGGCTTGATCGTGAGGTTATTGACGCTTTTCGTGCGAATGGAAAAGACTGGCAAAACAGCATAAATGAGATTCTTAAAGATTGGTTAAAAACTCATGCCGTTATCAGATAGTTAAGTAGACATACATAAGTTATCAGATATTTTTATTTTAAAATCCTTCCCAACCCTCATTTGGTAAAAGAGGGAGTTACCCTTTTAATAAAGGGGGCTAGGGGGATTTAACAATACTAGATAATTTTTGATTAATTACTTATTAACATATGGAAAAATGAAATGACCGATGAAGAATTAAAAGAATTAGTAGCAAGTCTTGCTATTGCTCAACGAAAAACAGATGAGCAAATGAAGCGCACGGATGAGCAAATGAAGCGCACGGATGAAAAATTAGAGCGAATGGGAATTACTTTAGCTAATATTTCGCGTAATCAAGGCGACGTTGCCGAAGAATTTTTTTACAACAGCCTTATTGAAGATACGCATTTAGGCTCAATTCATTTTGACGACATTACCGCTAATATGCAAAAGCATCGCGGACAAATTCAGGAACAATACGATATTGTGCTAACTAACAGCAATGCAGTGGGTATTATCGAAGTTAAATACAAAGCGCATGAAAACGATTTAGAAAAGTTAGAGCGCAAAATGCGTAACTTTAAAAAATTATTCCCTGTTTATGAAAATTACCAACTTTATGGTGCAATTGCTTCATTTCATATTTATGAAGAGGCGAAACAAGAAGCGTTAAATCGTGGTTTTTTTGTATTGCAACGGAGTGGTAAAGTATTACATACTGAATGTGGAAAAAATTTATTAATCTTGTAATACATTTTTAAATCATCGATTATTGATGCTGATAATGTTCTAACCATTGTATTTCACTGATCGAAAATCCAGCTAATTGACGTAATCGATAATTAAAAGGCCCTTTGGGTCGTCCTTTATAAAACTGTTGTAATAATTGTTGATAAGTCATTTCTGGCTCTAATTGTTGTTGTTGACAAAAATAAGTAAACCAATAAGAACCGATAGCAACATGACCAATTTCATCATTTAAAATTTGCGTTAAAATATCAACACTTTTTTGATCTTCTAAAGCCATAAATTTATCAATCATAGTCGGCGTAACATCTAATCCCCTAGCCTCCATACAACGGGGAACTAAGGCTAATCGCGCCAATAAATGATTCGCCGTTTTTTGCGCATGTTCCCATAATCCCGCATGAGCAGGTAAATCGCCATATTCCAAATTGAATTGGCGTAAATGTTGACGAATTAAATCGAAATGTTGCGCCTCTTGATACGCTACGGTTAGCCAATCCTGATAAAAAGCCTGCGGTAAATCTCGAAATCGAAAAATAATATCCCAAGCTAAATAAATCGCCATCCATTCAATATGAGCTAACGCATGAAATAATGCCGCAATTCCCTGTTTCTGATTTAATTTACGTTTAGGCATTTCTCTGGGGTACAATAATAAAGGACGCTCAGGAAAACGGGTTAATTCAATCGACTCAACCGGAATTTGATTATGAAATGACAAGTGTTGCTGTTGTTGTAATTGATAAGCTTCTATGGTTAAATGTAATTTCTGTTCAATATCGGTTTGTTGTAAACAACATTTTGCATATTCAAAAATATTTTTCATAATAATCAAAGGTAGTAAAAATGCAGCGATTTTTAGAGAGTAGTGGATTATTGCTTTATTGTGGATTGATTTATTATTTATCCGCACAAAGTATTATTTCAACGCCAATTCAATTTGTATTTCACGATAAATTGCAACATTTTATTGCTTACGCAATCATGGGATTATTAGCCTGGCGATGTAATCGACATTTTAAAACATTTGCACACTATCCCAGATTAATTCCTATTTTATATTGCAGTTTATATGGAGCTTCTGATGAATGGCATCAATTATTTGTTAGCGGTCGTCATGCGGATATAATCGATTGGATCGCTGATATTTTAGGAGCAAGTTTAACCGTCCATTTTTTATTTTTATATTCCAAAAAGCATTCACAATAAGACTACATCATATTGTTCTTGATTATATTGTGATTCAGCCCTGAATTTAATTCGCACTTTTAAAAAATGCTCTAATTCTGCTAACATGGTAGCCTCTTCATCCAATAACATTTCCACCACTGAATGCGAAGCTAATACTAATAATTCTTGCACGTTATATTGGCGAACTTCGCGAATAATTTCTCTAAAAATTTCTAAACAAATCGATTCTGCGGTTTTTAATACGCCGCGTCCGCCACAAGTAGCACAAGGTTCACACAAAATATGTTCTAAACTTTCACGAGTTCTTTTACGGGTCATTTCGACTAATCCCAAAATAGAAACTTCAGTAATTTTAGTTTTAGCGTGATCTTTTTCTAAATGTTTTTCAAAAGTGTGTAATACCGATTGTTTATGTTCTTCACTTTGCATATCAATAAAATCAATAATAATAATTCCGCCTAAATTGCGTAATTTTAATTGACGGGCAATGGCTTGTGTAGCTTCTAAATTGGTTTTGAAAATGGTTTCTTCTAAATTCCGTCCGCCCACATAACCACCGGTATTCACATCTACCGTAGTCATGGCTTCTGTTTGATCAAAAACTAAATAGCCGCCGGATTTTAATTTCACTTTTCGATCTAAAGCTTTTTTAATTTCTTCTTCAACATTATAAATATCAAATAAAGGACGATCCCCCGAATAATGTTCAATTAATGAAACAATATCGGTAGCAAAAACTTTCGCAAATTCAATTAATCGTAAATAAGTTTCTCGAGAATCAACGCGAATTCGCTCGATATTTTCATTATAAAAATCGCGTAATGTACGTTCACTTAAAGGTAAATCTTGATAAATTAAAGTTTTCGCTTCAGATAATTTAATTTTTTCAGTAATGGTTTTACATAATTTTAATAAAAAACTCATATCAGCAAATAAAGTTTCTTCTTCTACGCATTCGGCGGCGGTTCTGGCAATAAATCCACCGCATTGATGACGTTGTTGAAAAGTATTCATACAGGCTTTTAAACGATTACGTTCGATTTCATCTTCAATTCGTTGCGAAATACCACAGTTTTGTGCATAAGGCATATAAACATGTAATCGAGAAGGAATCGAAATTTCTGTAGTTAATCTCGCGCCTTTATTTCCAATTGGATTTTTAGTCACTTGTACAATGACGGTTTGTTTTTCATGTAAATAATGCTCAATTTGATTAGACCCGCGTTTTTCTAATTCGCGGCTATTAAAATCAGATAAATGGAGAAAAGCGGCGCGGGGTAAACCAATATCAATAAAAGCTGCTTGCATTCCGGGTAAAACGCGACAAACTTCGCCTTTATAAATATTGCCAACCATTCCACGTTGTAAACTACGCTCGATAATTAATTCTTGTAATACACCATTTTCAACCACCGCTACTCGAGTTTCTGGCGGGGTTACATTAATTAAAATTTCTTCACTCATTTTGAAATAGATTTCCGAATAATTGCGTTAATAATTGCGCTGTTTCATACAAAGGTAATCCCATTACAGAGGAATAACTGCCCCGAATTTCCTCAATAAATATGCAGCCTAATCCTTGAATCGCATAACCGCCGGCTTTATCAATCGGCTCGCCGGTTTGCCAATAGGCTAACTTTTCGGCATCATTAATAGCTCTAAAACGAACCTCAGTGATATTTAAAGCTTGATAATGTTGTTGTTGATAACGTAAGGAAATAGCGGTATAAACTTGATGAGTCGTTGCTGATAATTGACTTAACATTTGCAAAGCTTGGGCTTGATTTTGAGGTTTACCTAAAATATTTTGTCCGACAACGACACTGGTATCCGCCGCTAAAATCGGTAAAGATGAGGGATATCGTTGCGCACAAACCGCCGATTTTTCAGCGGCAATTCGTTGGACGTAATCAATCGCTGACTCATTTGGCAAAGGGGTTTCATCGATTGCTACCGCGTGGATAATCGATTGAATTCGTAATTGGGTTAATAATTCGCGCCGTCGCGGTGAGGCTGAGGCTAACACAATGGATAACATATCTTATTGAAATTTAACGATGATAAGGATGATGATTTAATAAACTCCACGCGCGATACAATTGTTCTGCCACAATGACTCGCACTAAGGGATGGGGGAAAGTTAGTGCCGACAGACACCAAGCTTGATCTGCTTGTGCTTTAAGCGTCGGCGACAGTCCTTCCGCGCCGCCAATAAATAAGGCAATATTTTGCCCACTGACTAACCATTGTTTTAATTCGGCGGCTAATTGCGGAGTTGACCAAGATTGACCTGCAAGGTCTAAAATAATTTTATGAGCTTTATTGGGTAATGCCGCTAACATTTTTTCGCCTTCCTGATGAATAATTCGATGAATATCGGCATTTTTACCGCGTTTAAGCGCGGGAATTTCTTTTAAAATCAGTTCACATTCTTTGGGTAAACGTTTAGCATATTCCTGATAACCCTGTTGTATCCAAATTGGTAAATGATCACCAATTGAAATTAAGTGAATTTGCATAAATCGATATAATTTTAGAAAATAATGACAGATAACAGATTGTGTATATTCTCAAAAATAACAGAAAAAATCAAAGTTTATATACAAAAATATAAACGGTAAAACCTAAATCGCTATTTGCTAAAATAGCTGTTCTATTTTTGTAAACGAATTTTTATCTTAACTTAATTAAATAATGACACTCATGAATTCCACTTCTCATTTTCATCGAAAAATTCGTAGTTTTATGCCACGTCAAGGACGAATGACAATGAGCCAACAAATCGCTATTGAGCAAAATTGGTCGATATATGGATTAACGATAGATCAAGCGGGTTATTTTGCTCAACTGTTTCCCAATTCAGCACCGATAATTATGGAAATTGGATTTGGTAATGGACAAAGTTTAGCAGCAATGGCAGCGGCGAATCCCCATTATAATTATTTGGGAATTGAAGTTCATAAACCCGGTGTAGGACAATTAATGAACCGTTTAAATCAATTACAATTAACTAATGTAAAAATTTTTCAACAGGATGCAGTGGAAATATTGCAACAAATTCCGGATAATAGTTTAAGCGGTATTCAATTATTTTTTCCCGATCCTTGGCCAAAACGATGTCATCATAAACGGCGTTTAGTGAATGCCGAATTTGTGCAATTAATTCATCGTAAATTAAAAACAGGGGGGTATTTTCATGCAGCCACTGATTGGTTGCCATATGCAGAACAAATATTGTCCGTATTATCGGCTAATCAAGGATTTAAAAATACCAGCATTAATCAAATGTATTGCCCTAGACCTGATTATCGCCCGCTGACTAAATTTGAACAACGTGGTTTGAAATTAGGTCATGGAGTTTGGGATTTAATTTTTATTAGTGATTTATCAAAATGAGTATAATTGCGATTTATCCTGGAACTTTTGATCCAATTACCAATGGTCATTTAGATATTATTGCCCGCGCTGCTCGATTATGTGAACAAGTGATTGTCGCAATTGCCGTTAATCAAAATAAACAGCCTTTATTTTCATTAGCTGAACGGGTAGAATTAACCCGTACTGTGATTAATTTAGATAATGTTATTGTTGAGGGATTTCATTATTTATTAGTCGATTTTGCCAAACAAAAAGGCGCGAATGTTATTTTGCGTGGATTACGCGCCGTATCGGATTTTGAATATGAATTTCAATTGGCTGGAATGAATCGGCGTTTATCTCCAGAATTAGAAACTTTATTTTTAACTCCTGCCGAACAATACGAATTTATTTCTTCAACGATGATTCGTGAAATTGCTCGATTACACGGTGATGTTTCTAGTTTTGTACCGCCATTAATTCATCAAGCTTTACAACAAAAATTTCAATCGGAGAAACTATGTCTTTAAAAATTTTAGACCCTTGTATTAATTGCGATGTTTGTGAACCTGAATGTCCTAATGGAGCGATTTCACAAGGAGAAACGATTTATCAAATTAATCCTTTATTATGTACCGAATGTATAGGTCATCACGATAAACCACAATGTGTTGAAGTGTGTCCGGTTGATTGTATTGAAAAGGATCCGGATCAAGTCGAAGATTATCCAAGTTTATATCAAAAATATTTACTTTTAAGTCAATTGGCTTAATTTATTTTTAGCGATCATTTATGTCTAATCCCAGTTTTTTTTGTTACGATTATGAAACTTTTGGCACCCGTCCATCACAAGATTTTCCGGTACAATTTGCTGGGGTTCGCACTGATTTAGAATTTAATCCAATTGCAGAACCAATAAAAATTTATTGTAAACCGAATGCAGATTATTTACCGCAACCTCAAGCTTGTGCAATTACCGGAATTACGCCGCAATTCGCGCTAAAATACGGAGTTCCAGAAGCCGAATTTATTCGATTAATTCATCAACAATTTTCTCAGCCACAAACCTGTGTATTTGGTTATAACAATTTACGATTTGATGATGAAATCACTCGTTATGCATTGTATCGTAATTTTTTTGATCCTTATCAACGAGAATGGCAAAATGGCAATTCACGTTGGGATTTGATTGATGTATTACGCGCCGCTAGGGCCTTACGCCCACAAGGGATTGAATGGCCTAATAATGCTGAAGGTCGTCCTAGTTTTAAATTAACGGATTTAACGCAAGCCAATAATATTCATCACGAATTTGCTCATGATGCTTTAGCGGATGTCTATGCCACTTTAGCGATGATAAAATTGGTAAAACAAGCTCAACCGCGTTTATATCAATTTTTATGGCAACATCGATCAAAAGCAAAAGTATTAGCGTTATTACAATTAGGGACATTTCAACCTCTATTACATATTTCGGGAAAATATTCAGCACAAAGACATTGTTTAGCTATTATTTTACCTTTAGGTTTTCATCCGAATAATCCCAATGCTGTGATAGTTTATGATTTAGCTGTTGATCCACAGCCTTTATTTGAATTAACTATTGAAAAAATAAAACAACGTTTATTTACGGCTATTGCCGAATTACCTTCAGGAATGACGCGAATTCCGATAAAATTAGTGCATCTGAATCGTTGTCCTATTTTAGCACCATTGACCGTATTATCAATTGCAGATCAAGAACGCTTACAAATTAATATTGAAACTGCTTTTAACTTTGTGCAATTTATTCAATTAATGCCAGAATGGATTAAAAAAATCGCGCAAGCTTTTAATGAAAATAATATCGTTCATCATGATCCTGATATGATGCTTTATAGTGGTGGTTTTTTTAATAAAACTGATCGGTTAATTATGCAAAAAATTACGGAGTTATCGCTAGAAGAATTAGCCCGATTTAAACCGCAATTTATGGATGATCGTTTAGAAGAAATGTTATTTCGATATAAAGCGCGAAATTATCCTCATATTTTAACAGTTTCGGAATCTGAACGCTGGCAGAGTTTTTGTCAACAACGTATTCAACAACAAGAAGTAAATTATTTACAGCAACTGGAATTATTAAAACAAACGGCGACTATCTCTTTGGATTTAATTCAAGCTTTAGAAAATTATTTAATTCAATTAAAGAGTCAAGTATATTTAACAACTTCTTCAAATTGATTATTTATGATTACTGGAATTATTGTGGCTTTAGAGGCTGAATTAACCACATTAACAGCTAAGAAACTTAAACAAGGGCAATGTATTGAATTAACTGAAACAATATGGCTTTGTTATTCAGGAATGGGGGCAGTAAATGCCGAAAACTCTGCGCAAAATTTAATCAATCTTGGTGCAACACAATTAATTAGTTGGGGATGTGCTGCGGGTTTAATCAAAGAATTACAATCCGGAGATTTAATTTTAGCAGATACTTTTATCGATCATCACAATATTAAACTTTCGATATCTCCATTGTGGGCAAATTATAGTGAAAAAATTTTAGCAAAATTTTGTAAAATATATCACGGTTATTTGATTGAAAGTAATCAAATTATTCAATCTAGTACAGATAAACAATTTCTATATGATAATAGCGGTGCAATTGCTTTAGATATGGAAACGGTTGCGATTGCTAAAATTGCGCTTAAATATCAATTACCGTTATTAACGATTCGAGTGATTGCTGATCCTTTATCAATCAGTTTACCCCCCGCAGTAATTCAAAATATGGATCAAAAAGGTAATATTAACTTAATTCAATTAATACGCTATTTATTTTTTCATCCTAGCGAAATAATTAAATTAATTCAATTAGGCGGGTGTTTTTATAAAGCCAAAAAAACATTATGCCAAATTGCTAAACAACTCACAGTGATTGTCAATTGGTGAATCGTAAAGCGTTTAACATTTAGATTAAGATTTTAACAATGTTTTATTTAAAAAATGGAGATAAATGATGAGTACTTCAAAAGGTTTATTATCGGCTAGTGTCGGTGCTATTTCTGGCGTTTTTGCCTCTTTAGCAGCGGTGTCGAGTTCTGGAGCTGTCAGTGGATTAAGTATTCCCGGAATTGCTAGTGGCTTGCACGCCTTGGGAGCCTTAGTCGGTGCAACCAGTGTCACAGCAACAGCGGTAGCGGGATTAACGGTAGTAGCAACCATTCCGGTAGCGATGACTGCAACAACTTACGGAGCTTATCGATATTTCGAGAACAAGTCGCATAAGTAAGGTTGTCAACTATAACCGCAACGATTGCGCTCTTTTGATCGCAAAACTGAACTTAAGCTGAATTTAGACTGAATGCGCTAGGTTATTGTCTGATAGGGTTTTTAAGCTAAAACTGGCGCATTTTTTTTAAAATTCAGTGACTAAAATATCTAATTATTTTGACAGTTTTATTTTAACCTGATTAAATGAGTTCAGTCGTTAAGATAACTTTCCGATCGACCACTGGCTTTATGTCCTTAGCATATCAAGTCTTTATTTTGAATTAAAAACTATTGTCACTACTATAATAATCTTAGAGGATCGAAAAAATGGCTGAAGAAAAAGAAAAAGATAATTTCTTATTGTATGTTGCTATTATTGCCGTTGTGACCATCACTTTGGTATTAATGTTAAAAGGCAGAGAAACTGAGCATTTAAAACAAGGTGTGGAACCTACGAAAGAAGAAATTACTAAGAAAAACGTTCACCCAAGCAATAAATTTACTGAGTAATTACTCCCTCATAATCCCCCGTTTTACGGGGGATTTTCATTTCCGCCCCGCCCTCGCTATTCTCATTATCCGCTGTCAAAATTTCAATCTTTGACTAACTGTCGTTTACAATATCAGACTCTTTTTCTCCGAATGATGAGTTTTTATGACAGAAACTTCAGTTCGCCGGCATCGCGGTATTTACTTACTCCCTAATTTATTTACAACCGGAGCGATGTTCTCTGGTTTTTATGCGATTACCTCCGCAATCAATCACCATTTTGAATTAGCAGCGATTGCTATTTTTATTGCGATGATTTTAGACGGATTAGATGGTCGAGTCGCGCGCTTAACCAATACTCAAAGTGAATTTGGGGTTCAATACGATAGTTTATCGGATATGGTCTCTTTTGGAGTAGCCCCAGCGGTAGTAATGTATTTATGGGCATTTTCCTCTTTAGGAAAATTAGGCTTATTTGCAGCTTTTGTACATACTGCTGGTGGTGCATTGCGTTTGGCACGGTTTAATACTCAAGTGGAAACCGCAGATAAACGGTATTTTCAAGGATTACCCAGTCCAGCTGCCGCCGCGATTTTGGCAGGCTTTTTATGGATTAGTGTGGAATACAATTATCCAGTTGAATCGATAAAATATATTGCTATTTTATTAACGGTTTCGACCGGATTATTAATGGTGAGTAATTTTCGCTATTCGAGTTTTAAGGAAATTGATCTCAAAGGCAAAGTATCTTTTATGGCAACCATTATCGTAATGTTAGCCATTTCATTTGTGATGGCACAGCCACAAACCATGTTATTCATTTTATTTTTAGTTTACGCTATTTCTGGACCGGTAGTCACTTTAGTTTTACGTCGTCGCAAGCGTTTATCGCGCAAAATATAAGTCCTTTGGATTACCAATTATGTAACTTTTTTACCCCCCTCTATTTAAGGAGGAGTTTCGCCTTTATTAAAGGGGATTTAATAATCCCCTTTAATTTTCGATTAATTACTTACCCTAAAATTAAGACTACAAACCACCGAAAAAACGATAATTCTTTTTATGTCATTACAAGCCATTAATCAATATCACAACGCTATTGCCAAAATTTATCAATTCAGTGGTCAAAACCATGAGCAAGCGATAAAAGACGAATTTAAAAAATTGTTAAATCATTATGGCGAAAAACGTAATTTATTAGTCGTTAGTGAAATTAATATTAAAAATAAACGTGGAATTTTAATTCGTCCTGATGGAATTGTTAAAAACAATTTAAGGCTGGATTGTGGCTATTGGGAAAGTAAAGCCAATGTTGATTTAGATAAAGAAATTGCGTTAAAAATCAATGCGGGTTATCCGTTAATTAATACGCTATTTCAAGATAATAAAAATGCAATTCTTTACCAGAATGAGCAGTTGTGTTTAAAAACGGAATTAGACAATGAACGCGAGTTAGATAAATTACTGACGCAATTTGTCAATTATGAAAGTAAAGAAATCAAAGAATTTAATGCAGCGATTGAACAATTTAAACAGGATTTACCGTATATTTTAAATGCGTTGCGCGAAATGATTGCCAAAGAAGAAAAAAGCAATCAGGCTTTTTTAAATTCCCGATCTGGCTTTTTAAAAATTTGTCAATATAGTATTAATCCTGATATTAATTTGAATGATATTAATGAAATGCTATTACAGCATATTTTAACCGAAGAAATTTTTATTAGTATTTTCAGCGATGCGCAATTTTTTCAAGACAATAATATTGCCAAAGAATTGTATAAAGTAGAATCTACGTTTTTTAGTGGCACAACAAAACGTAATACATTAAATGCTATTTCACATTATTATTCAGTAATTAAACATCGTGCAACGGCTATTTATGATCATCACGATAAACAATTCTTTTTAAAATCGATTTATGAACATTTTTATAAAGCTTATAATCCCAAATCAGCGGATCGATTAGGAATTGTTTATACGCCGCGTGAAATTGTGCAGTTTCAAATCGAAAGCGTAGATTATTTATTAGAAAAACATTTTAAAAAATCATTAGCCGATAAAGAGATTAAAATTTTAGACCCTTGCACCGGAACGGGGACTTATATTTGTGATTTGATTGATTATTTGCCACCGAAAAGTTTAGCTTATAAATATAAACACGATATTTTTGCCAATGAATTAGGTTTATTATCGTATTATATTGCGAATTTGAATATTGAATATACTTATCAACAAAAAATGAATGAATATGTGGAATTTGAACATATTTGCTGGGTCGATACTTTGGATAATACCGGTTTTGGTTTAAAAGAAACCACTACAGATTTATTTGGTTTAACGGTAGAAAATACCGAGCGAATTAAAAAACAAAATAGTCAAAAAATATCGGTGATTATTGGTAATCCGCCGTATAACGCGAATCAACAAAACGAAAATGATAATAATAAAAATCGTGAATATAAAGAAATTGATAAACGGATTAAAAATACTTACATCGAACATAGCACTGCGCAAAAAACCAAAGTTTATGATATGTATTCGCGTTTTTTACGATGGGCAAGCGATCGATTAAATAATAACGGGATTATTTCATTTATTATTAATCGCAGTTTTATAGAGAGTCGCACGTTTGATGGTTTTAGGAAATGTTTAGCCGAAGAATTTGATTTTATTTATATTGTGGATACTCAAAGTGATGTGCGAAAAAATCCTAAAATTTCAGGAACTAAACATAATGTATTTGGAATTCAAACCGGCGTAGCGGTATTATTTTTGGTAAAAAAGAAAGGAGAATGAAATGACTAGAGTTGAAATTGAAAGTGAATTAATTGATGAAATTTATCATTTGCCGGTAGAAAAAATAAAATTAATGCTTGATTTAGCTTTGTCTTGGAAAGAAGAGCCGATTAAACCAACTAAAAAAAGACCGTTAGGATTATTAAAAGACTATAAATGTGTAATTAAAGAGGATTTTAAAATGACGGATGAAGAGTTTTTGCAATCGTGAAAAGATACTTATTAGATACGCATTGCTTTTTATGGTCTTTGTTTGAACCTGAAAAATTAGGCAGTCAAGCGGTTTCTATTTTAGAAAATCTTGACAATAGCATTTATATCAGTACCGTTAGTTTTTGGGAAATATCGCTTAAATATGAAACCGGAAAACTTGTTTTAACCTGTCCACCGGATAAATTGCTTATGATGGCTGAAAAAATGGGATTAAAAACAATTCCTCTATCCGCTGAAGAGGCGGCATTTTTTTATAAATTACCAAAATCAGAACATAAAGACCCATTTGATAGAATGCTGATTTGGCAAGCTATTTTGCATAAGTTTATATTAATTTCAAAAGATAGTAAGTTTGAAAATTACCGTCAATTTGGCTTAAAAACGGTTTGGTAAAATGACTAAAAAAGCCTCCATTTATTATTTCTCTTTAACCGATGAAATGTTGCGTACTGACAAATTGGCGTGGTTTGAAAATACTCAATTTAAACACATTGAATTTGATAAAGTGTTACCGGATGAAAAAGGCAATTGGCTTAATTTAACCGATAATGATTTTGAAAGTTTAATGCCGGTTTGTGATAAAGAAGTTAAAGCCAATAAATCACAACAGGCTATTTTTAAATTATTTTCGTTAGGTGTTGTAACGAATCGTGATGATTGGGTTTATGATTTTGACAAAGAGCATTTAACTAAAAAAGTTAAATTATTTATGTCTGTTTATAATGCAGAAATTAAGCGTTGGGAAAAATCATCTAAAAATGTAGATATTAATGATTTTGTAGATAGAACAATTAAATGGACTGAAGAATTAGAATCTCATTTAAAAAAAGGAAATGTTTTAAATTTTAGCGATAACAATATTGTTTTATCAACTTATAGACCTTTTATTAAACAATACTTTTATTTTGATAAAATAATTACTCACAGAGTTTACCAAAACGATAGTATTTTTGGATTTGAGAGCAAATATGAAAATGAAGTTATTTGTTTTTCTATAAGTAGCCGTATTCATAATTATTCAGTTTTAGTAAATAACCATATTCCATCATTAGCATTATATGTTGAACCTACACAATGCCTACCTTTATATGTTTACGACAAAGACGGCAACCGCCACGACAATATCACCGACTGGGCATTAAACCAATTTAAAAGCCATTATCAAAGCGATTTAACCAAACTCGACATCTTTCATTATGTTTATGCCGTTTTGCATAATCCGATTTATCGTGAAAAATACGAACTTAATTTAAAACGCGAATTCCCGCGTATTCCTTTTTATAATAATTTTTTTCAATGGGCAGATTGGGGAAAACAACTCATGGATTTGCATTTGAATTATGAAACCATAGAAAAATATCCGTTAAAACGAATAGATTTAGAATCGGCAAAAATCCCTAAAGCAAAACTCAAAGCCGATAAAGAAAACGGCATAATTATTTTGGATGACAATACCACGTTAAGCGGCGTT
>JACCEE010851635.1_pt1 | contig 14419 bp, 13 predicted proteins | sample 7449931 | NCBI WGS metagenome assembly JACCEE01 (sample SAMN15323457, study PRJNA562643) | freshwater metagenome | isolation source: river surface water | place: USA:Blue River Watershed | collected 2017-08-19 | reverse complement strand
GTGCTAAAAAACGCCGCAACATCGAGCATATCTTGATCACTTAACGGGGCTGCTTGACCGCTCATCATCGGGTCTTTGCGTTTGCCATCTTTGAAGGCTTTTAGCTGATCGACGGCATAACTTGCGTGTTGACCAGCTAATTTAGGAAACGCATCGGAAGGGCTATTGCCGTCGGGACCGTGACAAGCACCACACGCCGCCGCTTTAGTTTGACCTGCTTTAGCATCACCAGACGCGGGCGCAGCGGGGGCAGCGGCATCACTCGCAAACGCTGAGCCGCTTAATAACGCACATAGAGCAAAAGTTACTTTTTTCATTCTCCAATCCACACAGTTGAAATGAAACAAACACATTCGTGCACACAAATGACATACTTTAGCAGACCCCTCAAAAAAAAGTAATACTTTTATGCGTCAAATTGCGATCTGTGCGGCGTTGGGAATCGTCGCCTGCCAATTTTTGAGCGATTTACCACCGCTATCATGGTCGTTCGTATCTTTGCATTGTTTTCTTTTAATTCTCAATAAAAATAAGCACTTAAAAAGCATTGGCTGGATCGGATTAGGTTTTTTATACGCCCTTTGGATAGCCCACAACATTTTAAATACAGACTTACCCATTGATTTAGAAGGAAAATTAATCGAAGTTCACGGACGCATCGTCAACATCCCTCAACAAATGGGCGACGGAATGCGTTTTGAATTCGACATCGACCGCACGCCAAATTACCCCGCCTTCAAAGCCCGCTTAAATTGGCACAAAAACTTTCCGCAAAATCTTCAAACAAATCAACGCTATAAATTACAAGTTCGCCTTAAAAAATCACACGGTTTGAGAAACCCAAATACCTTTGATCAAGAACGCTGGTTCTTTCAAAATCGCATTCGTGCGCAAGGAAATGTTAAAACAGGAACATTATTAGAAAACGGTTATGATTTACGATTTCAAATCTACCAACATTTAAAAGAAAAAATGAAAGATTTACCCCGCTCTGGAATTTTAATGGCATTGATTTTAGGAGAAACCAAAGGCATTTCTCATCAAGAATGGCAAGCATTAAGAAATACTGGAACAATTCATTTAATTTCAGTTTCTGGTACACATTTGTCAATGATTGCTGTTTCAATTTCGTCATTAATGATTATTTTAATGAGAATAATCGGAGGAAAATGGTTATTAATGATTAAAGCACAAGTCATGGCTGTTATTTTAAGTTTTTTAGTTGTAACTATCTACGCATGGTTAGCGGGTTTCTCAATTCCAACTCAGCGTTCTTTAATTATGATCGGAGGAATTTTTTTAAGTGTTATTTTAAGCAAAAGATTTGCTCCTTCTTACATTTTAAGTATTGCACTATTTCTAGTTTTATTGTTTGATCCATTAGCAGTATTATCCATAGGTTTTTGGCTTTCTTTTGGTGCAATTTTTATTTTAATCTATAGCCAACATAACGTTATTATAGCTTCTAATCAAATGTTTCAAGTAGAAACTCATTGGGTAACGTTTATAGGTTTAATGCCACCTTTATTATTACTATTTGGTCAAATCTCTTTATTATCTATAATTTCAAATGCGATGATAATAAGTGTGTTTAGTTTTTTCATTATGCCTTCTTTATTTCTAGGCGCAATTTTAAGTGTATTTAATATTGAAAATTTTGTTTTGTTCTTAAGTGGCTTTTGTTTAGATAATATAATGATTACTTTAGAGTTTTTATCAAATTTAGATTTTTCTTTAATTTATTTACCAAATTCATCAATATGGGCGTTAAGTTTAGCAATAATTGGAAGTTTTTTGATTTTAATGCCGAGAGGAATGGTTGGAAAATGGTTAAGCATTTTTTTATTTCTACCCGCCTTATTTCCTCACATCGACAAACCTAAACAAGGCGAAGTTTATTTTGATTTATTAGATGTAGGACAAGGCTTATCAATTGTTATTCGAACTAAAAATAAAGTTTTAATTTATGATACCGCACCCGCATTTGAAAAAATGGTAATTGCAGAAAGCACATTGATTCCATTTTTGAGAGGAAAAGGGATTCAAGACATTAACCGTTTAATTATTAGTCATCCTCATTTTGATCACGCGGGCGGGGTTGATTCATTACGACAAGCCTTTGAAGTATATGATATTTTAACCACTGAGCCAAAAAAGTGGCAAGGTGCAAGTTATTGTAAAAGCGGACAATTTTGGGAGTGGGACGGGGTAAAATTTGAGATGTTTGCTGGAGAAAATAATTATTACAAAAACAATAGCTGTGTGTTAAAAATAACGACAGGAAAATCCGCAATTTTATTAACAGGTGACATTGAAGCAATTCAAGAAAGAAATTTATTAAATCAAGAAATAAAAGCAAATATTTTAGTTGCACCACATCATGGGAGCAAAACCTCATCGAGTTTAGCATTTGTAAATGCAGTAAGACCTGATTATGTTTTATTTTCAGTAGGTTATAAGAATCAATTTAAACATCCAAGACCTGAAATTATTCAACGTTATCAAATGGTAAATTCAAAAATATTAGAAACCCAAAACAGCGGCATGATTTCATTTCAAATTACACCCGAAAGTATTTCTGAACCTCAACGCTATCGTGAAAACAATCGCCATTATTGGCATCGTTAATAGAGTTATTGTTTAGTGTGAATATAGGTTGGAATGTAGAATGATAAGTAAAGAAAAGTGATAAGAAATGAGAGAGAATGGAAAATAATGATTGGATTAGATCGTAGTCGTTTAGAAGAAAAACTACCCGAGGAAACTTATTACCTTTAAATATTATAGTACAAATATCTATAAAAAATAGGAGGTAGTGATCAAAAACATCTCTTACTTTTGATCGTTACCTTTCCTCTTTTTTTATGAACTAGCAAAGGGGACATGAAATCCCCTAAGTTAAGAGAGTTGCTCCAATTCAACACATCAAATGTCAGCCGATAAAATGTTTTCTAAAGCAAAGCCATGTTCTATGAGTAAGGGTTTGATGGTTTCAATGAAAAAGGTTGGCGCAACAATATAAACATAGCAATGCGTTATATTGTGATTTATTGATTTTAAGCGGGTTTTTAAATTAGAAACCAGATCATTTTTTGATGTTTGGGTTAAATGATAATTGAAATTATCCAACGCATCTGACCATGAACGACAAAGTTTTTCCAAATAATGTCCTTTTGAGGTTGCACTAAACCATTCCAAATGAAAAGATTCAATCGTATCAACTGAAATCGCATGCTCTAACATGCTTTTAATCGGTGCAAAGCCTTGTTCCCACGCGAGAAATAAGACTGGATTTGTCGATTCTCTCATTGTGAAATGACCTTTAGGTCCGTCGATGCTCACCGACTGTTTAGCGGGTAATCCTTCAAAAATTTGTTTTACTAAGTCTGTTTGATTACGATGAACATGAAATTGCAAATGATGACCGTCGCAAGGGCAACTTGCAATATAGAAATCTCCTTTTAAATTATCAAGTTGTAAAGTAACAAATTGACCCGCCATAAAACGCAATGTTTTAACTCTCGGGGTTCTCAAATGTAAGATAGCAAAATCGTCATTTAAAATCTCGGTTTTTTCTACTTCGGTTGAAATCGTTTGAAAAGGCAAATCTTCCACACAAGTTGCTTCGGACATTTCTAAGACTAAATCGGTGATTGCCGTATAAGAACACATAAGAATATAACCGAGGTTTTTCTCACTTTCAGTTAAATCGTATTCGTAGTTTCGTAATTGGTGGACTTCACCTGAAATCACTCGCGCTTTGCACGATCCGCAATTACCGCTGCTGCAACCAAAATTGGCGTGAATGCCTGATTTTAAAGCAGATTCCAATAAAGAATCCGCGCCTTCGATAAAAAACTCTCTGCCGCTTGGGATAACTTTGGCGTGTGCGGCGATGATTCTTAAAACGGTATCTTTGGCTAACAAGCGAGTTTTTGCATCGGATTTATCGAGGCTTTGTTGCATTTCTTGTTGAATCCAGCATAAAAGGGTTTGTAATTCCTCTTTTGAAACGTGATCTTGGGTTGAAAAGTGGTTAATTTTTTCTAGGAGTTGTTCACCGCATTGATGGTAATGTCGCAAATGCTGTTTTGCTTCGACTAATTCATAACTCAAACTGGTTAAACGTTCGGCTAGAATTTCGGGGGTTGGCAAACAGGGTTTTTCTCGATGTTTTGGGGAGGTTTTTGCTTTAATGTGTTCTACCCTTTCGAGCATTTCATCGTTTTCTAGTTTTGCATCGGGATATAATCGTAACAAATCCGTGATTGCGATTTTGCCTTCAAAGGTGATTAATGCGCTGTTGCGGATTTGAGTTTGTAAAATAGCGCGGGTTGTCCCGACCAAGCGGGCGGCTCTGGAAAGACTTAATAATTGCGGCATTTTAGACTCCTTGTCTGCCCACACAAAAATGTGAGTATATAGAAAATCGCCTGACGAAAAAACCAGTATTGAAATTAATGATAAACTCAAAAGAGGGAACGTATAAAATACCTACAATTTAAATCAATTTACTGCGTTTTGTAATGTGAGATTGGATAAAATAAAGCGCAATATAGATTATATCAACAGTTAGGAGAAAAGTATGGAAATAGTAGAAAAATCAGAGCGTAACGTCAGTAAATTAACCAAAGATACCTTAGCATTGGTGTTGGCGGGCGGACGGGGATCGCGTTTGAGCGCTTTAACTGATTGGCGAGCGAAACCTGCGGTGCAGTTTGGGGGGAAATTTCGAATCATCGATTTTCCGCTATCTAATTGTATTAACTCAGAAATTCGCCGCGTATCGGTGATGACGCAGTACAAAGCGCATTCGTTGATTTTACACATTCAAAAAGGCTGGAATTTTTTACGCGCCGAACGCAATGAATTTGTTGAGATTATTCCCGCTCAACAGCGTTTGCAAGGCGATTCGTGGTATCGAGGCACTGCCGATGCGGTGTATCAAAATCTTGATATTATTCGGACACATAACCCTGAATATGTCTTGATTTTAGCGGGCGATCACATTTACAAAATGGATTATGGTCCGATGTTGTCGTATCACGTTAATAGTCAAGCAGATTTGACCATTGGTTGCCTCGAAGTTGATCTTGAAACTGCAAAAAGTTTTGGGATTATGAGCATCGACGATAATAAACGCATTTGCCGTTTTAACGAAAAACCGTCCAATCCCGAAACGATCCCAGGAAAACCAGATTTAGCGTTGGCATCGATGGGAATTTACGTTTTTAATGCGAAATTTCTCTACGAACAGCTCGGTAAAGATGCGAATATCCCAACGTCTTCCCATGATTTTGGCATGGATATTATTCCGAGCATTATTAGTAAATATCGGGCGTTTGCGTATCCGTTTGTTGGCGTGCGGGCAGGCACTCAAAAGTATTGGCGCGACGTGGGAACGGTCGATGCGTTTTGGGAAGCAAACATGGAGTTGGTGAGCGTTGAGCCGCAATTGAATCTGTATGATCGCGAATGGCCCATTTGGACATACCAAGAGCAACTTCCTCCCGCTAAATTTATTTTTGACGACGACGATAAACGCGGAATGGCAGTCGATTCAATGGTTTCTGGGGCGTGTATTATTTCTGGCGCATTGGTTCGTCATTCTTTATTGTTTTCAAACGTGCGCGTGGAAAAACGTTCAACCGTAGAAGATTGCGTTATTTTACCTGATGTTAGGATTGGGTGTAATTGCGTATTAAACAAAGTGGTGCTCGATAAAGGGTGTGAAATTCCAGATAACACCAGCATCGGCGTAAATCACGAAGAAGATTTAAAACGTGGTTTTCATATTAGCCCCAACGGCGTTGTGTTAGTAACCCCCGACATGCTCGGTCAAGATTTACATCACGCCCGCTAGTTTCTAATTTGTAATATAAATCGGGGTGTAAGTCCAAAAATGAGTTGCTTTTTTAGACCCACCCCGCAAAGATTAACGAATTTTAAAGGAAGTAGTAGAACGTGAAGTAGTGGTTTTGCGAGTAGTTTTCTTTTTGGGCGCTGGAACTTCAGTGTGCACTTCTTCGCTATGAGTTTCGACCACTGTTGCTTTAGTTTGTAATTGCACAATAATGCTTTGCAAACGAGCAATTTCTGCATTTAATAAAGCAATCTCTCCCTCATTTGTTTTCTCAACGATTTTTTCAATCACCACTTCGGTAGGTTTTGCTTTTAGCATTTCCTCTAATTCTGCGATGGTTTTTTGTAACTGAGCGAGTTCTGCCTCATTATTTTTTTCAACGATTTTTTCCACTACCTTTTCAACAACGATTTCAACAGGTGTTGCTTTGGCAGTTTGTAATTCAGAAATAATGTTTTGCAAACGGGAAAGCTCTGAGTTCAATGAAGCAATTTCAGCAGTATTATCAGCATGTTGCAAAGCTGATTGTTGAGAACGTAATTCTGCTAATTTGGCTTGTAATTTTTGAGTTTGCGCATAAGTTGGTAAATGCAAACTTGCTAACATTTCATCTAATGCAATTCTTCCATTATGTCGCCACGCCAACCAACTATTAATTAACTCACCGGTGATTTTAGAATAATCGTCGGTGCTCACAAATTCAGCATAGGCTTCTTCACCCGATTCTACCCATGCGGTGTATAAGGCTTGGGGTGGCAAAGGCTGTTGATCAGATAACTCTTCAAGCCTTTGATTTAAAAGAAAAATTGCCCGATTTCCAATTTTCTGCACCATTTGTAAAGCGGCTTGTTGAGATTGTTGGTGAGTTTGCCAAAGTTGCGCACTGGTTTGAAACTGGGTTTGCCAAGTAGGAAATTGTTGCATGTAGCTTTGAAATTGCTCAAAAAGTTTTGAGAAATGTTGAGCATCTGTTTCTACTTTTTGAAAGGGAGATTCAATCCAGTGGCTCATTTGTTTGCGCATGTTGTCAAATACGCCATTCCACAAACCCAAAATATCAGGCATCGCAGGTTGTTGTGGATTGAATTTAAAGGTGTTTTCCCAAAAACGTTGCTGCATCGACAACCATTCAGCATTAAAAAATAGCGGGGGGGGGGTTTGGCTCATAAAAAACTCCTCAAGAAAGAATTTATCAAGATTAACATTCTTCATGTTGCATTGCAATAAATAGTTGAATATCAGTCGTTTAAACTGATTTTTAGCCTTTGTGGCTTTGTTTGGGATTTCTTTATCATGGCAGTCTAGTTTATTGATAGTATTTTTTTGATATAAATCAAACAGGTATAGTTTTTTGTATTCTAATATATTTTTTAAGTATATGATGTTATAGTAAAAATTCTATAATTAATGAAACAAAAAGAATGTGGCAACGGACGCAAAAACTTAACTTATGTTATAAAGTTATTTAGCCTTTCATAATAAAGTATTCAAGTTGTTGGGGAAGGTTTTTTGAAAATCAACTCATCAAAAAATGTTATTTAGTCGGCGGTAAGGGAATTTTTCCACTGTATTTGAGACTCTTTGTAGGAGGTAGAATGGCTGAAGCCACTTATAATTACACAGTCGTCCGACAATTTGCCATTATGACTATTGTATGGGGAATTGTTGGGATGGCGGCTGGGGTGTATATTGCTGCGGAATTGGCATGGCCTTGGTTAAACTTTGACTTGCCTTGGATTACGTTTGGGCGGTTGCGTCCGTTGCACACCAATGCGGTGATTTTTGCGTTTGGTGGATCGGCGTTGATTGGCACATCGTTGTATGTTGTTCAACGCACTTGCCACACCCGTTTGTTTGCAGACGGATTGGCATCTTTCGTGTTTTGGGGCTGGCAATTAGTCATTGTTCTTGCCGCGATTACGTTACCTTTAGGTTTCACTCAAAGCAAAGAATACGCAGAATTAGAATGGCCCATTGACATTTTAATTACCTTAGTGTGGGTTGCGTATGCGATTGTTTTCTTTGGCACCATTGTTAAACGTAAAACGCCTCACATCTATGTTGCAAACTGGTTTTATGGCGCGTTTATTTTAACGATTGCCATGTTACACATTTTCAATAATCTTTCTCTCCCCGTTTCTCTCACCAAATCTTACTCTGCGTATGCGGGCGTACAAGATGCGATGGTGCAATGGTGGTATGGACATAACGCGGTTGGTTTCTTCTTAACGGCGGGCTTTTTGGGGATGATGTATTACTTTGTTCCCAAACAAGCGGGTCGTCCAGTGTATTCTTATCGTTTGTCGATTGTTCACTTTTGGGCGTTGATCTTCACCTACATTTGGGCGGGTCCTCACCATTTGCATTACACCGCATTACCTGATTGGACGCAATCATTAGGGATGGTGATGTCATTGATTTTATTAGCGCCTTCATGGGGCGGAATGATCAATGGAATCATGACGTTATCGGGCGCGTGGGAGAAACTTCGTACCGATCCAATTATGCGATTCTTAATTGTTTCATTGTCTTTCTACGGTATGTCAACCTTTGAAGGTCCGATGATGGCGATTAAATCAGTGAATGCCCTGTCTCATTACACCGATTGGACAGTCGGTCACGTTCATTCGGGCGCGTTGGGTTGGGTTGGATTTGTCACGATGGGCAGTATGTACTATTTAATCCCCCGTTTATTTAACCGCGAATTGTATAGCTTAATGTTAGTGGAATGGCATTTCTGGATTGCCACGATTGGCGTTATTTTCTACATTACATCAATGTGGGTTTCTGGGATTATGCAAGGCTTAATGTGGCGCGCAGTAAATGAAGACGGAACATTGACTTACAGCTTCATTGAATCGGTTCAAGCGATGCACCCGTTCTATGTGATGCGTTTCTTGGGGGGTGTTTTATTCTTAACGGGTATGTGCATTATGGCGTTCAACATTTTTATGACCGTTAAAGGTGCTCAAGCCGTTGAAGCCAACATTCCTGAACCCGCCCACGCGCACTAATTGAGGAGTTAAAACATTATGGCTGCGGCACATGAAACAGTTGAAAAGAACATTGGTTTAATGATTGTATTAATTATTCTCGTCGTAAGTATCGGCGGATTAGTACAAATTGTTCCATTGTTCTTTATGAAAAGTACCACTGAACCGGTGGCGGGTTTGAAACCTTACACCGCGTTGCAATTGATGGGGCGCGATGTTTATGTTCGTGAGGGGTGTTACCTTTGCCACTCACAAATGATTCGTCCTTTCCGCGCTGAAACCGAACGTTACGGACATTATTCTGTGGCGGGAGAGTTTGTTTATGATCATCCTTTCCAATGGGGTTCAAAACGGACAGGGCCTGATTTAGCACGGGTGGGCGGTCGTTACAGTGACGCTTGGCACATTGCACATCTAAATAACCCTCGTGATGTTGTGCCAGAATCAATCATGCCAAATTATCCTTGGTTGGCACAAACCGAGCTCAATCCCGCTGATATTCAACCCAAAATGAACGTCATGCGGATGTTGGGCGTGCCTTACACCGACGATGACATCGCCAAAGCCCCCGAAGCCATCAAAGGCAAAACGGAACTCGACGCGATGGTCGCTTATCTACAGGGGCTGGGAACAGCCGTTAAACAACGGAGATAAGGGATGTCATTAGAATCTTTTTATGCGATCTTCAACCCGATCTGGTCGGTGATTATTTTCGTCACCTTTGTGGGAATTTTAGTGTGGACATTCTCCAAACGTGATTCCGCTTTTGATGAAGCCGCGCACTTGCCTTTCGATGAAGACGAAGGTTCTACGAAATCCCCACAGGAGAATAAACATGCCTGATTACAGCAACTTATTTGTGAGTGAGTTTTGGAGTTGGTACATTATCGTGATCACCTTTTTGAGCATTTTGGCTTGCTTCGTCCTGATCTTCTGGTTAGGAAGCGGCGCACCCGCCAACAAAGACCGTGACGGTAATGCTGAAACAATGGGTCACACATGGGACGGTGACTTGCAGGAATATAACAATCCGCTACCTAAATGGTGGCTGAATATGTTTTATATCACCTTGTATTTTTCAATCATCTATTTGGCGTTGTACCCTGGGTTGGGATCGTTCGAAGGTTTATTCAAACAAACCCAATACACCCAATACAAAACCGAAATGGATTCCGCTGAAAGTACCTACGGTCCGATGTTCGAGCAACACAAAAATACCCCCATCGAAGAACTCGTGAAAAACCCCAAAGCCGTTAAAATGGGCGAACGTTTGTTCATGACCTATTGCACGGTGTGTCACGGTTCTGATGCCAAAGGTTCAACGGGCTTTCCTAATTTGCGCGACAACGACTGGTTGTATGGCAGCGACCCCAAAGCCATCGAAGAAGTCATCTCCAAAGGCAAAACCGCCGTCGGCATGATGGCATGGAAAGACACGATGGGCGGTGACGAAGGCGTTAAAGCCGTTGCTGAATACGTGTTAAGTCTAAGCAACCGCAAAGACGTGAACGCTGATTTAGCCGCACAAGGCAAAGAAAAATTCGCGATTTGTTCGGGTTGTCACGGCGTTGATGGCAAAGGCATGGCGGCGATGGGCGCACCTAATTTAACTGACGACATTTGGTTATATGGCGGCAAACGCGAAACCGTTATCGAATCCATTGCCAAAGGTCGGGCGGGTGTCATGCCTGCGCACGGCGAGTTTTTAGGTGATGCCAAAGTGCATTTATTAGCGGCTTATGTGTACAGTCTCTCAAACAGCGGCAAATAAATTCTACACTTTGTAAAAGATGCCCCGAGTTCTCTTTTGGATTCGGGGTTTTTTTATGCTATTAATTAAAGAAAATGTGTTATATTTGATTAAATTAGTTAAAGGAAATTGCTCTGGAAATCCACCTGAGATTCCTTTAACAAAAATATTTCCAACTCAACCCGCGCCAATTAAAGCAACTTGGTTTTCAGGAACGTTAAAAGTGCCTCTTGGTAAATCACTTTACAGCGGTTTAATGTATGAAAAAGAATTACTTTTTATGGTAGAAAATGGGGTGATTATTTCTAAAAAATTAGTGAATAATTCAAACGAAGCGTTACCAACAGAGCACGAAATTACATCTGAAGAGTTGCGCAATCTAAATCATTGATATAATTTTACTTTTAATAAAAAGCTCAAGTCTTTTGAATTAATTTTTTTACGGCGTTTTTCAGCCAATTTTGTTAGAATACTTCGACACAGATCGGGGTATAAAAAATTGAGTGAAATATAAAGCCAATTAAATCCCCCCTTTTTTAAACAACCCAAGAGGAAAATTTCCAATGAGCCAATTCGATCAAGTCAGCGTCGTCAAAAAAGCCAATGTCTATTTCGACGGCAAATGTGTGAGCCACAGCGTATTTTTAGCCGACGGCACGCGCAAAAGCGTCGGGGTCATCATGCCCAACACCGTTTTAACGTTCAATACGGGCACGCCAGAAATCATGGAAATCATCGACGGAAGCTGTCGCGCAAACATCGCCCAATCCGAATGGAAAACCTATCGTGCGGGCGAACAATTCAACGTCGCAACAAACACCCGCTTCGACATCGAAGCCCTCGACAATGCGCCCGTCCATTATATTTGCCATTTCGGTTAGTTTTTATTTCAAAATAAAGTAGGTTATTTTTGCGAATCAACCTACTTTTTAAGAACTTTAAGAATATGTTAAAACAACGGATTTTAATATTGTTAAGATTTAATTCCTAAGAAACTTTTTCATCATATCGCTTTATTTTATCATTACAATTCAATCTCTCTTCTTAACTCATTACATCTCTTTTAACTTTTTTCTGGATCATAAACAGGGATATTTAGTTCTTTACACACACCAATCAATCTCCCACCGCCACTTCCATCTGAAGTTACAAAATAGATTTCTCTATTTTTCCAACCACTTTCAACAATTGCGATATGTAAAGCATCTAAAGAACCAAAATTTAAGTTTTCAGCATGATTTAATAAAAGAGTTCGGGCATTTTCAAATAAATTATCCGTTGGGATTTTTTCTAATTTAAAAAGGCAATTTTCTATATCTCCTAACATTTGAGTTATGATTAGTTTCACTCGTCTTTTTGAGTATGCTTGCAAACGCTTCGAGTTCTTGAGCTGATCTTGTTTAGGTGTCCGATAAATCGTTAATAATATGTTTGTTATTTCTAAAAAGGTTAATTCAGAAATATAACAAATATTCTCATCATTGCTAACTAATTCGCGGATTTTTTCACTGCCTTTTTCTTCGCAATAATATTTAAAAAACGCATTAGTATCAAGATAATACGACTTATTCATTATTATGTTGCTCCGTGCGCATATCTTCTCTAATGCGAGTAAAAATTCGCCGCACATCATCTAAATGACCATAAGTTAATTTTCTCACTTTTTCTAATAATTTAGACATATCAATGCCTTGCTTATCAAACCAATCGTCAATTTTAAGTTTTATTGCTTCAATTGCTTCATTTCTTTCACCGTGTCCCGTTAAAATAATCCATTCGGGATCAATTTCTTCTGCATTTGCTTGGCGGATCATTTCAATGCCGTCCATTTCTGGCATTCTTAGATCAACAATCGCAACATCAAAATCACCATTGCGGATTTTTTCTAAGCCTTCTTTTCCATTATTAGCAGTTTCAACGATATAATCATAATCTTCAAAAAATTCTTTGAATGATTGCGTAATGGGTAATTCATCATCAACAATTAAAATACTATATTGTTTGTTCATGTTCTAATTCCTTTTTTGATATGTTTAAGAAACAAATACTAAAGCAACTTCCACCATTTTCACGAGGTTTATAAGTTAATTGTCCGCCTAGTTTTTCGGTATTTGTTCGCGCTAAGAACAACCCTAATCCTAAACCTTTTTGGGCGGTTTTGGTAGTTGAGAACGGCAAAAATAATGTTTCTAATACTTTGGGAGAAACGCCCGTTCCGTTATCTTCAATATCAATACCATTTCTACCATCAGAAGTTTGCCATGTTCTAATCCAAATAGTTGAATTATCTATATTTTCTAGCGCATCTTTCGCATTATTTAATAAATTTAGCAATATTTCTTGCAATAAAAAAGCATTAACAAGTGCGTTAGGTGATGGATTTACAAAAATGGGAATTAATTGAATAGAATGACCCGCCGATTGGGTATTAAAAACCGCAATGGTTTTTGTAATAATATCGTTTAAATTCATTATATTACATTCAATATTGCCATTTGCATAACTACGAAATTGAGTAATAATGTTATTTAATCGTTCAAGTTGTTCATACGTTTTATCCAATAAAGGATTAATTCTTTCAGGTTTGAATTTACCATCAATAATTCTTTGACGTGCGCCCGTGATTTCTAATCGCATTGCAGCAATGGGTTGATTAATTTGATGTGCAATATCACTTGCCATTGCACTTAAATGTTTGAAACGGCGATTTTCTTCAACTTCGGCTTTGTAATCTTCTTTTAATAATAAATAGGCTTTTTCAAGCTCTTGATTTTTTTGATTAATTTCTTTTGCTTTTTCGATATTATCTAAATAGATTTTTTTGTGTTTTAATTCTTTTTCATCTATTTTTTCAAATGATTGATTTAGATAGTTTTTTGCGTTATCAAAATCATTTTCTAATAAACATTCAAAATGTTTTGTAATCAATAAATTAGATTCTACATTATGCAAACCTTCTCGCTTTAAGGTTTCACTTAAATGTTCTTGAATTGGTTCGGCTTGTTTGCCTTTACCAAATAAATTTTGGAATGTTTGTTTAATAGAAGACATTTGTTTTTTCGCTTCTGGTATTTCTAAAGGTGAACGGTGATATTTTCGCAATGTTTCTTGTTGATTATTTAATATTTTTTCTTTAAGTTCAGAATCTGGATTTAACGTTAATGCTTTTTCGTAATCATCTAAAGCTAATTTGTATTCTTTTAATTTATAATAAGTATTTCCACGATTATTATAAGCCTCAGCATATTTTGGACTTAATTGAATTGCTTGATTAAAATCACTTAATGCTTGCTTATATTGTTTTAATTCAGCATAAGTATTTCCACGATTATAATAAGCCGTAGCATATTTTGGATTTAATTTAATTGCTTGATTATAATCATTTAATGCCTGTTCATATTGTTTTATATTTCCACGATTATTATAAGCCTCAGCATATTTTGGATTTAATTGAATTGCTTGATTAAAATCATTTAATGCTTGATCATATTGTCGTAATTCATCACAATAAATTGCTCCACGATCACAATAAGCCTCAGCAAGTTTCGGATTTTCTTTAATTGCTTGATTAAAACATTCTAAGGCAGGATCAAATTGACCTTTTTCAAAATATTCAAGCCCTTGATTATAATACTTAATTGCTTTAACACGATTCATAAAAGTTTCTCCGAATGATGTTCCCTCGCGGCGCATCAATGCCATTAAGTTAAGATAATTCCCCCTCCTTTTAGGAGGGGATAGAGGGGTGGTAATCAAATGAGTTTATTCTTTATAAACAATGGATTGAAGAAAAAACCTTAATCACCGACCCCT
>JACCEE011264387.1_pt1 | contig 14420 bp, 9 predicted proteins | sample 7449931 | NCBI WGS metagenome assembly JACCEE01 (sample SAMN15323457, study PRJNA562643) | freshwater metagenome | isolation source: river surface water | place: USA:Blue River Watershed | collected 2017-08-19 | reverse complement strand
CTGCAAACCAAAATTCAGTATCTGTTTGCGAAAACCCTGAAATAGAAATAATTACAAAGAGCATTACCAAGATTACTCTTATCATATTCTTTCCTCTTTGGTAGATGAAATTATTTGCTTCCATATCTTGTTATTTTAAATATTCCCCGTTTAGTCAAGTTTTATCCGCCGTAAATTTACACAAATCACATTTGAAAACCAAATACAACTATATTTTAACAGAGCATCTTTCGTTCAATGATAGACTATATTTGTTGCAAAATAGTTGCATAGTCTAATTGATTACATAAAAAAAGAGGGATCTACAGTGTAAATCCCTCTTTCATTTTATTTTTCTAGATTAAACTATTTATTTAATCTTGCTTGTAAATTTTGTAATTGATTTTCCATTTCTTTTGGAAGACGATCAAACTTAGCATAGTGTTCTTTAATGAGCTCGATTTCTTTAGTCCAAGCATCTTTATCAACATTAGTAAGTTCTTTCATATTTTCAGCAACTCCTTTTAAGCCACTGCAATCAATTGCGTCTTCAGTTGGTACATAACCAATTGCTGTTTCTTTCGCTGAACCTTTTCCGTCGCAACGATCAAAGATCCAAGATAAAACACGGATGTTATCTCCGTATCCAGGCCATAACCATTTTCCTTCAGCCGATTTACGGAACCAGTTAACGAAGAATGCTTTAGGTAATTTTGTTTTATCAGGAGCAATTTCTCCGATTTTAACCCAATGTCCAAAATAGTCACCCATATTATAACCGCAGAATGGTAACATTGCAAATGGATCACGACGAACAGATCCAACTTGAAGACCGATAGCTGCTGCAGTAATTTCAGAACCAACAATTGATCCCATGAATACGCCATGATTCCAATCGTAAGCTTGATGTACAAGAGGAACTGTACTAGGACGACGACCACCAAATAAGATTGCAGAAATTGGAACTCCTGCTGGATTTTCCCAATCTTTATCAATTGCAGGACATTGTTTTGCAGGTGCTGTAAAGCGAGCATTTGCATGTGCACATGGTTCGCCTGCTGCTGAATCATAAACTTGATTTTTCCAGTTAATTGTTCCTGCTGGACATTCTGTTCCGATTCCTTCCCACCAAATATCTTTATCTGGAGTTACACCTACGTTTGTGAAGATAGTGTTTGCTTTTGCAGAAAGCATTGCATTTGGATTAGTATCCATTGATGTAAATGGAGCTACGCCAAAGAAGCCTGCTTCAGGATTGATTGCATATAAGCGACCATCAGCTCCGAATTTCATCCAAGCGATATCGTCACCAACAGTCTCAACTTTCCATCCTGGAATAGTAGGAACAAGCATTGCTAAATTTGTTTTACCACAAGCACTTGGGAATGCTGCTGCGATATATTTTTTTTCTCCTTTAGGATTTGTAATCCCCATGATAAGCATATGTTCTGCTAACCATCCTTGTTCTTTAGCCATTTTAGATGCGATACGTAACGCAAAGCATTTTTTTCCTAAAAGCGCATTTCCACCATAACCTGAACCATATGACCAAATTTCACGTGTTTCAGGGAAATGAGCGATATATTTTTCAGAAATAGGAGCACATGGCCATTTTGCATCTTTTTGTCCAGGTTGTAATGGAGCTCCAACAGTATGAATACAAGGAACAAATTCTCCATCACCTAATATATCAAGAACTGCTTTACCCATGCGAGTCATTATTTTCATATTAACTACAACATAAGCAGAATCAGTAATTTCAACACCGATATGAGCGATATTTGATCCAAGAGGTCCCATGCTGAATGGAATAACGTACATTGTACGACCTTTCATACAACCACGATATTTTTCAGTCAAAATTTGCTTCATTTCTGAAGGTGCTTTCCAGTTATTTGTATGACCTGCATCTACTTGTTTTTCAGAACAAATAAATGTACGATCTTCAACACGAGCAACATCTGAAGGATCAGAGTTGAAAGAATAAGAGCCTGGACGTTTTTTTTCATCAAGCTTTGTAGCCATTCCTGATGCTACCATTTCATCTAATAAGCGTTGGTTCTCTTCTTCTGAACCATCACACCAATACACTTTTTCAGGTTGGCAAAGATCTGCCCATTCTTTAACCCAGTTGATTAGTTTTTGATTTTTTGTCATATTTTCTATGATTTAAAAAAGTTACAATTATACTCAAATTTGACCTCGAATAATTTCATTGGCCAAACCCAACAAATATATTAATTTTTATTGATATTCAAAATTTATCTTGAATATTTTACAACTAATTTATTTTCAAAACATTAACACCATCGCCATAGATTCAAAAAACCATAATCAACTATGTTTTAATTGATTACACCCAAACAACTAATAATCAAAACATTAATAAACATTCAACATTTCAAGAACGTTTAACTCTTCAATTTTGAATGAAAAAATAAATATTTTTCATGCTTTTGTGGCTCTTTGAGCTCGAGCCCAATTTACATGTTGTTTTTTTGTTAAAAATTTAACAAATCCTGCTATTATAGCGTAATTCATCATTGTTAAATAATAAGGAATAAAAAAGATTTTGTATTTGATTTTCTGATTTTGCAAAAAATATCCTATCAATGCAAAACTATAAAATACGAGCTGTAAAACATACAATAGCATATATACTTCGGACGGACCTTGAAGCACAATTATATAATTTGAGGCGAAAATCATCAAGAAACAGAGTGGCAATATCCCCCATCTTAGTGCTTTATGCGAAATATATGTAAAACTTAGCCATAAGTTGTTAATTGGATTCATCAATGCACACAATCGTCCCATTACTTGAAACCCTCCGGCTGCAATTCTAATTTTTCGTTTTAGTTCGTCAGCAACCGTAGCCGATGACATTTCAGTAGCAATTGCTCGCGGATTATATTTCACATCATAACCTCTTAATGCAATTTTCATTGAAATCAAAAAATCATCTAAAATTGTATCCGGATCGACAGGTTCAAATAAGCTGGTACGAATTGCAAACAATTCGCCGGCGGCTCCAACGGTTGAACCTAATTTAGATTCTGTTTTTTTTATGAATGATTCTATTTTCCAATAGAATCCCTCTCCAGAACCTGATGCAGAATCTTTATTAAATGAAAAAATCTGTTTTTCACCGGCAACACAACCTACTTTCTGATCGTGGAATGTTTTAACTATTTCTGTAACCGATTCTTTATTCAGATATGTATTCGCATCACAGAAAATAACGATTGGAGTTTTAACAAACTCCATTCCTCGATTCATTGCACCAATTTTGCCTTTTCGGATATCTTCATGTAATACGGTTATCCCGTCATATTTTTTCAGTAAATCTGGAGTTCCATCATCGGAACCATCGGTTACCCACAGAAATGTAATTTTATCTTTCGGATAATCGATTTCAAACGAATTGCGTACTTTCTCAACGACGAAATCTTTTTCATTCCATGCTGTGATAAATAATGTCACCGCAGGCAATTCGTTTTTATTGAGAGATGATTGATCTTCAGTCGATGTTTTAAATTTCGATATGATATATAATAATAAGGTATATCCTATATAAATATAAAATACGAGAAATATACTGAACCAGAAAAGTACCTTAAGCATGAGATATTTGACTTATATAAAAATCGAGCAATCGTTGAGAAATTTGTTTGCTATCAAAGTTTTCATGAACAAATGCATGGGCGTTTCGACCAATTTCATCACAGAGTTCCTGATCTGCAATCAGTTTTTCGATACAATACATAAATTCGTCGGGAGTGGTTGCCACTAACATATCGCGCCCAACAGTCACCGGAATGCCTTCAACACCAATAGGTGTAGATATTATTGTTTTAGCCAAAGCCATACCTTCTACTATTTTTACTCTCATTCCCCCACCCGACAATAGCGGAACAATTAAAATGGCGTGTTTATTTAAAAAATCATGAGCATCTTCAACTTCACCAACAAAAACAACATTTCTAAATTTCTTAAATTCTTCGATTAACCAACGTGGTGCATTTCGTCCTGCAATATAAAACTTAAGATTTATATGATCTTTCGAAATATAACGCCACACATTTCGCAGGAACCATAATAATCCTTCCTGATTGGGAAACCAATCAAGTGCTCCCAAATGGAATAGTGTTGGAAATTGAATCATTTCGGGATGTGGCACATAGTTTTCGGCATCAATTCCAGTTTGAGATATGTGAATTGGTTTTGTATTACCATATTCCTGAAAAGTGATAGCATCTCTTTGTGTTATTGGTATCAACACGTCGTATTTATCAATATACCCCTTTTCAAATATTTCTAATCGATTGGTTAGTAATTTAAGGTATCGATATTTCATGTGATTTTTTTCACGCTCCAAACGGCGTTTCCAAATTTCATGTTCTACATTGTGAGCCCGATAAGCGATTAACGCTTTTGAATATTTACGAATCGTGCTGATATACGGACACATATATAAACCTTCAAGCTGAACGACATCAAATTCTTGTTCGCTTAATATTTGTATCAATAGCTTTTCAAATTCAACAGAAACGAATCGTTCAGCATTATAAGGGATACTCGAAAAGAAGAGATTCTTCAATGCATCAAATGCCGATAAACTTGTATCAAGGAAAAATGTTTTGAATTCAACTCTTTGTGATATTTCAACAGGAATTAAACTAACGTCATAATAATGTTTTTTTGAATTCACAGCTAAAACAGTAACTTTTTGTCCAAGCAATGCTAAACCCCATAAATGTTGGAATGTAGCAATAGCTCCTCCATCTTTTGGCGGATAAGGCATTTTATTGGTAACAAAAAGAATATTCATCGATTTATCTTTTTTATTCATCACTATTGGTAAATTTCTTTTCGCAATAGCTATAAATCCTTTTTATAAAGTCTAAATTAATTATCTCCGAATCATTTGCAGCCTTAAATGTAAAATATATACCCATCGGAAGTAAAACTGCAGATGCAAACCACATTCCGTAAACGGGAGCAATTTCACCACTTTTTACATATTTCTCGCCCATCATTGAAATGATGTAATACATCAAGAAGAACACCACCGAAATCACAACCGGCATTCCCAATCCTCCTTTACGAACAATTGCACCAAATGGAGCTCCAATAAAAAAGAGAATAAAACATGCAACTGATAGAGTAAATTTTCTATGCCACTCTACCTCGTAGCGAGAAAGCCAACTTCGTCGTGAATCTAAATCTTCGGCCATATTTGTAAAAGCGATTTTAGCTCCACGCATTTGATCTAATGCGAAATCGATTGCTTCAATTTTTCGTTTTGTGTTAAATTTATTAAACTCGGTTTCTTTATTTATTAAAGTATCTTTATTCCATCTAGTTTTTGCAAGATTCATAAAAAAGAACCCGTCAATAATTCTTCTCATCGAATATACAACGCGGTTACGATATTCTTTTCGAATAGAATCTTGAGCTTCGTTCAATTGAAATAGATTAAGCATTTGGTAATTGTTTTTAAACAACTCGGTGCTTGTTCTGGTAAATTCATAGCCTGAAATTTCAAAAACGACTTGCTGCTCTGCAAAAGATTCTCGTTCATGAGGATAATTTCGTTGGTCGCGAGTATATCGTTGAGGATCTCGGACCTCTTGATAATGTTCTCCTGAATATAACGTAAAAAACAAATATTGTTTATTTTGCGACATAGCTAACCGACCCGAATCGGCAACTGTGACATTCAAATTTCCATCCCGACCACGATGATCATATATTAATACATTTTTCAGCAAATTTGTTTTGGGGTCTTTGTCTTTAACTTTAATAATAATTCCATCTACACCCGTAAAAAACACACCTTCTTTGATATTTAGTTCGGGTCTTTGTTGCCGGACATCATATAATAATGCACCCATTTTCAAATTCGTATATGGCAAAACATTATTTGAAAAGAAAAAAGCACAAATGGCAACAAAAACATTAAGAATAATCAGTGGACGCATGATTCTCTGCAACGGAATTCCCGCTGCTTTCATTGCCATTAATTCGTTGTGTTCACCCAAATTACCAAATGTCATGATAGAAGCCAAAAGGGTTGCTAATGGCAATGACATTGGCACTAGTGCTGCCGATGCGTAATAGAGTAACTCACCGATCACAGACCACTCCAATCCTTTTCCAACCATATCATCAATATACTTCCACAAAAATTGCATCAGAAGTAAAAAGATACTGACAAAAAAAGTAGCTAAAAAAGGACCTATATATGATTTAATGATAAATAGATCAAGCTTTTTGATCATTGAAATTATTGAATTTTAAACCAACCTAATTTGAACCTAAAACATGTTTAAGTTCGTTTACTTGTTTATCCCACAATTTTACGACATCTTTCTTTTCATCTTCATAGGCAAAATCAACGATAACTAATGCCAAATCGCCTGTAAGTTCATCTATCGTAATTTTAAATTCAAAAAATGCATGAGGATCGTCATCGTCTAACCAACGAAACCGTATAAATTTAAGTTCTTTTGATGCTACTATTTTTGCATTTTGAGGTATATCGTCCCATGAAAAGGAAAAAACATTCGGTTCTACAAGATTTACGCTATCGGCAAACCATTCTTCAAGACCGGCAGGGGTTGACAGGCGCATATACAATACCTTTGGCGTGCAATGCATTGGATATTCCAATTGTATTTTTACTTTTTCTGCCATGATTCTAGTTTTAGTTTGTACTATTGAACCGCAATATATAAAAATTAATTAAATATGACTATATATTTAATTATATCGATTTTTATTTTTAATCGCTTTTTAATCCATTTTTTCTTTTCTAACAGCTAGATTTCGTTACTTTTGTTGCTTGAAATCTTAAACGTTAAATACATAATATTTTTTCTAGTTTTAACGTTGAATTCACGTTTTCCCAAATTTTAAGAACGTCATAATACGGTGAAAAAAACCTTTGTTACAAATCTTGCGCTTCTGGTTTTCCTTAATCTTCTGATAAAGCCTTTTTGGATTTTTGGGATTGATATGACCGTTCAAAATCTCACAGGAGCCAACGATTATGGAACATACGCATCGTTATTCAGTTTTTCGATAATTCTCAACATTCTTCTCGATTTAGGTATCACAAATTTCAACAATAAAAATATAGCTCAACATAGCCAATTATTGATTAAATATTTTTCAAATATGGTTATGATGAAATTCATTCTGGGAATCATTTATGCCATATTTTGTTTAGGCCTCGGCTTTTTATTAAACTACGATGCTCACCAATTTCATTTATTATACTTCCTTATAATCAACCAATTTCTATTGTCGTTTATTTTATACTTGCGTTCAAATATTTCGGGACTTCATTTATTTAAAACCGACAGCATTATTTCAATAACAGACAGAACGTTAATGATCGGGTTGTGTGGATTTTTATTAATAAATCAGTCGACTCGAGAATCATTTAAAATAGAATGGTTTGTTTATAGCCAAACCCTTGCATATGCAATAACATGTTTGATTGCATTTATCATTGTTTTCAAGAAAGCAGGTTTTTTCAAGCTGCAATTTGATATAACCTTTTTGATACTAATATTCAAACAAAGTTACCCATTTGCATTATTGGTTCTTTTAATGAGTTTGTATTCGAGAATCGATATAGTTATGATAGAGCGAATGTTGCCCGACGGGAAAATTCAAGCAGGCGTTTATTCGCAAGCATTTCGGATAATCGATGCTGTTTCGATGTTTGCTTTTTTATTTGCAACACTTCTTTTACCTATTTTTTCCCGAATGATAAAAAACAAAGATAACGTCACGCAACTTGTTCGATTATCATACTTATTACTAGCCGTTCCAACTATCTTATTTTCTGTCAGTTCGGCCTTTTACAGCAAAGACTTGATTGGTGTTTTGTACAAACAACATGTGGATGAAGCTGCGTCTATCTATTCAATACTGATAATTGGATTTAATGCCGTTTCTACTTCTTATATTTTCGGCACATTGCTAACGGCAAATAATAATGTCAAACAACTGAATTATATGGCATTAATCGGTGTCATAATTAACATTGTATTGAATCTGATTTTTATTCCAATCTACAAAGCCTGGGGTGCTGCCTTTTCAAGTTTAATAACACAAGGTTTGACAGCTATAATCCAAGCATCGATTGCGACCAAAGTGTTCAAATTCAAAATATTGCCGCTCGACATTATTCGATTAGTATTATTTATAACAATTGCGATTGTTGGATGCCTTTTCACCAAAACCTACATTGATAATTGGTTTGCAGGATTTGTAAGTATTATTTGTGGTGGAACTATTATTGCCGTTTTGATTAGAATTATAAACATAAAGGCTATATATCAAGCAATTAAATATGATATATAGCCTTTATCGTTAATCTATTTGAATATTCTTATTGTTTCGAAAATCGTTTTCTTTCGTGCTCTTTAAGATATATTTTTCTAAGTCGTAATGATTTGGGTGTTACCTCTAAAAATTCATCATCTCTAATATATTCCATAAACTCTTCGAGTGAAAATTTTGTTGCTGGTGCAATATTGGTTTTTACATCAGAGCCTGAAGCACGCATATTTGTCAGTTTCTTTCCGGTAACAAGATTTACACCTATGTCGCCCTCTCTGATTTGTTCTCCAACAACCTGACCTTCATAAACTTCCTCTCCAGGATCGACAAAGAACGTTCCTCTATCTTGAAGTTTATCGATAGAATATGCAGTAGCCATTCCTGTTTCAATAGCAATCAAAGCACCATTATTTCGTGAACCGATATCGCCTTTCCATGGTTGGAATTCGATAAAGCGATGCGACATAACAGCTTCACCTTCGGTTGCAGTCAACACCTGATTTGTTAAACCAATAAGACCACGAGAAGGTATTTTAAATTCGAGATGGATACGACCATTTTTCGAATGCATATCAACCATTTCTGCTTTTCGTTGAGCGACCTGTTCGATAACTTTTCCCGAAAACTGTTCAGGCACATGTACCGTAAGTTGTTCAATTGGTTCGCATTTTACACCATCTATCTCTTTTATAATTACTTTTGGTTGGCCTAATTGTAATTCATATCCTTCGCGACGCATTGTTTCAATTAAAATTGACAAATGCAGAATTCCACGCCCAAAAACAAGTAATTGATCTGGAGATTCAGTTTCCTCGATTCGAAGAGCAAGATTCTTTTCAAGCTCACGATATAAACGCTCACGAACATGACGTGACGTTACAAATTTACCTTCGCGACCAAAAAATGGCGATGTATTATTGGTAAACACCATCGACATTGTAGGTTCATCGATATTCATTGCTTTCAAACCTTCAGGATTTTCAAAATCTGCGATGGTATCGCCAATATCAAAACCTTCTAATCCAATAACAGCAACAATTTCACCAGCAGGAATTTCAGTCTTAATTTTTTCTTTTCCCAATCCTTCAAATCGGCAAAGTTCCTTTATTTTATTCTTTTGAATTGTGCCGTCACGTTTTACAAGACTAACATTCATTCCTGCTTGTATTGTTCCTCGTGTTACTCGTCCAATTGCAATACGACCAACGTAAGACGAATAGTCGAGTGATGTTATTTGCATTTGTAATGTACCTTCAGCAAATTTTGGTTGTGGAATATTCTCAACCATAACATCAAGCAGATACGTAACATCTGAAGTTGGTGTCTTAAAATCGGGTCCCATCCATCCTTGTTTTGATGAACCATAGACTGTTTTAAAATCAAGCTGTTCGTCTGTTGCATCTAGATTACACATCAATTCAAAAACAGCTTCCTGAGCAGCAACCGGATCGCAGTTTGGTTTATCAACTTTATTGACAACAACGATAGGTTTCAAATTCAGCTCTAAAGCTTTTTGAAGCACAAAACGAGTTTGAGGCATTGGACCTTCAAATGCATCAACAAGTAAAAGAACTCCATCGGCCATATTTAAAACGCGTTCTACTTCACCGCCAAAATCGGAGTGACCTGGAGTATCGATAATGTTAATTTTCACACCTTTATAACGAATAGAAACGTTTTTCGAAAGGATTGTAATACCTCGTTCTCTTTCTAGTTCATTATTATCAAGAATTAACTCGCCAGTTTGTTCATTGTCACGAAAAAGTTGGCATTGATGTAACAATCGATCAACGAGCGTTGTTTTACCGTGGTCAACGTGAGCAATGATGGCGATGTTTTTAATGTTTTCCATATAATACTATTATTCAAATGTTTAGAATTTCCTCTTTCGGTCATCAAAAGAGTCGGCAAAGGTACAAATATTCTGTGGAATAAGACCCTACTTTATAAAAGTATTTCTTAGGGGAATCGAGCCAAAATGCAAACAAAACGACAAGTAGCTAGTCTTTTAAGCAGCGAATTGACAAGCCATCTGTTTTCGAAATGGTATCTATTTTTAAACTGCTATCAAAAATATCGAGGTATCGAAACATGGCAAAACTCGAGTCTACAGGAGCATCAGTCCACCAAAAAGCATATTCTCCTATCAAATCAAATTGACCAGAAAAACGGCAACCAGCCGGGAATCCATTAAAACCACTTGAATTATTTGAGGTAACATCGCTACCGGCTGCTGCTGGTGAAATCATAATTATTGAAGAGCTATTTATACTTTTCCATCCATCTTTTGATGCCAATGCCTTTGCAATCGTATTCCCGGTTTTAATTCCTTCATAATTATAACCATTTGATTTCAAATAATTTTCCAAAATGGCCCAATCCGATTCTTTTGGCAAGTGCCAACCTTTAGGACAAATATTGATATTTTTTGCAGCAACCCAATTATACAAAAAGCCCAAACGTTTCACCGAATCTGGTTGAACCGTATTATGATACTTAGAATACGCTCCTGATTTACACGACTGCCATTCCAATGAATCGTTAATCAATATAATTTTTGTTCCGTCATTATACTTTGTTGTTCTAAGATTCTCGGCCATCCATGTTTGCGTACCAATTATTACGGTCTGATAAACATTTCCATCAATATCAGTAACACTTTCATATTTGATTTCAGGTAAATGCACTGCATTATCTTCTTTCTTACACGAATTCAAACAAAGCGCAATCAATATTGAAATATTCAAAACTGCTAATCTCATTTTCATTACATTTAAAATTAATCAGAGGCAATATAGAAAAATATTATTGAATTAATGTATCTCGTAATATTTCGATAGCTTTTGCAATTAAAAAACGTTAATTGATTAAGTTTTTTAATGTTGAAATACATACTTTTGTATCATTAAGAAAAAAGTGCAAAGAAATGAGCGAAGAAATATTAAACAATACACCAGAAGAAGCGAAATCGCTAAACTTTTTGGAACAAATTATTGAAGAAGATTTAAAATCGGGTGCGATAAAAGAAGTTGTAACACGATTTCCCCCGGAACCGAATGGTTATTTACACATTGGACATGCAAAGTCTATTTGTTTGAATTTTGGATTAGCAAAAAAATATGATGGAAAATGTAATCTTCGCTTTGACGATACTAATCCGGTAAAAGAAGACGTGGAATATGTCGATTCTATAAAAGAAGATATTCATTGGTTAGGTTTCGATTGGGAAGGTCGCGAATTTTATGCTTCAGACTATTTTGAACAACTTTACGAATGGGCTGTAAAAATGATTAAAGATGGTAAAGCGTATGTTTGCCATATGACTGCCGATGAAATATCTGAAGGACGCGGTACGCCTCAAACACCTGGAAAGTTAAGTCCCTGGAGAGATCGCAGTGTAGAAGAAAACTTAAACGAATTTGCACGTATGCGCGAGGGTGCATATAAAGATGGCGAAGCTGTGCTTCGTGCAAAACTAGATATGGCATCACCCAATATGCACATGCGTGACCCCGCAATGTATCGAATTAAACACGCTCATCATCATCGCACGGGAGATAAATGGTGTATTTATCCAATGTACGATTATGCACATGGGCAATCAGACTATATCGAGCGTATCACCCACTCTATTTGCACATTAGAATTTGAGGTTCATCGTCCTTTATATGATTGGTTTTTAGATCAGGTATACATTCCGGGAACGGTACGTACAAAACAACGGGAATTTGCACGCCTCAATATTAACTATACAGTAATGAGCAAACGCTTCTTATTGGAATTGGTTCAAAAGCAAATGGTTGACGGATGGGATGACCCTCGAATGCCTACGATTTGTGGATTACGTCGCAGAGGTTACACCGCGAAATCTATTCGCGATTTTGCCGAACGTGTTGGTGTTGCAAAACGTGAAAATACTATTGATATGGCATTGCTCGAATTTTGCATTCGCGAAGATTTGAATAAAACAGCTCCACGAATTATGGGAGTTCTTAATCCTCTCAAAGTCGTTATCACGAACTACCCCGAAGGTGGCGAAGAATGGCTTGATGCTGTTAATAATCCGGAAGACGAATCTGCAGGAATGAGAAAAGTTCCTTTTTCAAGAGAATTATATATTGAACAAGAAGACTTTATGGAAAATCCTCCAAAACAATTCTTCAGACTATCGCCCGGAAAAGAAGTTCGCTTACGTTACGCCTATTTTATCAAATGCGAGGAAGTCATAAAAGACTCTGATGGCAAAATAATTGAATTACGATGTACTTACGACATCAACACAAAAGGAGGAAATGCTCCTGATGGTCGTAAAGTTAAAGCAACACTTCACTGGGTTTCAGCTCCCCATGCAATAGAATCGGAAGTTCGATTATATGACAGACTCTTTAAAGTCGAAAATCCTCAAAACGTAGAAGAAGGGAAAACGTATTATGACTACATGAATGCCGATTCTCTAACTATCACAAAAGGTTATATCGAGCCTTATGCAAAAGAGGCTAAACCAGGAGATAAATTTCAATTTGAACGTTTAGGGTATTTTTGTGTTGACACAAAGTATTCGCAACTTGGAAAACCTGTATTTAATAGAACTGTAACGCTAAAAGATACTTGGGCAAAAGTCGCTTCAAAATAAATAAATAAACGAATTCAAAAATTAAACTAAGGCTGTTTCTTTAAATGAGGAAACAGCCTTAGTTTTATCACACAAAAAAAGAGGAGTTGCATAAAAAATGCAACTCCTCTTTTTTTGTGATTTTTATTTTATTATTTTACGTCCTCAAGTTCAATTGATTGAAATATAACTTTAAATTCAACTCTACGGTTTTTGCTTTTACCTGCTTCTGTTTTATTATCAGCAATAGGCATTGTAGAACCAAAACCGGTAGATTTCATACGTCCTTCAGCAACGCCTTTACTTGATAAATATTTTTTCACAGCATCAGCACGTTTTTGTGATAATACCATATTTTTCTCAGCAACACCAGTGTTATCGGTATGTCCATTAATTTCAAGATTGTAAGATTGATTTTCTATCATTGCTTTCACCACTTGATCTAAAATAGGGAATGAGGTTTTCTTAATTACATCTTTACCTGTTTCAAATTGTATGCCAGTCAATGCTTTTTCAAAAATCTTTAGAACTTCTTTTTTAACAGCCGGACAACCATTATTAGCAATCAAACCTGCCACAGAAGGACATTTATCATCAGGGTCTGCAATACCATCTCCATCTGTATCAACACAACCTTTTAACGAAGCAATACCCTTAACAAGAGGGCAACGATCTCTTTTGTCTGGAATACCATCACCATCGGTATCAGGGCAACCTGCAAACTGAGCCAAACCTTTTTCGGTAGCACAGCTATCTTTGCTATCTTCTACACCGTCGCCATCAGTATCAGGACAGCCAGCAAATTGAGCAATTCCTTTAACTTTTGGACATTTATCTTCGCTATCTTGAATACCATCAGTATCAGTATCAGGACAACCAGCAAATTGTGCTAAACCAACAACGTCTGGACATTTATCTAAATAATCTGCAACTCCGTCATAATCTTTATCTTTTGGGCAACCATCTTCATTAACTGCAACACCTGCTGGAGTTCCAGGACATTTATCCAATTTATCAGGAACACCATCTTTATCAGTATCTTTAGGTCCTCTGAAATGATATGTCAATCCTAATGAAATATAATCGTACATATCATTTTTTTCGCTTTTTAAAGCATCGAGTTTATCAGAATTTACAAAGCGTTTTGAGTAATCAATAACCATACTGATTTTCTCTGTAAAATTATATTCTACCCCAATACCTACAGGGAATACTGTTTCTGATGTCGCTTTTGTTTTTTCATTATTTGCATCATATCCATATGATTTTTCAAGGACATCAGTCAATAAATCGTATTGTTTGGTACGAAAATCAACAATACCAATACCGGCATAACCATAAAATGATACTCTTCTGAAAGAATCGCCTTTAAATAATGACAAGAAATCAAGTTTTAAATTGGCATTGTAATCGATAAAATTAGCTTTGAAGTACATATTAGCAGGCGATCCTCCATCATATGTTCTTTTGG
>JACCEE011830113.1_pt1 | contig 14424 bp, 10 predicted proteins | sample 7449931 | NCBI WGS metagenome assembly JACCEE01 (sample SAMN15323457, study PRJNA562643) | freshwater metagenome | isolation source: river surface water | place: USA:Blue River Watershed | collected 2017-08-19 | reverse complement strand
GACTCGCTTAGCGTTTGTCGTTTCGAGGCCGCGCATTCTACAGCGGCCTTCTAGATTGTCAAGCGTTTATTTTCGCTTTTTTCGTTGTTGCCTGACAGAAGCCAGAAGATGAACAACGATGACAACTGAGAGGTTCAACCGAATCAGTGACTGGCTGAACGAGGCGCGCACTATACAGTATCTTTTTAGGGCGTCAATACGTTCACTGCATATTTTTAACAGAGGCCGTACACGTACACACCCCTGTTTTCAGCTTCATATCGTGAACGCTATTTTAACGAACACCCAAATATTCCAGACTTTCGTAAGTCAATGCACCATAGGCCAAGCCATTGGCTAACTGATACTCAAGCAACGCTTCAACTGTACGACGCCCTAACTTTCCATCCACAGCACCCGGCTCAAAGCCAGCACGCCTTAATGCTGTTTGTAATGAATAAATCATCGGCTCACGCAAATCGGCATCACACACGGCAGGAACAGTGACTAACTTGGGCTCTCCCTCGTAACGAGTTGCGCCGATTTCTTTGCGCTCCGCAGGTAATTGTCTTTCTTCAACAGACTCAGACTGTGCAATGCTCTTGACCGTCAGCGTCGTAGTCTCGTCTGAAGTTTGCACAGGCACAACACGCGCAGGCGTCTCTAAAACCCAGCGTACCACTTCTTTATATTCAGCAGCCTCTACGACTATTTTGGTCGTTTCTGGGCTAACCAGTTGTTTTTTAGTGACAATTTTTGTTTTAGCTGGAACGGTACGCGCACATAAGGCGCTTACTGGCGCGGCTGAAAAACGCACACCACCTGCGGATTTACACGATTCCAACTCCGTTCGTGATGCTTCAACCACCACTAACTCTTTAACGTCTTCAAAGACGGCAGGCACGACAACACTTTTACGCACTTCAGGCTTAATTTCTATACGCTCAGTGACCGCGCGATAAACAGGCGGCTGTACTTTATACATCGTAGTGCCCGCTTTCGTAACAAGCTGTGCTTCGTCTTGCGCCAAGCGTGCAGGCGTTATACGCAATTTATTCACAGCATCTCGAACCACAACATCCACAGCCGATTTAATCGGCTTGGGACGCACAATGGATTGCACCCAGCACTGTCCACTGAATGCAGAGATGGCAGTGGGTTGAGGAACATGCCCCGACGCATTTAACACGGCCTGTTTAACCTCAGCGCCGAGGCTTCTTGGAGCCTGCGCCTGCACCTCCTTTCCTTGTTCTGCGCCTTGCAACGCAGCAGCTCTATCCCCATTCACTGCCGTTGCCGAACAACCCATTACCCCCGCAAACATCACAGGCAGTAAAAGCATCCCCATTCTCATCAATACAACCCCTTATTGGTTAGTTCTCACACTTATAGGACGTGTGTTCTGAACGTCTACCCCCAAGAACGCAATTTGTAGCGGTGCGACAGTTAATCAGCCGAATCCTGCGGTTTTCGGCGTCTGGGTGCTGCAAATCCATCATTGGAACGAGCATTCGGTTTACTTTTCGAATCTCCCGCTGAAGAAGATCGCGCTACTTTCGGCATACCGCCCGATTTCTTCGTTTTTTTCTTCTTCGTACCGACCGCTTTACCTGAAGCCTTGACTTTTTTCGGGCCAGTGTAACTACCCTGTAGCTCGCGAATCTGACGCCGCTCAAACGCTTGCTTCAAATAACGCTCCACGCTAGACATCAGATTCCAATCATTGTGGCAAATCAACGAGATAGCTAATCCAGCCTGTCCGGTACGTCCAGCACGCCCCACGCGATGCGTATATTCATCACCGCTACGGGGCATGTCGAAGTTAATCACCAAATCAATGCCGCTGATGTCCAAACCGCGCGCGGCTACATCGGTTGCCACCAATACATCAATATGCTTTTGGCGTAATCGTTCGATGCCCGCTTTACGTTCTTCTTGCGTTTTTTCACCATGCAGCACATAAGAACGCACATTAGACGCACGCAAAACACCCGCTAAACGGTCCGCCTGTACGCGCGTATTGGTGAAAATCATAGCCTGCGTGAAAGTTTCATGTGCCAATAACCATTGCACAAGACGCTCTTTATGCGCGACATCATCCGCTGTGATGATTTGCTGCCGCAGATTTTCATTTAACTCTGTGCGGGGATTTAATAGCAGCGTTTCCGGCTCACGCAGCACCTCACCGACAACCGACGCCAACACACGCCCACCAGAAGTTGCGGAGAAAAGCAGAGTTTGACGCTGTGCATTACTGCACGCAGCCGCTAAAGCTCGAACGTCATCGCCCAGTCCCAAATCAAGCATACGGTCAGCTTCATCCAAGACTAAGACGTCAACATCAGAAAGATCTAAACCACCCTCATGCAGGTGTTCGACCAATCGCCCCGGCGTTCCAATAACAATTTCCGGATTTTTTCGTAACGCAGCCGATTGGTCTTTGAGAAATTCGCCGCCCGTAATTAGCGTCGATTTAATGAACGTAAATTGTCCAAAACGACTCACTTCGCGTTGAGTTTGCTGCGCTAACTCGCGTGTGGGCAGCAAAATAAGTACACGAGCAGCCGCATCAGGACGGCGCTCAGTCAGCAAACGATGCAATAAAGGCAGCACAAACGCAGCCGTTTTTCCGCTGCCGGTTTTAGCAATGACGCGCAAATCGCGCCCTTCCAACGCAACGGGAATGGCGGCTTCCTGCACTTTCGTTGGTGTCGTAAACGACAACTCCGCCAAGGCTTTCAACAAACGTTCATGCAATCCGTAGTCAGCAAACACAAAATTTCCCCAAAAACACACACGCGACAGTCATATAAAACTACAGTTGTCCGTGTGTGGCTGTTATTTTCATTCGCGGGGCAAAGGCCCCTTCTCTGTGTATCTTCCGCTTTGTGAGTTCTTTTATGCTTAAGCAATTCGTAGTAGCGACCTGCGCCATGCTCATTTCCGCATCACTCATCGCCGCCGAAGTACCGCGCGTACTGCTTCAAACCAACAAAGGCGATGTCGAGCTAGAACTAAACCCAGAAAAAGCCCCCGTCAGCGTAAAAAACTTTCTTTCTTATGTAGAGAGCGGCTTTTACAACGGCGTTATTTTTCACCGCGTCATTCCCGGATTTATGATTCAAGGCGGTGGTTTCACCCAAGAGATGCAGCAAAAAACAACCAACGCGCCGATTCGTAACGAAGCCAACAACGGCCTAACCAATCAACGCGGCACCCTTGCTATGGCACGCACTAACGTCGTCGATAGCGCCACCAGCCAGTTCTTCATCAACTTAAAAGATAATGAATTTTTGAACCACGGCCAGCGCGACTACGGTTACGCCGTGTTTGGGCGTGTCGTGAAAGGCATGGAAGTTGTTGACCAGATAGCTAATCTTCCCACTAAGCGCGCCGGAATGCACCAAAACGCACCCGCCGAGCCTGTCATTATTCAATCGGCCAAACAGATTAAATAAAAACGCAGGTATGAAACCACGGCATCCACCGCTATTAGGCTACACCGCCACTGCGGTTTTACTGTGCAGTGTCCTAAACACAGGCGTGCGTTTCGTGTTTAAACTCGGTGGCGTCTCAGCAACCCTTATCGTCGCAACCTTGGTGGGCGTGGGAACTGCGTGGTTGTTCCGGCGACAACAACGGCGCGCGCCTACCCCCGAAGAACGCTTCTTCATCACGGCGGGATATGCGTTTTTGCTTGGCGCACTGTATGCGTTGCTGTTGGCGCTTATGTATCTCAAAGATGAACCGGGCACCCCGGGTATGTTGCTATTTATTACGCACTATTTAACGTACCCTGTAGTTATGTGGCTTGCCTTGAAACCAAGGCAGCTCTAATGAGAAGAAATCGCTTTTGTCTCAGCTATCGCTCGAAATATCTACCCGCTAATAGTCATGTCCAGCTTTCACGCAACAGAATGACCGCCTACACTCCGACGCAGTTCGCTTAGATGCACGTTCCCACTTTGCGCCCAAAGGAACCCGCCATGTTAAAAAGGCTGATTGCTTCTCTCTGCTGCCTGCTTTTCATTCCTGCTGCACAGGCGGAAGTGTTACGCATAGCGTCCGAAGGTAATTACGAACCCTTTAGCTATTTGGATAAGGAGGGGCGGCATACCGGTTTTGATGTTGAGATTGCACAAGCCTTGTGCAAGCAAATGAACCGTGAATGTCAAATCGAATTTTTACCATGGGTGGAATTGATACCCGCTCTTGAGAATCAAAAAATAGACGCCATCATTGCCAGCATGGCTAAGACGGCTGAACGAGAAAAGCGCGTCGATTTCACTAATTATTATTACAGCTCACACTCTTTATTCGTAGGGACACCTAATAAAGTGACTGATATATCGCCTGCATCAATGAAGGGCTTACGCATTTCCGTGATTGATCAAACCATTCAGTACCACTACGTTCGCGCAAAATACCCAGATGCCGTTTTGCAACCAACGCAAACACAAGAGCAAGCCTTTCAACAGCTTATTGCTAATCAAACTGATTTAGTATTTTCCGATAGCATCAATTTATTGAATTTCTTACAACGTCCCGAAGGCTCATCCTATGAGTTTATCGGTAACTCATTGCAAAGTGGCGCGCTTGAAACAAAAGCCCACATTGCAATACGCAAAGGCGATTTTTTACTTAGAGATAAATTCAATACCGCCCTGGAGGAGATTCGCTTAAATGGTACCTATGACCGAATTAATCGGCATTATTTTCCATTTAGCGTTTACTAATTCTGAGGATTGACGCATGTCAAACGGTACGCACTCCAGCGTGGGCTATTTTGGCTTTATTCCCAAGCTGGCAACCACCGTCCAATTGGGCCTCATTGGATTGCTACTGATATTGTCGGCAGTCATTTGGCTTTCTATTCCGATGCTCGGCGGTATTGTCAATAAAGCGGCCCAAGTAAGAAACGAAAACCTCCCAGAACTTACACGCTGGCGCTACAACACACAGCGAGTCGAACAGCTCTACGGTTTTATTGAAACCATTTACTGGACACACGAACGCGCAGCGGCACGCGCGAGTCGTTTACATGCCCAAGTTTTAATTGATAGCTTTGCGTTCGAAAATGGCAGCGACATGGCATTACGCGCACGCAATTTACTTGAAAGTATCAACGCCTTAGGCATACAACGCGATGAACGCCGTACTGCTGTTGTTAATATGCAGTACAGCGCGCGTAAAATGTTAGAAGCGGCGCATAGTTCAAAAAGTGCCTATCGTGAACAATTAGGTGAATTAGCGGCTGCGGGTCTGAAAGTAGGTGTGGTGGGCGTTAATTGGCGCGCCATTGATATAGAAGCACAAAACATACTCGGCAGCCTCAATCAACAACCAAATGAAGAATCCATACATTTAAATAAACTATTACAGGAAATTCATGCTCAATTATTAGCATTAGAAACCATCGAGCAAAATATCAATATTGCTTATCAAAAAGCGGTACGCCAACAGCGCGAATTAGCCACCTTATTAAATACTGATGCCGCACTCAAAACACAACAAATTGCCAGCGAAGTTGAATACGAAGCCAGCCAAATTCGTACTTACAGTATTTGGATTTTATTAATTGTTAGCAGTATTGCATTCTGCGTACCATGGCTTTTCCAACGCTTTTTAGTGCGTCCCATTTTGCAATGCAGTCGCGCATTACAACAAATTAGCACCGGTGAGAAAGTAAAATTTCCAGAGCGTACACTTCTGCAAGAGCTAGACACTATTTGCCAAAGCGTATGCCAATATGGCGAAATGACGCATAAACTCCAACAAGCTAATCAAGAGTTATTGTATTTAGCCCGACACGATGGACTCACCGGTTTAGCCAATCGTCGTACATTTGATGAAGTGCTTGAAAACGAACACGCCCGCGCACGTCGTGGACATAATGATTTAACGCTAGTATTACTCGACATTGATCACTTCAAAAAATTAAATGATCAATACGGCCATCCGTTTGGTGACACCTGTTTACGCAAACTGGCTGACATCTTGCGTGAGTTTAGCCGTCGTCCCGGTGATTTAGCCGCACGTTATGGCGGCGAAGAATTCGCTTTAGTTTTTCCAGACTTATCGCTAGAACAAGGAAAAGTTCTTATGGAGCGGTTTCGCACTGCCGTGAGTAAACTCGTTATAACCACTGAAGAAAACATACCTGTTAGTTTTACTATTAGCGCAGGTTTAGTGCATATTCGTGACATGCCACATTACAAACCCAAAGACCTTATTCATTTAGCCGACTTGGCGCTCTATCGTGCTAAACAATCGGGTCGTAATCGTGTAGAAATCGCCATTACCGATGTCTTCGATGAAGCCTAATTTCAGCGACTCTTTACCCCATGTATTGGCCGGGCCAGTGTTACGACGCATTGAGGCTCATCGTTTAGTATTGTGGCTCATGGCTTCACGACCACTGTCATGGCAATTAATTTTGCAGGCAGCCGATATAACACAAACCATAGACCTTACAGAAGAACAGTGCCAGTCTGTCCAAGTAGGGCATTCAGCGTGGCTCTATTTAATTGATGTCCATATCGAGCAAACACTGCCGAGTGACATCCTTATTCATTACGATTTACAATTTAAAACCCCGCAAGGAAAGCGAGGCGTCTGTGATTGGGGCGCACATCTTTTATATCCCGGACACACTCAACTTAATTTTGTACGTCGTACCCGTGTAGATAATCTGCTACATGGTTCTTGTCGCAAACCACATCACCCCAGTGCAGACGGTCTTTGTCAAGCCGACGCCCTATTATTAAATAATGCAGCAGCGCACGAACGTCCGGCATTACTTATGCTCAGTGGCGACCAGATTTATGCCGATGACGTCGCCGGGCCTATGTTGACGGCTATTCATGCCTTAATTGCGCGTTTGGGTTTATTTCATGAAACCTTAGAGGGCGCAGAAGTTACGGATAGCCTTCAGCTTTATCAGCACGCCGATTGTTATTATCAACGAGAAGCCCTGCTGCCCGCTTGTAAAGCCAACGATACTTTGCGCGACCGTTTCTTCGGTGGTACAAAAAAACCTATATTTACCAGCAGTAATGCCCACAATCACCTCATGACGCTCAGTGAAGTATTGGCCATGTACTTGTTGGTATGGTCGCCGGTGCCTTGGCAATTAATTCAAACACATTGCCCGCTGTTGCCTGCTAAAAAAGTCGCGCAATACCACGCCGAAGAAGCCGTCATCCGCAATTTTGTCGCCAGCTTGCCGAGTGTTGCGCGCGCATTAGCGCACTTGCCCACGCTGATGATTTTCGACGACCACGACATCACCGACGACTGGAATCTTTCGGCAGAATGGGAACAAACCGCCTACGGACATCCTTTTTCGCGGCGCATTGTCGGCAACGCTTTATTAGGTTATTTGCTGTGCCAAGGTTGGGGGAATAATCCCGACGCCTTCCGCACGCTACTGCCTGCCACGCAACAGCTCTTCAGCAGCGCCGCGTATTTCGGTGGTTTTCTCAACCAATCGGCACAAGATGCGCTCATTTCACAGCTTTTTTCGTTTCGACGGTGGGGCTATTGTTTGCCCACATCGCCCAGCCTAATCGTGCTGGATACGCGCACACAACGCTGGCGCAGTGAAAGCCAACTCAGCAATCCCTCTGGATTAATGGATTGGGAAGCCCTGTGCGAACTGCAAGAAATGCTGCTTGATAAGCCGTCCGCTATTATCGTTTCTCCCGCCCCTATGTTTGGCGTCAAGCTGATTGAAGTGATTCAACGCCTGTTTACTATGGCTGGGCAGGCGCTCATGGTGGATGCTGAAAACTGGATGGCGCACCCCGGTGCCGCGATGGTGATGCTCAGTATTTTCAGCCATTCGCGCACGCCTGCAAATTACGTTATTTTGTCAGGGGACGTACATTATTCCTTTGCGTATGAAGTACATATCCGCAACCGAGACAGCGGGCCACACCTGTGGCAAATCACCAGCAGCGGGATTAAAAACGAATTTCCGTCTGGTTTGCTGACATGGTTTGACCGCCTCAATCGTTGGTTGTATGCACCGCAATCGCCGCTAAATTGGTTGACGCGCCGCCGTCATTTACTGATAGACCCTTGCCGTCCCGACCGCGCCCAACGCGGCGAACGCCTGTGGAATCAGGCCGGACTTGGGCAATTATTGTTAGACAAACGCGGTTCTCCGCGCGCAATTTTGCAACACTGTGCCGATGGCTCTACACCGGTGCATTTTTTACCCGCCAGCGACACTTAATAACGCTGGCACTTTTTTTCTCCACTACAGAGCAGCCCACGGGGCCTTCCCAGCACTTTATGGATACACACAGTCGCTTTTGTTTTGCGTTTTTTCACGTTATTTCCCTGCACATTTCGCCTCGTTTAGGAGCCTGATTACATGGAAGTTCTTATTCTGATTGGCTTGATTGTGCTGAATGGGTTATTTGCCATGTCCGAGATTGCGCTCGTGACTGCCCGCAAAGCCCGCTTGATGAAATTAGCCGCCGATGGCGACAACGCTGCCGCTGTGGCGCTGCGTCTGGGCGAAGACCCCACCCGCTTTCTGTCAACCATTCAAATCGGCATTACGTCCATTGGCGTGCTGAACGGTATTGTCGGTGAAGCCGTTTTAGCAGGGCCGCTGTCTTTATGGTTGAAAGAAACCTTCTCACTCTCCGAAGAAGTCTCCAGCATTAGCGCCACGGCAGCCGTCGTCATCGGCGTCACTTATGTGTCGATTGTGGTCGGGGAATTGGTGCCCAAACGTCTCGGCCAAATCAGCCCTGAACCGATTGCGCGTCTTGTTGCTCGCCCTATGCAGATTTTGGCGCTCATCACACGCCCGTTTGTCGTGTTATTGGCGTTTTCCACGCATACGCTGTTACGCATGATGGGCGCACGCCAAACCAGTCAAAGCAGTGTCACGGAAGAAGAAATTCACGCCATGCTGGAAGAGGGTTCTGAAGCGGGCGTGATTGAACAGCATCAGCACGAAATGGTGCGTAACGTGTTCCGGTTGGATGACCGGCAGTTAGGCTCACTGATGATTCCGCGCTCAGACGTGGTGTGTTTGGATATTCGTTTATCCGCTGATGAAAACCTCAAAGTGCTCATCGAATCCGAACACTCGCGCTTTCCCGTGTGCGATGGCAGTCTGGATAAACTGCTGGGCGTTATTCACGCGAAACAGGCATTAGCGTGCGTCGTTAAAGGGGAAACCCCTGATTTTGCGGCGAAATTACAGCCGTGCGTGTATGTGCCCGAAACGCTCACCGGCATGGAATTACTGGAACAATTCCGCGCCAACGACATGCAAATGGCGTTCGTCATCGACGAATACGGCGAAATTGAAGGCATCGTAACGCTGCAAGACGTGTTGGAAGCCGTCACCGGCGAATTTACCCCCACCAACGCCGAAGACGCATGGGCCGTGCAGCGCGAAGACGGCTCTTGGTTGTTGGATGGCGCGATTCCCATCCCTGAAATGAAAGACCGCCTCGAATTAAAAACCGTGCCCGAGGAAGATAAAGGCCGTTATCACACCGTCAGCGGCATGATTATGTTGCTATTAGGCCGCGTCCCCGCGACCAGTAACCATGTAGATTGGGACGGCTGGCGCTTCGAAGTGGTCGATATGGATGGCAAGCGCATTGATAAAGTGCTGGCCTCGCCACTCAGTAACGAGACGCAGCCCGACGGCTAACTCACGCGCGAATGCCGGAGGCGCTTGCCTCTGGCATCACGCCTTGAAGCGTCGTACCGCTTCAATCCACTGTTCATTCCAGCGCGTTTGTTCACTCGTTAAACCCAGTGCTTCCATACGCTCTTTGTGCTGGTCAATTTCATGCACTAAATGACTGACGCCCGTTGGATTATTATCTAATTGGCACATTTGAATCAGCCCCACATGATAAAAACGCAGCGCATTTAACGCATTCTCATCTTCTTTTATAACGCCCGCTTTAATATGGTGCATCACATTGGTTAAACGCATTAAATGGCGCTTGAGTCGCCACCCATACACCGCAGACGCCATCCACGGCTTATCCCAAAACTGAAAGCGCACAAGCAATACGGTAGAAATAACACCAACAACAACACCCGCCAAATTAAAACGAAAATTATCAGCCCCCGGCGTACCCAATAATTGAACGCTGATGGTTGAAAATAACATTGCCTGAATAACAAAACAGCCAATAACAAAAAAAGCAACACGCCGCGTCTCTTGGCGATAGCGTTCTGGGTTTAATGATTTAATCTCAAAGCTCATTTAGATGGACTCCCCTGAATGACTATTAAAGAATCGAATAACACCGCGCCCCGCTTCTTTTGCCTGATACATTGCAATATCAGCACGTTTAATGAGTTCGCTTTCATCCAGACCATCATTTGCAAACAAAATACCGCCAATACTGGCAGAACAACGATGCTCAACTGTCGTTGAACTCCCTTCTTTACACGCCGATAAATAATAGGGTTCCGAAAGAGTAGCTAATATCTTCTTAGCACACATCAATGCTTGTGCAGCCGCAACATCACGCTTCATATCTAACGCTGACACCATAACCACAAACTCATCACCGCCAAAACGGGCCACCGTATCGCCTTCACGCACGCACGTTTGCAGCCGTTCAGCCACAGCAATTAATAATAAATCTCCTACTTCATGCCCATAACGGTCATTTAAGGGTTTGAAATTATCAAGGTCCATAAAAAAGAGCGCCCCATATTGCGGGCTGCGCTTTTGCAATGTTAATAAACTTTGTAAGCGTTCACTGAGCAGTCGTCGGTTGGGCAACTGCGTTAGGGTGTCATGAAACGCTAAACGGCGAATTTGTTCATCCAATCGCTTACGTTCACTGATGTCATGGGCAATTTTGGCAATACCCACCACATTTTGATATTCATCAAAAATAGGTGATGTACTGACCGAAATATCTAATAATTGCCCATTCTTATGTAATCGCTTGGTTTCCAGATGACGCACACGCTCGCCATTTTCTAATATCTGAAGCAAACAAGAAAACTCATCTCGATAATCGTCAGGTATCAGTAATAACACCGATTTACCCAGCATTTCATCGGCATGATAACCAAATAAAACACTGGCACCATTATTCCAACTCGTAATATTAAAATCCATGGTAAAGCTAATCACTGCATCTTCACTGGATTCTATAATGGCATGAGCTTGCCTAAGTGCTTGAGCATTCTTCGCTAACAGCGCCCTGTTCCGCGTCCATATCAACAACGAAAGTAAAAAACTAATGGTAACGCCCGCCACTAAAATAATACGCTGATATTGGTTTCCGTAATACTCAGCAAACAAATCTAAATCTCGAACCTGCAACAGCCACGACTGACCTGCCATATTAATAATACGCGCAGCCTGTAAGCGTTCATCCGCGTTACTATTAAAGCGTTCAGTTTTGAATAAAAGCGCTTGTGTTTCTGCACGCGGAACAGAATATAAAGCAACATCTACGTGTGCGACAAAATCAGATAAATCCCGATTTATCAAACTACGCATTAAGTTTCCAACGCGAATGGGTGCATAAGCCCACCCCAACAATACTGAACCGGCAATATCTGGTTTACGCTGGTCTTTAAATATTGGCACATATAACAAAACACCCGCCTGTGGCACAGTATCCGTTTCTTGTAACAGCGTCACCTGACCTGATAGCGCCGCTTTTCCTGTACGGCGCGCATGTTCCATCGCGGCACGGCGTGTTGCTTCACTGTACATATCAAAGCCAAAAGCGCGCCGATTGCGTTCATCAAAAGGCTCTAAATAAACAATCGACGTCAATAAATCTTGCTGGCCGGTTGTCCTAATTTCATATCGTGGAAATCCTTCATTACGCATGGACTGAACGTGGGCCTCTCGCTGCTCTGGGTTAATAACTTGAGCAAACCCAATTCCCTGAACACCGGGATATAAATCATCAATCGACAACGATTCAACATATTGATTAAATTCACTTCTATTTACCGTATTCGAGGCATGAAATAAACCCACTACTCCACGCAGAATTTGTACGTCACCCCGAATACGGCCTTCTAATGCACTGGCCATTCTGTCTGTCATGAGTTCTAACTCAAGCTGACTTTTATCGCGCGCTTGCTGTCCAGAAAAAAACCATAGCCCTGCTGTTATTAACAAACCAAACAACAACACCAGACCGGGAACCATCCAACTACGACACCGACAGATAACACGCGCTGTTCTGCGAAAAAAAGCGTTCATAAGCACCTAATTAATCAGCCTGTGAAAGCAGCTCCGTTAAACATGAGGGTGCATCCACATCCATTCCGTGCAACACGGTAGAACATTTAACGCAGACTAACCACACACTAATGCCCATTGCTTATTTAGCCGTTTGTCGGAGATGGGCATTTTTGTGCCTAATTGTTGCGCCCACAACGACACGCGGTATTCCTCCAGCATCCAGCGATACAGCATTAACTGCGGGTCGTGTTTATGCTCTTGGCGGTGCTTGGTGAAACGGGCTTGGTACTGCGCCCAGCACGCGGCTAATTCACCGCTCCACACGCGGTCGCGCTGCACTTGACCGCCGATTTTGTCTAAACGCTGCTCAATGGCTTTGAGATAACGCGGCATTTCTTGCAACCATTCGGCGGGGGTTTCGCGCACAAAACCGGGGTAAACGAGGTGCGCCAACTGCGTTTTGACGTCATTAAGCGCAACCGCCACCGCCAAATCAATTCGCCCTTTGAAGCGTTTTTGCAGCGAATGCCACAGTTTGAGAATCTCCAACACCAAGCGCGCCAACCGTTCCGCCTGTTCAATCCAAGACGCGCGTTTCTGTTGCGCCAACGTCGCCAACGCGCTGCCTTCACGCGGCAGCGGGCTAATATCGGCCAACATGCTGCTGTCTAAGCTGGCCAGCAAAATGTCTTCTACTAAGGCATCTACACGGCCTAACTCTCTGGAAAGCAAGCCAATTTCTGTTAGACCCGGCAAGCGGGTACGCAGCGTTTTGGCAATATCGCCTAACTGTTGCAACAGCAACCGCTGAAGCGCGCGTCGGTGTTGATAATCGGCCTCTGCTTGCGTGGCGAAACGCCCTTCACGCACCACGCCGCCTTCTTCCACTAACGCCGGATACACCGTCAGCGACAGACCGGCCATGTTTTGCCGCACTTCCGCCGCCACAGCGGCAAAGGCTTTGGCTTCAACGGGTGCGGCCGTTTCGGCGCGCACCGGCAGCGCCAACGCCGCTTGGCTGGCTTCGGCGAACCGCGCCGTCAATTCAGCCAAATCGCGGCCTTCACCCAGTAATTTGCCACGCGCATCGACCACTTCAATGTTCATTTTGAGGTGCGCTTCCAGCGCCGCTTCAGCGGCTTCCCACGCCTCATCGGGCACGCGCACGCCGGTCATGCGCTGCAATTCGCGCCCCAACGCAGCGGCCAACGCACCTTCACCGAAAGCCAGTTTGCTCATGGCGGCACCCACAAAATCAGGCACCGGCACAAAGTTTTTCCGCACGGCTTTGGGCAAACCACGCACCCACGCGATGCACTTGGCCTCTAACAAACCGGGCACCAACCAGGCTAATGGCTCGGCGGATAATTGCGGCAACAAGGGCGCAGGCACGCGCACCGTAACGCCATCACGCGGGTGATTTGGCTCAAAGTGATACGACAGCGGCAACTGCAAACGCCCCAGCGTCAGATTATCGGGGTACTGCTGCGCGGTGATTTCCGTGGCATCACGCGCCAGCACGTCCTCTTCTCGCATGATGAGCAACGACGCATTTTTAGCACTTTCGCGCTTGTACCAACTTTCAAAGCGCGCCGTTTGGTAGATATCTTCGGGTAATTGGGCGTTATAAAACGCGAACAGGGTTTCTTCGTCGGCGAGAATGTCGCGGCGGCGGGCTTTGGCTTCCAGCTCATCCAAGCGTTCTAACAGGTGTTGATTGGCGCTCAAACAGCGCGCACGGCTGTGAATTTCACCGCGCACTAAGGCTTCACGGATGAACATTTCACGCGCCACCGGCGGCTCCAACGGGCCGTAATGCACCGGACGCCGCCCGATAATAATCAAGCCATACAAAGTGACCTGCTCGAACGCCACCACTTGCCCTCGGCGTTTTTCCCAATGCGGCTCCAAGTGATTGCGTTTCAGCAGATGCGCGGCCAGCGGTTCAATCCATTCGGGGTCAATTTTGGCCACCATGCGCGCAAACAATTTACTGGTTTCGACCAATTCCGCCGCCATCACCCATTGCGGGCGCTTGCGTCCCATGCTGCTGCCGGGATGCAACCAAAACCGCCGCTGCCGCGCGCCGTTGTAATCGCCTTCCTCGGTTTTTTGTCCAATTTGACTCAGCAAACCCGCCAGAATGGCTTTATGCACAGCCGCATAATTTTTCAGCGTTTGCGCGACCTGTTGCCGTTCTTCCTGCGCCTCCAACGCCACCCGCGCGCGCT
>JACCEE012719580.1_pt1 | contig 14431 bp, 13 predicted proteins | sample 7449931 | NCBI WGS metagenome assembly JACCEE01 (sample SAMN15323457, study PRJNA562643) | freshwater metagenome | isolation source: river surface water | place: USA:Blue River Watershed | collected 2017-08-19 | reverse complement strand
TTAGTTTGACTTCCAATTTCAGTCATCGTGCTTGTGACCTCTTCAAGGGAAGCTGCAGATTCTGCAGCTCCAGATGAAAGATCATTCGCAGCGAGAGAAACTTGCCCAGATCCTACTTTCACTTGTTCGACCGAAGTACCTACCTGACCAAGAATTTCGTTGAGAGAAATAAGTGTGCGGTTTACAGCATCTTTTAACAAAGCGTGCTCGCCGGCGTATTCGCCTTTAACTATTTTTGTAAAATCATTCATAGACATTTTTTCAATGACTTTTAAAGCCTCCAAAGTGGGCTTTGTTGTCTCGTCTATAATTTGATTCGTCCAACGAATAAATGGTTTGAACTCTTCATCAATATTAGTTTCCTGACCTCGATAACTTGTACGGCCATTTTTTATGGCATTTTTTATATTTTTAAACTCTTGAAATAAAGAGTCGATAGATTTTTTGAAGCTTGTTGCAATGAGGATTGAAACAATTAAAAAGATAGCAATTAAAATAACCCCGAGAGTTATGATTAACCCTTTATACATATTCACTGCACGATCAAATTCTTGATTCGCTTTGGCAGCCTCTTGTAAGAAATAGTCTCGAGCATCATTGACCGCTTTTTCTGCTTCGGCTACGGCCTTATTAAATTCTTCATCAATTTTTTTTGCTTCAGCAATGTTTCCGCTTTTAATGGCAGGAAATATTTTATTTTCTGTAACATTTATAACCTGATTAACCGATTCTTTAATTTTATTTTTGAAAACGACTTCGTTGTCTGTAGACATAATCGTTTCATTAAAGTCGAAAAAATTCTGAATATCTTTTTTAGTTTTATCCCACTCATTAGAAAACTCATTCGACCAACCTTGAAACTCTATTTTGGTCGTCAAATGATTTGCCCTAGATAAAGAGACAGCTTGGATCATTAATTCAGAGGCTGTTTTATTTTTTGAGGCAGAGTCAGCTTGCAATTCTTTTACTGTAGCGACTTTTGCAACAACAACAAGCGACAACACAATAAGGACAATAGTCGAAGCTATCGCCAAACTATAAATTTTCTGTGAGACGTGAAGACGCATAATTCTTTCTCCTCAACATAGATATTTGAATTATATTAGCGTAAATCTAAGTGAGTGATAGTGAATTATTTTGCCTTTACTCAAGCGATCATGATGATCAATAAAAACACTTTTCCAGATTAAATGCACAAGAGGTTATGAGCAAGAAGGGGGATTGGTCTACAATTTAACTCAAGTTCATATTAAATGCTTTATTGATTGTTGAGTAATCTGCATCAATTTGCTGAATACTGTATTTTAAACTAAATCGGTATTCTATCCTGAAATTTTAGTTTTAAGATCAGTGACTATATAAAAAGGTCTGGATAGTTTGAATTGAAAAGCATTTATCAGCTTTTCAAATTCATACGATTGAGAAACTGATAGAACACTTTTATCTCTTGGGATTTAAAATCAGCAAAAAGCCTAGAAATCCACGCAACATAATCAGGATGGATCGATTCTAAAAGACGATTTCCTTCTTTGGTAAGACGGGCATAAACTAAGCGGCGGTCAGATTCGTCATCTAAACGTCTAATTAACTTTCTTTCCTCAAGACGTTGGATGACGCCAGTCACGTTAGCACGACTGACCATAAGAATTTTGCTGACTTCACTGAAAGTGAGTTGCTTATCTTGGGAACAATAAATTGACATTAAAATAAAAAATTGAGCTTCGGTAAGGCCAAAACGTTTAAAAAGGGTATAATGAATTTTCCCGATATTATTCGAGACCCTCAAGAAGACGGCAAAAGTCTCGCCATGCAAGCCGCTAAACCTAAGTTTTTCTAAGGGATGTTTTCGTTTTGGGGGTTTTTTATTTGTTAACATATTAACAAACATATGATACTTTTTAAAAGTTTTCAATAGCCAGGAAACAAAATGAAAACTCCAATATTTTTATTATATATATTTACCCTCCCCCTCTCCTGTTTAGCAAAAGATCTTACACTAAACGAAGCCATTGAAATGGCATTGACTCAAAACAAAGAGAGTCTCGCCTCTACTGAAATTGTTGAAAGCGCCTCTTATGAAGCCAAAGCAAGTTATGGAAAACTTCTTCCACAACTTTCGCTTGAAGGGAAATATACTGTTCTAAATGATCCAATCACTCTAGATGTTAACAACATCAGAACGGCAATGATCAGTTCAAGTGCAGCTGCAGCTCAGTATTCTGGTGCCGCTGCTGCAAATATTGCTGCTTTAAAAACGACACTCAACCGCGCACTTCCTTCTTTTAACATGGAAGTACAAGAAAAGTCTTATGCCAACCTTTCTGCCCTAATCACTCAGCCTCTTTTTACTGGCGGAAAAATTTGGGCGAACATTAATGCAAAAAAAGAAGAACTAAACATCACTCGCCAAGCCGATAAAAACACCCGAAATAAAATTATCACAGAATCTGTTACCAGTTATTATCGGGTTCAACTCTTAAAAGCCTTACTCAACATAAAAACAGAACTTGTCAAAGATCTTGAAGAGCATGTTTCACATGCAGACAAACTACTGAAACAAGGAATGATCTCTAAGGCTAATAAAATGAGGGCCGATGTTGCCTTAGCTGAAGCACAAAGAGAAGAATTCAAAAGCAAAAAAGATTTAGATCTCTCTTACATTCTTTTGGCCAACACTTTGGGAAGCGAAACCAAAGACTATCATCTCACAAGCTCCATGTTTACAACTCAAATTCAGAAGCTTGAAGATTATATCAACAAAGGAATGCAACAAAATCCAAATTTAACAATCCTTGAACATAAATCTAAACAACTTGATGAAAAATATACAGCAACTCGTGCAAATTTTCTTCCCACCTTTGCTGCTTTCGGCAAATACGAAATCTATAAAGATAACCTCACACTTTTTGAACCAGAGTGGGCTGTAGGAATCATGATGAAAATGAATCTCTTTGAAGGAGGAAGCGACTATAACTCCCTTCAAAGCGTTAATTCTCAAAAAATGGCCCTTCGCTATATTTCAGAGAATGCTAAAGAATTGGTTCAAACGGAAATTCAAAAATACTATCATGATCTTAAGACAGCCGAAGAACAACTTCGCTCACTTAATGCCTCTCGGGCCATGGCTGAAGAAAACTTGCGCCTCAACCGTCTTTCTTTTGATCAAGGAGTTGCAACCTCTCTTGAAGTGATTGATGCGGAATTGGCACTGGGAAAAGTTAAAACAGAACAATCAAAAGCCTTATTTGATTTTGATGTGGCCCTAGTCAACCTTCTCCGCTCCAGTGGTGACTCATACGATATTGTCAAAATGGCTAAAGATACAAATCAACCATAAGGTTTAAAATATGAAATACATCATTTCCCTACTTATATTCTTTTCTATCATCGCCTGTAACAAAACAGAAACGATTACAGGTGAAATTGATGCCGCTCAAGTGGATGTCGGTGTTAAAATTCCAGGTCGTCTTTCTAATATCCTTGTCAACGAAGGAGACATGGTAAAGAAAGGGGATATTTTAGGTCACTTGGAAAGCCGCGAACTAGAAAGCAAACTTAAAACTGTCAATGCAGCAGTACGAGAGGCTGAACAACAATACGAGTTTGCTAATAACTCATTCACTCGTATAAAAAACTTATTCGAAACCAATGTCATCCCCAAACAACAATATGATGAAGCTAAATACAAATTCAATGCTGCTAAGGAAAAAGTTGAAGCTACTCGTGGCCAAAAAGGCGAAGTACAAGCGGCCTATGATGAAATGTTTATCAAGGCTCCTATTGATGGAGAAATCGTCCAAATCGTTTCTCGGGCAGGCGAGATTGTCTCTCCAGGCTACCCAGTCATTACCATTTTAGATGTAGATGATCAGTGGGTTACATTTAATGTAAGAGAAGACAAGCTGACAAAAATTCAAAAGGGAAAGAAAATAACTGCCAAAATTCCTGCCCTTAATAAAGAACACCCTTTTGAAGTTCATTACATATCCTCCCTTGGTAATTTTGCTAAATGGAAAGCAACAAATGAACAGGGAAGCTTTGATCTTAAAACATTTGAGGTTCGAGCACGACCTATAGGAAAAATTGAAAACCTTCGTCCCGGCATGAGTGCCCAAGCAGATATCGAATAATGAAAGATATTCTTGCTATTTCTATTCGCGAATTTACCAAGCTTAAAAGGAGTAAGGGACTTCTCTTTATTCTTATTATTTGGCCTTTTTTAGCAGCTCTTCTTTTGGGGGGAATATTTTCACATAAGGTTGTGACCAAAATGCCTTTAGCTATTATCAATAACGATGGAGGTCAGCTCTCACGAACCCTCCTAAGATACACTCAAGCCTCTCGCAGTTTTGAAATTGCCTACCACTTAGAATCTCCTCAAGAAGCCCAAGACTTAATTTTCAAACAAAAAATTGTAGCTGCTCTTTATATTCCCAAAAATTTCGAAATAAATGTCAAAGCAGGACGAGGCGAAACTCTCACTCTTTTTGTTGACGGAGCAAATCTTGTTACGGCCAATCTCTCAATTGCTGAGATGAAAACCATTGTGGCAACAATCGCGGGGGGAGCTAAACTTAAAATTTTAAGAAAGCTGGGATACAGCGAAGATAAGGCCTTAGCTTTGGTTTCTCCTATCAAAATGGATATTACTAAAAACTTCAATCCAGGAACAAACTATCTCAATTATTTGCCGCCAGGAACTTGGATGGCAGTACTTCATCAACTCATTCTTCTCTTTGCATCGCTTGTTATTATTAGAGAGAAAGAAAAGAACACATTTGCGGAACTCTGGATTCTTTCAAAAAAAAGTTGGAATACTCTCATCATAGGCAAACTACTTCCCTACTTCATACTGTTTTTCTTCTATTTTGAAATTTTCTTTCGTTTGTTTTTCCCCTTGTTTGACATCGAATTTAACGGCAATTACCAACTTATGTTTGTAATGAGTTCAGCTTTTTTATATTGCACTCTAAGCTTAGGCTTCCTTATTTCTGTTGCCGTAAACCGATCTATCGACGCCATAAAAGGGGTCTTACTCATAGGCTCCCCTGCTTTTCTTGTCTCTGGCTATACTTGGCCCATCGCTTATATGCCATGGTTAACCAAAATTTTCGCTTACACCATTCCTCTTACTTATTTCATTCAAGCCTATAGAACTATTTATCAACAAGGTGGAGGCTTTTACGAGATTTGGCATCATCTTGTTATACTTCTTGGCTACGGAACAATCTGCATAGCTCTTAGTATCTTCCTTATGAAAAGACAAAATAAGGAGGCGGCAAATGTTCCGTAAGGTGTTTATCCACATTTTCAAACGCGAAATTGAACGTATTTGGACAAACAAAGATCTTCGCCTCATGTGTTTTGTTGCTCCAGTACTATACGGAATCGTTCTCACATCTACTTATTACCAAGGACGTCTGACAGAAATCCCCATCGGAACAATTGATCAAGATCAAAGTCAACATTCCAGAACACTTTTGAGAAACTTAGATGCCACAGAGAACATCCATATTTCAAAACATTATGAAACAAGTGATGAAGCGAATGATGATATTCTCAAGGGAGAAATAGAAGGCTTTATCGTGATTCCACGAAATTTCAGTAACCGTCTTAAATTAGGATTAGACTCGACGGCCTTTGTAAGCGTAAGCTCGTCCAACTTTATGATCTCCACTCCTGTACTTACATCATTCAGTGATGTCGTAAGTGAGATGAGTGGCGAAAACCTTGAATTTGCTTTAAATAAAAAAGGCTATAGCTGGAAAAAAGGCGAAAATACAAAAGATATTATTAACCTTCGAACCGATATCGCTTTTAATCCGGCCCTCAACTATTCGAACTTTATGATCCCTGCTCTTCTTTATGCCATTATTCAACAAGTTTTAATGGTGGCCCTGGCTTTTACATTCGTCGAAGAAAGAGAAAAAGGGAACTTACCTGAGCTTTTAAATAAAACACACCATCACACAATAGCCTTGATATTAGGGAAAAGTCTCCCTTACGTTCTTCTCAACTTTATAATGAGCGTCTTATTTACCTACACATTACTCCCCTTTTTTGGTCTTGCTCCTCAAAGCTCATTTGGCATTATCGTTCTAACTTCTTTAATTTTTATTACAGCAATTACAAGCTGGGGATTATGGATCTCAACATTTTTTAAAACAACAACAGCCGCTATGATTGCCTTAATGTTTTATTCAATGCCGACCTTTTTATTTTCTGGAGTATCTTGGCCACTCACCGCGATGAATCTTCCGATCAAAATAGTTCGATTTTTTTTCCCTTCAACTTATTTTTTAACAGACATCCGAATAATGGTTTTAGCTCAAACCCCTTTTAAGTATTTTGTTTCTCGCTATTTCATTATGATCTTGTTTACTCTTTTTTCTTTTGGAATGACCTACCTCGTTTTTAAGCGTTGGCATTCCCAGAGCAAAATACATTAGTCTGGTTTTTAATTTTTTTTTCACATCAATGTCGAATAGTTTTATGCCGAATAGTATGACAGCTATTGGAGTCATACATGAGATCGTTTCAGCTAGTTACTCTCATTTTATTATTGTTAACAGCAAGCACTTGGGCAGACACGCGTACGATAAAAATCGGGGCTTTTGCTTATTATCCTGCCATATTCAAAGATACCGATGGAAAAATCAAAGGTCTTTATGTCGATTGGCTCCAAGAAATAGCTAAAGAAAACAATTGGAAATTAGAATTTATTTACGGAAGCTGGAACGAAGGTCTTGATCGAATTAAAACAGGAGAAGTTGATCTTCTTACAAGTGTTGCTTTTACACCAGACCGGGCTCAATACATGGATTATCCTTCCGAACCGGCCATCACTGTCTGGAGTGAAGCCTATATCTCTAAAAACAGCCCTCTCACTTCTTTATTAGACTTGAAAGATAAAACCATCGCAATTATGAAAAACGATTTCAACGCGATGGCATTCAAAAAAATCATGGCCAGTTTTAACCTTCCTTGTCACTATATTGAAGTTCCAGACTTCGATGAGGTTCTCGATTTAGTTAGTGAAGAGAAAGTTGATGCAGGTATTGTCAACAGCATGGTGGGATCTGCCAAATCTTCCCTATACAATGTTAGACAAGCTGGAATTATCTTTAACCCCTTTGATATCTTTTTTACTACGTCAAAAGGGAAAAATGCCGATTTACTTGCTCAAATAGACAAACATTTAAAAGAATGGAAAACGCAAGACAACTCTCCTTATCAGCAGGGGCTCAAATATTGGCTAAGAAGAAATATTGATGTCAAAACAACGATTCCGCAAGGATTGATCGAAGTTTCTATAGGTCTACTACTTTTACTCACAATCGCCACAATCACGACACTCATTCTTCGAAAAAAAGTACGCAACGCAATTAAGGATGCTTATCAAAAAGAGCAGTTACTCAACTCAATTCTTAATGCAGTTCCACAGTCCATTTATTGGAAAGATTGCTTTGGCTCTTACTTAGGCTGCAATAAGGCCTTTGCTGAAACAGCCCAAATAGATCATCCTGATAAGGTTAAAGGCTTAAAAGATGAAGACCTGCCCTGGCCCAAAGAATTAACAGAGCACTATAAAAGACAGCAACAAAATGTCATCAAAAGCCAAAAAGGGAAAATTCATTTAACTGAAAGTTATAGTAATTTCCAAGGACGATCAGGATGGGTTGACTCCACACTCGTTCATATTTTGGATGAGAACAACAAGGTGAAGATCCTCTTAGGCGTTTATGAAGACATCACCGCCAGAATACATTTTGAAGAAAATCTCAAAGATCGCGAAGAACAAATAAGAAGTATTATAGAAAATGTCCCGGGCATTATTTATCGTTGCGATGTTCAAGCGCCATGGAAAATGCAGCACATCAGTCCTTGGGTTAAAAATCTAACGGGGCATTCAGTAAGTGACTTTGAAGGAGAAAATCCTTTAACCTGGGGAGAGGTTATCTATCCAGAAGACATGAATCTTGTTACGACCAAGATCGATTTGAAGGTATCGCTTGAGCAAACCTATGAAGTTGAATATAGAATTCTCACCACCAAAGATGAAATTCGTTGGGTCTTCGAAAGAGGCCGTGCCCACTATGATGTACAAGGAAATCCACTTTGGCTTGATGGTGTTATTTTTGACATTAGTGACAAAAAAAGAATTGAACAAGAGGTTTTAAAAACGAAAGAAATGGCAGAAATGGCTAATAAGGCTAAAAGTATCTTTTTAGCGAATATGAGCCATGAATTAAGAACGCCCCTAAATATTATTTTAGGTTACACCCAAGAGATTGCAGAATCGTGTCATGGCTGTAGCAAACAACTTCAATCAAATTTTTATACTCAGCTCAAAAAAAATGGCGAAGTCCTCCTATCAACAATCAACACTGTATTAGATATTTCTAAAATTGAGTCAAACCAGCTTCAGGTCAACCTCTGCTGCTTTAATTTTAAAGAACTAGTTCAGGATCTCACTTTTTTTGCTCAACAAATGCCTAATGAGAAGAAACTGAAGATCAATATCATTACAGCTTCTCTTCCCTCAAAAGAGGTTTGGGGAGATCCTGTAAGGATCAAGCAAGTCTTCATCAACATTATAAACAACGCTTTAAAATTTACACATCAGGGATATATCCAAGTCTCAATTTCATACAGCAGTGGTATCGCCACTTTTGAAATCAAAGACACAGGAATTGGAATTCCTCAGGAAGCCCTTAAATCTATCTTTATGCCCTTTTATCAAGCTGATGACTCCACATCAAGAAAGTATGGTGGAACAGGTTTAGGCTTATCAATATGCAAAAATCTTGTTGAGCTTATGAAAGGAATGATTCATATCGAAAGCCAAGTCAACAGCGGAACGGTAATCACGTTTTCAATCCCACTTCAAAACGAAGGGATAGAAACTCCTCCTGAATATCAAGAGAAAAACCCTAGAAGAACTGCACAGGTTCCTCCCAAACTTCTCCTTGTCGATGACTCTGAAGAAAACCGAACGTTAATTAATCTCTTTTTTAAAAGTTACCTAATTCAGATAGATCATGCAAGTTCAGCAACACTGGCCTATCAACTCATCAAGCAAAATGAGTATGACCTCATACTTATGGACATTCAGATGCCTGAGATAGATGGACTTGAGGCTACACGACATATTCGCCAAACAGAGTCGTCTCAAAAACCCAACTACATCGTTGCCTGCACAGCTCACGCTTTTGCTGAAGACATTAAACGCGCATGCGATGCTGGCTGCAACGCCCATATAGCTAAACCCATTAAGAAAGAACTTATACTTCAAACCATCGAAAGCTTTTCGATTCCCTTGAAAAAAAATTCAAACTAACAAGACTTAACTTTATGATTGAAACACTTCTAACTCAAAACCAACCACCAGAACCCCTGTGGCTTAATCTCCAAAATCCTTCACAAGAAGAAATGAATGAACTTTCTTTAAAATATAAACTGCATCCAGAAATGGTTTATGACTGTCTTGGCCCTTTTCACCTCCCGAAGCATGAAGTTCACAACAATACCACATTTATAATTATTCGTGCTTATGATGAAAACTCTGGGCTAGATGAAGATACCGTTCAAGGAATGACCAAGAAAATTGCTCTTTTTTTGGGAAACCGTTTTCTTATTACCTTTCATCGTCTTGAGCATAAATTTTTACGCGATCTCGCCAAAGACTACCAAAGCAAAGATGAAAAAGAGATTTATCTCCAAAAACTAACCTTAGAACTCTTGCAAGGTGCAGTTGAAACTTATCAAAAGCCCCTCGAACAAATGGAAGAACTCTGCCAGAAATTTGAAAGCGCTATTCTTCATGATGAAGCAACACTAAAATGGGTAGAAGTTTTTAGAACAAAATCTCGTTTGATGATTATTAAACGTATGCTTTGGCACACTCAAAATACGGTTTACAAATTTATTCCTTATAACGAAACCCATCTTCCCCTCTACCAAGATCTCAAAGAGCAAATCGAAAGTTTAATCTTTTTAACTGAAACCTTATCCGACGATTTATCGAACCTACTCAATATACAAATGTCCCTCGCTTCTCAAAAAACCAATGAAGTGATGAGAGTTCTCACCGTTTTCTCTGTTTTCTTTATGCCATTAACATTTATCGTTGGCGTCTATGGTATGAACTTTGAGTTCATGCCAGAACTCAAATATCCTTTCGCCTATTGGATTGTATGGGCAGCAATGATCCTCATCACCATTGGCGTTTTCTTTTGGTTTAGGAAAAAACGTTGGCTTTAATTGCGCGAGTCTAAAAGCTAACACCATAAATCATCGTCCCAAAGAGGTATAGAGATGGAACTGTGGGAGATTACAGTCGTCATAACTTTGGTAACTTACTGTGCAGCTTCCTTGATATGGATCTACATAAGCAACCGTTTGGTTAGCATAAAGACGGCCAATGGAGCTTGTTGTAGGTTCAGAAAGGGTGATGTAGTTAGGGGTTGAAAAAGCACTGATGCCTCTACTTACAAAAGCAGGAGGAGTGTAGCTATTATTTGGGTCTACACAGTAAGCGACTTCTACGTTAAAGCCCATGAGTAAGGAGGAATGGACTAACTGAAGAAAAATAACGGTTCTTGTGATGAAACGAGGACCGTGGATTGTCATATGCGAGTGCGAAGCACTCGCTTAAAAAATTTGGAGAAGGATTTCGGATCTATGCTCACCTAAGTCAGGAACATCTTTCTAAGGCCACAGAGATTTTATCGTTTGGTAGCGACTTGCTAAAAGAAGAAGTAAGACATTTACCTTTTAGACAAACTTCTAATCCAGACGAGATTGTTAATGCGATTTAACCCGAATCGAACCCACGAAGATAAAAAAAAAGGAGAACCTATTGATTCTCCTTATTTTTTGTAGTGATGGTGCACCCTAGTGGACGATTATCGAACTGCGGTCATCGAAAGTCTAGCTCAAGGAGTTGATTTTTCGTTAGAGTGAAGCACCCCCTTAGAGGATGTCTCGAACTCGCATTTGATCTAGGACTCAGTATCAATATAAAGAGATGTTTATAATTATTTAATCTATCAAACCATGATACTCCCCAACACTCATGACTGCTTCAACAAAACGTTTTGCCGTTGCGCGATCCATGACTACAGACTTCCCGTCTACTGTAATATAGATACTATCTTCTTTGTAAAACGAAGAACGCCCTATTTCTAAATCCATTTCTTCTTTTTTTCCTTGATCTTGAATTTTTTCTTGAAAGAACATTGTCGTTGCCATTATTTCTCCTAGTAATACAAAAAGTCTCAAAACCTAGTTATGAGCAAATTTAAAATCCTTGACCTTAGAGGGAGATTTCCTCCCCCTCTAAAAGCCCAAACAAAATTATAAATTACATTGACTATAATTGGTCGTTGTTCCATTTCTCGATGAAGGATAGTAAATAGGAAGCGATAGGAGATTGTTGCACTCAAGGCCATCTCGCTCTGTTGTTGCAATGTAACGCTGATGCGACCATGAATAGTAAATAATGACATTAACATTGCGAAAAACTTTTGGGGAATAAACTTGAATCTGTCCTTGGTCTGCAAGTATTTTTAAATTTTCAATACTGTGGACGGTGAAACCATTGTAGGTTTTGTCTAACACCAAACCTTCAATTGGTGAAGAATCATTACAAGGGTCTTTTCTGTAGGTTCCATTAACATAATACATAGATAATCCTCCTCGGGATTAAAAGTTACGCAGGCCTTGCCGACTTGAGTAAACTGTATTACGATGAACTTTCCACAGTTATATCGTAAGTGTCATGTTCACTCTTATTGACGTGGCACTTGCTTTTTTTCTTGGCCTCACACCCTATGTGTGCTACCATGTTTCATAACACATTATGATAATAGAACCGACCTGTGTCAACATGTTTCATGCAACACGGAGTAAGAATGGATAGTAAAGTTCGTAAGTTATTAAAACTACTAAAAGAAAGAAGAGAGAAGGAAAACCTAAGTCTGAGAGCACTTGCAGAAGTCACTGGCATTAGCTTTTCAACACTCTCGCGCCTTGAACGAGAGGACTATGATTCAGAGCCCGATGCAAATACGCGCGCACGAATTATCAATTGGCTAGGCGATGAATCAGAGAAGGCTGGAATTACATTTAAAGAATCTGCCTTAGTTCACTTTCGGGCAAAGAAGAATCCCGATCCACAAACAATTGAATATCTTCTAGAGGTCGCCGAACTTGTAAAAAAACAATACGGGAATACTTAATGGCTTTATCATTTCAAGACCTAGAATCAATGGCAAACGAAGCAAGGTCTCAAATGGGAGCATTAGACGAAAATGCCCCTGTTGATCCATTAAAAATTCAAATCGAAGGAATTACAGTAATCACCTTAGAAGATATCAAAGGGATTAAAAGTTCTGTCACGACATATCTTCTCGACAAGGCATCAACGGAATGGTCAGCGATGAGCATTCCCCTAGATCCACAATTTGAAACATGGGCCATTGTAAGAAATCACAAGCATGACATTGAAAGACAAAGAGTTTCTCTTCTTGAAGAGTTTTGGCACATAATGCAAGGACACTCTCTTGTTAGAATAGTGAAAGTTGGCAACAACCATGGCAGAACATATGACCCACAAGAAGAAGATGAAGCTTACTACCTCGCTTCGGCAACTCTTCTTCCTAAAGGCGCAATAGAAAAATTTGTAAACGCAAAAAATAGAGACTTAGATAAGTTTGCAATGAAATATGGAGTATCAACTCAGCTCGTAGAATTTAGAATTAAGCGACTTGGTCTTTGGTATAGGTATAAACCTAAAAAGATCACAGTACTTTAGTTTTGCCTTGTTCTTTTAATTTTAATCAACATATCCCGTTGTTATTACCAATTTTTGCAATTCTTCTCTAAGAAGAGTTAATCTTGCCTTTGCTCCGACGTCAGCAGAATTCGTTTTCAAGTATTCCTCTAAAAAACTTAATCTCCAAATGACAAAGCTGTATCGAAAGATCACTTTTAAAATTATGAAGATAAATATTCCTCTCATCCCAGTTTCTATTCACAAATGGATTCTCCCAATAAGGAAGTTCTTTTGCCTTCTGAAGATCAAATCCAAGTTTTTCAATTAATTGGAAGAAATCATTTTCAAGTTTCTCATCTGAATTAATCCATACCGTGTGCAAAGAATCGATAGCTCCAAGTGTCCCCTTGAGACTGTTCAAAACATCAAAAAAACTATCTTGTGAGTTAACAAAAAACTCAAATTCATGTTCACGGTTCCGTTGTTCAAGGATTATCTCAAATTTTTCCCATTCTCGTTTTGAGGCTTCAACGATGAGGTATAAAGCGGACTCATCTATTTTAAAGTTTTTCTTTCCACAAATACTTTCATGTTCTCGTTTGATTTGTTTTAATCGATCAACCGAATACAAAGAAACGTCATCCGTTTCAACATGATGTGGGTAGCAAAGTAGAATAAGATTTTCAACACCACGTCTTTCCTCATCATTCATAGCTAGGTTATATCGCTCTCCCCCTGGTTCAGCAGCTTCGATATGACATATTTGTCCAATAAATTTATTCTTGTCATTTACAAGAACGGAAGTGCACCCAGGGAACGAGCATAGATTACCAGAACGAGCAAAGAGTGCTCGAAGGGTATCAGTTGTTGGAGCCAATCTTCCCATATTCTTCCTCTAAAAAAAATATTTCTCCCAACGAGAATCATTCATTGTTCTTATACAAAAGAAAGTCACTTTTTCCTCCGTTTTTTCTCTATGAGTTTGACCTCTTTTAAGCTCTCTTCAAAGTGCTGTTCCACCAAGGAGACCTCTGGCCCTTTTAAGGCCCTATACTTGTCATATTCCCCCTCGGCCTTATCAACTGCTGCCTCATGGGTGATCTTCCCTGCGTGGGTTAGGATTTGCTTATTACTGATCTTTAAAAAGTCATCAAGTTTGGCAATCCAGTCCTTCATATACATAGGTCGCTGTTCAAGTGCCTGAAGCTCAGCAAAATCCAAGAAGAGGGTCACAATCCTATTTAAAACATCAAGCTCTTTCTCACTTAGATAGTTCTTGGCAATGACGACATCACTTTTTTGAAGTCCTGATCCTGCCCAAGATGTGAGCCCCATATGATCTTTTTGATGATCGGCCCTATCGTGAACGACTTCTGCTGCTGTCTGACCATGAACCGCCCAATGCATCTTGTTTTGAACTGTTGCAAAGAATTTCTTAGTGGCCTCAACTTTGGGGTCATAATCAATGCTGGTGGCATAGATTTCAAGAACTTTCCTCCAAAACATCTTTTCAGAGGAGCGAATATCTCTAATACGCCTTAAGAGGTCATCAAAGTAGTTTCCATCTCCTCCACGTTTAAAGCGCTCATCATCCAAGAGAAATCCCTTCGTGATGTATTCTTTTAGCTGCTTGGTGGCCCAGATACGAAATTG
>JACCEE011155421.1_pt1 | contig 14433 bp, 14 predicted proteins | sample 7449931 | NCBI WGS metagenome assembly JACCEE01 (sample SAMN15323457, study PRJNA562643) | freshwater metagenome | isolation source: river surface water | place: USA:Blue River Watershed | collected 2017-08-19 | reverse complement strand
TTTGCGGCCCTGCCTTTGTCGCTGTTTCGCGCCGGCAGGGCGTTACTGAATTTGATACGTCCCGGATTCATCCGGCTGTATTGACTATCCATTCATGACGACCAGCAAGGCCGTCACTCCGTGCAGTGGCAACGTCGAGTTCAGACGTTGTTCCTGCGGTTTTCACTGTTCAAAACCGTTGTTTCATTCTTTTGCGGGCTCGATAGCGTCGAGCGCCCGAATATCCTTGCGGCATCGTCACGAGCGACCAATCTGTGCATGCAATCGCAGGTCGGCTGTGCAGAAGCTGTCTCGTCGTCAGGCACTGGCGTGTGCCGGCGTGGCTGACGTCTTGCGAGGCCCGGCGAATATACCAGCAAATACTTTTTATTTCAAACACCTGGAGGCTTTGCCAGGGCCCTTGTTGCCCTTGCTCGACAGGCAGGCGTACACTGCACTCAAGGCGTGGCATTGTTCATGCAGAGGCACAATCATGAGAACGGTGATCTACTGGCGCACGTCGCCTCTGGAAGCGGAAAACGAGGCTCGGCTCGCCTTGACGCAAGGGCAGGGCACCCTGGCGCAGGAGGAGTCTGTTCTGCGAGCCTGGTGTGCCGAGCACGGCCTGGGTCCCGTCGAGCGGGTGGTGGATGCCGGGCTGGCGCTCTCACTCACGTTTGCAGAACGCGAGGGCGGGGCTGGCCTGCTCGACACGCTGCGCTCGGGAGACGTGCTGGTGGTGCATGCCTTGGAGCGTCTCTTCAGCTCCTGCTATGATGCCGCGGCCATTCTGCAGCGGTTGCGCGAGCGGGGTGTCGCGCTGCATGTGCACACCCTGGGCGGCAATGTCTGCGCCCCTGGCTTCGTGCTTGATGTCGTGACGGCTGCCCGTGCCTTTGCCTTGCTGGAGCGTCGCCGTTCCGTCGAGCGCATCCGCAGCGTCAAGAGCACCCAGCGCAGCAAGGGCCGCTATCTGGGCGGCAGCCGGCCATTCGGTTATATGATCCATTCCAACGGACGCCTGATCGAGAATCCCATGGAGCAGAAAGTACTCAAGCGAATCCTGCAGCTGCGCGAGCAGGGCTGGTCCCTGCGGGCCATTGCCGAGGCCGTGAGCACCCCGGTCGCGCCCATCAGCTTCAAGACCGTGCAGAGGATCCTGCAACGCCATGTTTAAGCCGGTCGCCCTGTTCATCGGCTTGCGCTACATCCGCACGCGCAAGAAGAGCCAGATCATCTCCTTCGTCTCGATCGTCTCCACGCTGGGGATCACCATCGGCGTGCTGGCGCTGATCGTGGTGACCTCGGTGATCAATGGCTCCACCAGCACCATGCGGGACGAGACACTCAAGGCCGTGCCCCATGCCAGCATCAGTGCGGGCAGCGGCGACTGGCCGGGCCTGCGCGACGCGCTGGCGGCACAGCCCGGCATCCTGGGCGCGGCGCCCTATGTGGAAGGCGAGAGCTGGCTGCGTTTCGATGGCGCGGCGGAATTCGTGCAGCTGCGCGGGGTCGACCCGCGCCTCGAGGGCCAGGTGCTGCAGGTGCAGAACCCGGATCTCGACGCCATGCTGCAGGCGCTGGCCGCCACCGAGAACGGCATCATCCTGGGCATCCGGCTGGCCAATCGGCTGGGCATCCGGCTCGACGAGGAAGTCACCCTGCTGTCCCTGCCCAGCCTGCTCAATCGCAAGCTCGACGAGTCCATGCACTTTCGCGTGGTCGGTGCCGCCGACTTCGGCTTCTACGGCAACGACAACACGGTGATGGTGGACCTGCAGGCCGCACAGACCCTGTTCGGCCTGGACGCGGGCGGCCAGGACGTGCGGGTGCGGCTGCGCGTCGACGATGTCCTGAATGCCGGACCCATCGCGGCGAATGCCCTGCAGACACTGCCCGATCCGACACTGTCCGCCGGACGTCAGAGCACCAGCTGGAGCGAGACCCAGGCCAGCCTGTTCGATGCGCTGCGTCTGGAAAAGACCATGACGGGCTTCATGCTGCTGATGATCGTGGTGATCGGCGCCGTCAATATCGTCTCCACGCTGGTGATGGTGGTGGCCGACAAGAGTGCCGACATTGCGATCCTGCGCACCATGGGCGCCAGTCGTGCCACCATCATGAGCATCTTCGTGACCCAGGGCACGACGGTAGGCGTGCTGGGCACGGCGCTGGGGGCACTGACTGGCGTGCTGCTGGCGCAGAATCTGCCGCAGGTCCTGGGCTGGATCGAGACGGCCCTGAACGCCACGCTCTCGCCGGGCGATGTCTACATGATCAGCTACTTGCGCGCCGAGCTGCGGGTCGAGGATGTGGTGCTGACCTGCATCAGCGCCCTCGTCGTCAGCTTTCTGGCAACCCTTTATCCCGCGTACCGGGCCACTCGCATTCAGCCCGCCGAAGTGTTGAGGTATGAATGAGCATGCGTGAAATCCGCCAGTCGCCCACTGCCCAGATGGTGTCGCCCGACATGCAGGAACCCGAGCTGATGCTGGAATGCCGGCAGCTGTGCAAGGTCTACACCCAGGGGCCGGAGCGTGTCGAGGTGCTGCGCAATCTCGACCTGCGCGTTTATGCCGGCGAACGCGTGGCCATCGTCGGTGCCTCGGGCTCGGGCAAGACCACGCTGCTGAACCTGCTGGGGGGGCTCGATCTGCCCAGCTCCGGCGAGGTGATGATCGCCGGCCTCAATCTGGCCAGCCTCAACGAGGCGCAGCGCGGCCGCATGCGCAATCGCAATCTCGGCTTCGTCTATCAGTTCCATCATCTGCTGGGCGAGTTCACGGCACTGGAGAACGTGAGCATGCCGCTGCTGATTGCCGGCAACGATGTGCGACGTTCGGCCGCGCGCGCGGCCGCCATCCTGGAGCGGGTCGGCCTCGGTCACCGCCTGCAGCACAAGCCTTCCGAGCTGTCCGGCGGCGAGCGCCAGCGTGTGGCGATCGCGCGGGCCCTGGTCACGGAGCCGCGCTGCGTGCTGCTGGATGAGCCCACCGGCAATCTGGACCGGCACACGGCGCGCGAGATTCATGCCCTGATGGCGGAACTCAATACGCAGCTGGCCACGAGCTTCGTGGTGGTGACCCACGACGAGGAGTTCGCCCGCTCGCTCGACAGAGTGCTGCTGCTGCGCAACGGCCAGCTGGAAGAGCTGGACGCGGCTACTCGGGCGGCCATCGCGGCGCGCGGCCTGACGGCGAGCCTGGTCGAAGCGCCCGCGCAGGACGATGCCCATGGCGAATGAGCCACGCCAGCAGCCCACTCTGGCGCCTTACGCCGAGCACTCCTTCGCCGCTTTCATCGCGCTGCGCTATGTCAGCGTGGGGCGGCGCAGCCAGCTGGTCTCGTTCATGTCCGCGCTCACCGTCAGCGGGCTGGCGCTGGGCATCGCCATCCTGATCACCGTGCTGTCCGTGATGAACGGCTTCGACCGCGAAGTGCGGGAGAACATTCTGGGCATCCTGCCCCATGCCGTGGTGAAGGCGCTGGAACCCCAGGGGCCCGAGCGCTGGCAGGCCATCGAAGAGGTGCTGCGCGCGCATCCCGCCGTGCTGGACATGGCGCCGCAGATCGAAGTCACCGGCGTCGTCTCGGCCAACGGCTTCGCCAAGGGCGTGCTGGTGCAGGGGGTCGACCCACAGGCCGAGCAGCGCATCTCCCGACTCGACCGCTTCATGCGCGAGGGCAGTCTGGCCGGGCTGGAGCAGGGGCGCTTCCGCATCATCCTCGGCGCCACGCTGGCGGCCAATCTGGGCGTGGGTATCGGTGACAAGGTCAGCCTCTATTCGCTGGAAGTGTCGGTGAATCCGCTGCTGCCGCTGCCGACGCAGCGCCAGTTCACCGTGGCCGGCATCTACCGCGTGGGCACTCTGGAGCTGGACAGTGCCATGGCGATGATCACCCTGCAGGACGCGCGGGCCCTGTACCGGCTGCGCGACACTCATACCGGCCTGCGCTTCCAGATCGAGGACCTGCTGCAGGTGCGGGCGGTGGCGGCCGAGCTGGGGCCGCAGCTGCCGCCGGGCGTGCAGGTGGACACCTGGACGCGGGTGTTCGGCAACATCTACGAGAACATCCAGTTCTCGCGCACCGTGGTCGGCCTGCTGCTGTGGCTGCTGGTGGCCGTGGCAGCGTTCAACCTCGTGGTGAGTCTGGTCATGATTGTGCGGGACAAGCGCGGCGACATCGCCATCCTGCGCACCATCGGCGCCAGCCCCGACACGATCCGGCGCATCTTCATGACCCAGGGCTGTCTGGTGGGGCTGATCGGCACCGTCATCGGCATCGCCTTCGGCGTGTTCTTCTCCCTGACCGTGGGGGATTTCGCCGCCTGGCTGGAGCGTGCCTTCGGCATCACCCTGCTCAGTGCGGAGGTGTATCCGGTGGACTTCCTGCCCTCCGAGCTGCGCCTCAGCGACATCATCGGCGTGAGCGTGGGCGTGTTCCTGCTGTCCCTGCTCGCCACCCTGTACCCCGCCTGGCGCGCCTCCCGCGTGCAGCCTGCCGAGGCACTGCGACTCGACTGACGCCACGCGACTCCGGCGCGGCCTGCCTATACTTGGCGGGCGACACTGACGTCGCTCAGCGCCGGATTCCCCATGCGTTCACGGATGATCGCTGCCAGCCTCGGCATTGCCCTGGTGGCCTTGCTGCCTGTCCTGCCGGCCATCGCTCCTTGGCTGAGTGTTCCCGCGCTGCTGTTTCTGTTGCTGGGCTGCTGGCGGGGGCGGGGTCTGCCTGCGCTCGGCTGTGCCTTGCTGGGCGGCCTGCTGTGGGGGTTGATCGTTGGCCAGCTGCGGGTGCAGGCCTTGCTGCCCGAAGCGCTGGAGGGGCGCGACTTCTGGGTGACCGGCGTGGTCACCGGGCTGCCCCAGCGCTCGGAGCGGGCGCAGCAGATCCAGTTCCGCGTGGAGCACAGCTGCTTCGACCTGCTGCCGGCGGATTGTCCAGCGCATGTGACCCTGTTCCGCGACCGGCTGATACAGCTCAATTATTACGGGCCGCTGACGCTCGAGCCGGGTCAGCGCTGGTTCTGGCGCGTGCGACTGAGTCGGCCGCGCGGTTTCGCCAATCCGGGAGGCTTCGATTACGAGGCCTGGCTGCTGCAGCAGGGCGTCGCCGCGCGCGGCTATGTGCGTGACACGGCCTTCAATGTCCGGCTGGAGGATGGCGGAGCCTGGCTGTCGCGGCTGCGCCATGGGCTGCGTGCACAGCTGCTGCAGGCGCTGGAGGGGCGCTCGCAGGCGGGCATCATCCTGGCACTGGTGCTGGGGGATCGAGACCTGGTGAGCAGTGACGACTGGGCACTCTTCACGCAGACGGGCACCAATCACCTGATCGTCATTTCCGGCATGCATGTCACGTTCATCGCCTGGCTGTGCGCGCTGCTGACAGGATGGGGCGTGCGTCTGTGGCCCGGCGCCCTGCTGCGGCTGCCCGCCCAGCAGTGGGGCAATCTGGCGGCCATTCTGGGCGCCGTGGCCTATAGTCTGCTGGCGGGATTCTCCGTTCCGACGCAGCGCTCCTGCGTGATGGTTCTGGTGTTCGCAAGTGCGCAGCTGGCGGCCCGGCGGCTGCCGCTCTCCTTCAGTTATGTCCTCGCCCTGCTGCTGGTCTTGCTGCTGAATCCCCTGAGCGTCACGAGCGCCGGTTTCTGGCTGTCCTTCGGCGCCGTCGGCACCTTGCTGCTGGCGTATGGCGGCTGGCATCGCCTGCACCGGCGTGCGGACTCGCCGCACCCTGCGCAACACCGGTGGTGGCGCGTGGACTGGCGCGATGTCTGGCTGCGCTGGGGACAGCCGCAAGGGGTCATCTTCATCGGCATGCTGCTGCCGCTGGGCCTGTGGCTGCAGCAGTTCTCCCTGCTGGCCCCGCTGGCCAATCTGCTGGCCATTCCGCTGGTCAGTCTGCTGGTGGTGCCGTTGTCTCTGCTCGGCGCGGCGCTCTTGTCGCTCTGGCCGGCGGGGGGTGCCTGGTTGCTGCATCTGGCCGATGCGCTGCTGGTGCTGTTCGGCGTGGGACTGCAGGCCGTCATCGCACTGCCAGTGCCGGCCTTGTGGGATATCGCGGGCGTCACCCTGCTGGAGGGTGCACTGGCGCTGGCGGGCAGTGTGCTGTTGTTGATGCCGCGCGGCTGGCCCCGGCGCTGGCTGGGTGGCGTGTTGCTGTTGCCCATGCTCGTGCCCGGCGCGTCGCCCGTGCCGCCAGGGCAGGCACAGATCAGTGTTCTGGATGTGGGGCAGGGGCTCGCCGTGGTGGTGCGCACGGCGCAGCACACGCTGCTCTACGATGCCGGCCCGCGCTTCAGCGAACGCTTTGACGCAGGGGCAGGCATCGTGCTGCCGTTTCTGCGTCATGGGGGCGTGCGCCGCCTGGACCTGGTGCTTGTCAGCCACGGGGACAATGACCATGCCGGCGGCCTGACGTCTCTGGTGCAGGGCATCGGGATCGCTCGGGTGCTGACGGGCGAAGTGCCGAGCGAGGTCGATCGCCTGGCCCTGGCCGCGGCACAGGTGCCGGCTGCTCGCTGCGAGCGCGGCCAGGCCTGGCAGTGGGATGACGTGAGTTTCGCCGTCCTCTGGCCGCCGGCGGGGGCGCATGCCGCGGGCAATGACAGTTCCTGCGTGCTGCGGATCGCGGCGGGCGGGCGCACCCTGCTGCTGACCGGGGACATCGAACGCGGGGCCGAGGCCGCGTTGCTGCGCGTCGACGCCGATGCCCTGCGCAGTGACTGGCTGCTGGTGCCGCACCATGGCAGCCAGACCTCGTCCAGCGTGGGTTTTCTGGCGGCCGTCGATCCCTGCTGTGCGCTGTATTCGGCAGGTTATCGCAACCAGTTCCGCCATCCGGCGCCGGCCGTGGCGGCGCGCTATCACGAGCGCGGCATCCGGGTCTGGAACACGGCCGTGCGGGGCGCGCTGCAGCTGTGTCTGGGGCCCGGGGAGGGCTGCGCTGGCGCGCCGAGCGCGTGGCGCGAGAGTCGGCGTCGCTGGTGGCAGGCGCCCGTCACGCCGGCCTCCCGGGTGCTGCACGGCGAACTGCCCGCTGCCCCGCAGGCCTTGTGAATCAAGGGCTGCAGCACTGCACAAGCCACACTCACGGGGCCTTGGATGACTGTGGTAGAGTACGCGCCATCACGCCCGGAGGTTCCCAGTGGTAGAAATCGTCAAAGCCGGTGGCTGGCTGATGCTGCCGATCATCCTGTGTTCCATTGTCGCCATCGCCATCGTCATCGAGCGCTTCTGGACACTGAGCGCCGCCCGCATCGCGCCTCGCTACACCCTCGGCCAGGTCTGGACCTGGATCAAGAACAACGAGCTGGACAGCGCCCATCTGCGCGAACTGCGCCTGGCCTCGCCACTGGGGCAGATCCTGGCGGCAGGGCTGGTGAATTCCAAGTACGGTCGCGCCGCCATGACCGTGAGCATCGAACAGGCGGCGAATCAGGTGATACACGATCTGGAGCGCTATCTGAGCACGCTGGGCACCATCGCCGCCGTCACGCCGCTGCTGGGTCTGCTGGGCACGGTCATCGGCATGATCGACGTGTTCACCCAGATCATGGTGCAGGGCTCGGGCAACGCCAACGCCCTCGCGGGAGGCATTTCCCAGGCGCTGATCACCACCGCGGCCGGACTGTCGGTGGCCATTCCCACCTTTATGTTCCATCGCATGTTCATGCGCCGGGTCGACACGCTGGTGATGAATCTGGAGCAGGAGTCCATCAAGCTGGTGGATGCGCTGCACAGTGACCGCCGTGTGGACATCAAGGAGATCGGCAGCCTGTGAAGTTCAAGCGCCGCATTCAGGAAGAACTCTCGATCAACCTGACGCCGCTGATCGATGTGGTCTTCCTTCTGCTGATCTTCTTCATGGTGTCCACCACCTTCACGCGCGAGACGCGTTTGGCGGTCAACCTGCCAGAGGCGGATGGGCAACCCGCGCCCGACATGGAACAGGTCATCGAGATCTCGGTGAGTCAGAGCGGCGCCTACGCCATCGACGGTCGCACCCTGGTCAATGCGGAACTGAGCACCCTGATGCAGGGCCTGGAAGAAGTCTCGCGCGGTGACCGCAATGTGGCCCTGGTTCTGATTGCCGATGCCGACGCCACGCATCAGTCCGTTGTCACTGCCATGGATGCGATCGGCCAGTCGGGGTTCAGCCGACTCAGCATCGCCACCCGCAAACCCACCGAAGAGAACTGACGCCACGCCATGACTGCTTCCGTGAACGACACTCCTGCCAAGGGCTGGCACGTCTACAAGCGCCTGCTGGCCTATGTGAAGCCGCACCGCGGCCTGTTCGTGATCAGCGTCATCGGGTACATCATCTTTTCCATCACCGGCGTGGCCACGGCCGAATGGCTGGGCTGGACGGTCGACCAGGTGACGGCACAGAACTCCGACGCTCGCATTCTCAGCCCCATCCTCTGTGTCGTGATCGTGCTGGTGCGCGGCATCGGCGGCTTCATGGGCGGCTACACCCTGGAGTACATCTCCAACAGCATCATCCACACCCTGCGCTGCGAGATCATGGACAGACTGCTGGTGCTGCCCATGCGCTACTACGACAACAGCACGGCCGGGCGCCTCGTGTCCAAGGTCACCTACGATGTGCAGCAGATCAGCGGCGCGGCCACCAATGCCGTCACCGTGATCTTCCGCGAGGGCCTCACCGTGGTGGGCCTGTTGATCTCCCTGTTCTGGAGCAACTGGCGCCTCAGCCTGGTGTTCCTTCTGGTGGCGCCCTGCGTGGCCATCGTGGTGGGCACGGCGTCCAGCAAGTTCCGCAAGTACAGCCGACAGATGCAGAACTCCATGGGGGATGTCACCCAGATCACCAACGAGTCCATCAAGGGCCAGAAGGTGGTGCGCAGCTTCAACGGCCGCCGCTTCGTCATGAGCCGCTTTGAGCGGGCCAGCGAGCGCAACCGCCGGCAGAACATGAAGATGGTGGGCACGCAGTCCATCGCCATTCCCGTGATCCAGTTGCTGGTCAGCATCGCGATGGCCGTGCTGATCTGGTTCGCCATGGCGCCGGAGTATCTCGCCGAGGCCTCGGCAGGCGACTTCGTGGCCTTCCTCACTGTGGCCGGTCTGCTGGCCAAGCCCATCCGTCAGCTCTCCCAGGTCAACTCCGTGGTGCAGCGCGGCATTTCCGCCGCCGAGAGCATCTTCTCCCTGCTGGATGAAACCGGCGAGAAGGACACCGGCAAGCATGTCGTGGTGCGCGTGCGCGGCGAAGTTGAGTTCCAGGATGTCAGCTTCCAGTACAAGGCCAGCGAGCGTCCGCCAGAGGTGGAGGGTGGCGAGGGCAGCGAGGTGGAAGAACCCGTGCTGGCCAATGTCTCGTTGCGCGTGAAGCCGGGGCAGAGCGTGGCCCTGGTGGGCAAGTCGGGCAGCGGCAAGACCACGCTGGTGAACCTGTTGCCGCGCTTCTACGACGTGGAGTCCGGCAGCATCCTGATCGACGGCGTTCCCTCGCGTGACTACACGCTGGAGAACCTGCGTCAGCAGATCGCCGTGGTGAGTCAGGATGTGGTGCTGTTCGAGGGCACCATCGCGCAGAACATCGCCTACGGCGACGAAGGCAGCATCAGCGACGAGCAGATCATCGAGGTGGCTCGCAGCGCGCACGCCATGGAATTCATCAACAAGCTGGAGCACGGCATTCACAGCATCGTGGGCGATGCCGGACTGATGCTCTCAGGCGGCCAGCGCCAGCGTGTCGCCATCGCGCGCGCCTTCCTCAAGGATGCCCCGATCCTGATTCTGGACGAGGCCACCTCGGCGCTGGATTCCGAGTCCGAACAGCATATCCAGCAGGCGCTGAGCACGCTGATGAAAGGGCGCACCACCTTCGTCATCGCCCACCGCCTTTCCACCATCGAGAACGCCGATCTCATCGTGGTGATGGACAAGGGCCGCATCGTCGAGACCGGCACGCACCAGGAGCTGATCGCGGCCAATGGCAAGTACGCCGCGCTGCACCGCATCCAGTTTTCCGATCTTCCCGCAGGCGAGTGATGCGCCTCGTCGATGCCTGGTATGACCCTACAGGACGCACTCGTCCGTGGTTGTGGCCGCTGTGGCCGCTGTCCCGGCTGCTGGCCGCGCTGGGTGGCCTGCGACGCCGTGTTCTGGAACGTCGTCGTGGTAACGGTGAGGGGCTGCCACCGGTGGTGGTGATCGGCAATATCACGCTGGGTGGCACGGGCAAGACGCCGCTGTTGATCGCCATCGCCAGGCTGCTGCAGGCGCATGACCTGCGGCCCGGCATCGTCAGTCGCGGCTATGGCGGCGATGGTCAGCCGGCATTCGTGACCCCGCAATCCCTGCCGCAACAGGTGGGCGACGAGCCGGTGCTGATCCAGAGGCAGACAGGGTGTCCCGTGCGCGTGGATGCCAGGCGCCTGCGCGCGGTGCAGACCTTGGCTGCCGAGCATGTCTGCGATGTGATCCTGAGTGATGACGGCCTGCAGCATCATGCCATGCCGCGCGCGCTGGAGCTGGTCGTGATCGACGGCGAGCGGCTGCTGGGCAATGGGCATTGCCTGCCGGCAGGCCCGCTGCGCGAACCGGCCTCGCGACTGCGCGAGGTGGACTGGCTGGTCATCAATGGCGGAGCAGACGATGCATTGGCGCGACTGCGTGCGCGGGCGAGTCTGAACGCAGGGCAGCCCCCGGCCACGATCATGCGCCTGCAACCCGCCGCGTGGGTGAATGTGCGCAGCGGCCAGCGCGTGGCGCTGTCTGATCTGCCAGTGGTGCCGGGCCGACCACTGCACGCGGTGGCGGGAATCGGGCATCCGCAGCGTTTCTTCGCCACGCTGCGCGCGCTCGGTCTGGCGCCGCAATGCCACGCGTTTGCCGATCATCATCGCTTCCACGCAGCCGATCTGCCGTTCGCGCAGGAGGCCACGGTGCTGATGACCAGCAAGGATGCCGTCAAGTGCGAAGCGTTCGCCGGGCCGCACTGCTGGGCACTCGAGGTGGAGGCGTCTCTGGCGCCTGAATTCGCAAACGCACTGCTGACTGCAGTGCAGGGGCTGGTGCAGGCGCGAGCCGCCACCGGCACGACACGCAATTGAATGAGGAGTCTGCAATGGATCAGAAACTGCTGGCCATCCTGGCCTGCCCGCTGTGCAAGGGGCCGCTGAAGTTTGATCGTCAGGCGGCGGAGCTGCTGTGCTACGCCGATGGGCTGGCGTTCCCGGTACGTGACGGCATCCCCGTGATGCTGGAGAACGAGGCCCGCGCCATGACGCTGGAAGAGCGGGAGAACCGCTGATGAGCTTCATCGTCGTGATTCCGGCGCGCTTCGCGGCCACGCGACTGCCCGGCAAGCCGCTGCTGGACATCGCCGGCAAGCCGATGCTGCAGCATGTCTACGAGCGCGCGCTGGGCAGTGCGGCGCAGGCCGTGTGGATCGCCACCGATGACGAGCGCATCCGCGAGGCGGCGTTGCGCTTCACGTCGAATGTGTGCATGACCAGTGCCGCTCATCAGTCGGGCACCGATCGCATACAGGAAGTGGCCGCGCAGCTTGCCCTGCCGCAGGACGCCATCGTGGTGAATGTGCAGGGTGATGAGCCCCTGATTCCGCCGGCTGCCATCAACCAGGTGGCGCACAATCTGCAGCAGCATCCCTCGGCCGGCATCGCGTCGCTCTACGAGGAGATCGAACACGAGGCGGAGTTCCAGAACCCCAATGCGGTGAAGGTGGTGACGGACCTGCAAGGTTATGCGCTGTATTTCAGTCGCTCGCCGATTCCCTGGCGTAATCCGGCGCTCAGTGCGCTTGCCATGCCCGCCAAGCGTCACATCGGCATCTACGCCTACCGGGTCGCCACGCTCAATCATTTCATCGGCTGGCCGCAGGCCCCGCTCGAGATCGCCGAGCGTCTGGAGCAGCTGCGCGCCATGAGTCACGGCGTGCGCATCCATATGGACAAGGCGACGCAGCGCATCCCCGCCGGGGTCGACACGCCCGAGGATCTCGAGGCCGTGCGCGCCTTCCTGCGAGCGCAGGCATGACAGCGCCCGTGCGCGTGCTGATGGTCTGCCTGGGCAATATCTGCCGCTCGCCGACCGCGCACATCGTCTTCGCCCAGCGCGTGGCCGCGGCGGGTCTGCAGACGCGGGTGCTGGTGGATTCGGCCGGCACCGGCGACTGGCACATCGGCCACCCGCCGGATGCGCGCTCGCGCGCGGCTGCGGCGCAGCGCGGCTATGACATGAGTGCGCTGCGGGCGCGCCAGGTGCAGGCGCGGGACTTCCACGACTTCGATCTGCTGCTGGCCATGGACGAAAACAATCTGCGGGATCTGCAGCGCCTGGCGCCGCCGGAACACCGCCACAAGCTGCGCCTGTTCATGGACTTCGCCGAGCTGGACGAGCGCAGTGTGCCCGACCCTTACTACGGTGAGGCGCAGGACTTCCAGCGTGTGCTCGACCTGGTCGAGACCGCCGCAGACGGTCTGTTGCAGCACCTGCGCCAGCAGCTGCGGGAGTAGGCCATGCAGCAGAATGTCGATCTGCAGCCGCTGAACACGTTCGCCCTGCCGGCCCGGGCGCGCTGGTTCTGCGCCGTGGAGTCCCTCGCCACGCTGCAGCAGGCGCTGCAGTTCGCGCAGGCGCAGGCGCTGCCTGTGCTGGTGCTGGGCGGCGGCAGCAATGTGTTGCTGCGCGAGGATTTCCCCGGGCTTGTGCTGCACATGCAGCTGCGTGGGGTGCAGCGGCTGGCGGACGATGGCGACACGGTCCGCGTGCAGGCGGCCTGCGGCGAGAACTGGCATGACTTCGTCAGCACCTGTCTCACTCGCGGCTGGCACGGGCTGGAGAATCTGGCGCTGATTCCCGGCCGTGTGGGCGCAGCGCCGATCCAGAACATTGGCGCCTATGGCGTGGAGGCGGGTGAGCGCATCGAGTCCGTGCAGGTGTTCAATCGCGAGACGGCGTCTGTCGAGTCGATCGCGGCCGCTGACTGTGGCTTCGGTTATCGCGACAGTGTCTTCAAGCGGCAATACCGCGACAGCAGAATCATCCTGCAGGTGGTGTTCCGCCTGCAGCGCAGCGCCGCGGTGAACCTGAGCTACAGCGCGCTGGCCCAGGCCCTGGCCGGGCAGCAGCCGGTGACCCCGCAGGCCGTGTTCGACGCGGTGTGCCGCATCCGCCGCAGTCGTCTGCCCGATCCGGCAGTGCTGGGCAATGCCGGCAGTTTCTTCAAGAACCCGGTCATTCCTGCTGCTCTGCACCGTGATCTGCAGCAGCGCTACGGCGACGTGCCGGGACACGCCGTGGAGGGGGCCGAGCCCCTGATCAAGCTGCCGGCCGCCTGGCTCATCGAGCGTGCGGGCTGGAAAGGGCGTCGCCTGGGGCAGGCCGGGGTCTACGAGAAACAGGCGCTGGTGCTGGTGAATCACGGCGGTGCACGGGCGCAGGACGTGGTCGATCTGGCGCAGGCCATCATGGCGGATGTGCAGCAACAGTTCGGCATCGCCCTGGAGCCGGAAGTGCAGTGGGTGCCACCACGGCAGGGCGCAGACGCCCGTGTTGGCTGAGCTGCAGACGACTTGCCGATGTACTTGCCTGCACAGCTGTGTTAAAAATCGAGCCGAGGCCTCCCATGACAAAATCCCTTGCCAGTGATCACCAGATCCGCGTGTTGCTGATTGATGACTATCAGCTGCTGCGCCATGGTCTTGCCGCTTTGATTGACCGGGAGCCGGGCATGCGCGTGGTGGGCGAAGTCGACAGCGTTGAGGATGCCCTGCCGCAACTGTCCTCACTGCACGCCGAGATCGCTGTGCTGCACCTGAAGACCGCCGGCCTCGCCGCACTCGAGATGACCCAGCGCCTGCTGCGCGCCGCGCCGCAACTGCGTGTCGTGGTGATGATTCCCTTGAGTCTGGACGTCCAGCCTTCCCGCATGCTGCGGGCCGGGGCGAGTGCCTACGTCACGCCCTGCATCACCGAAGCCGAAATGCTCTGGACGCTGCACCTGGTGCACAGCGGTCAGCGTGCCATCAGCCCGCGCATCGCCGCGCACTTCGAGCGCCAGCCCGAGGTCGAACCGGCCAGCTCGCCCTTCGATCAGCTGTCGGAGCGCGAACTGCAGATCGCGCTCATGCTGGTGGATCACCATAAGGTGAATGAGATATCCCGCCATCTGAAGATCAGCAACAAGACGGTGTACAGCTATCGCTACCGCATCTTCTCGAAGCTGCATCTGCGCAGCGATGTGGAACTGACCATACTGGCGGTCAAGCACGGACTTACCGATGTCCACGGCCACAGTGCACCCCACTGATCCACCCTTCGACGCCAAGGCCACCATTGCCAGCCTGACGACGCGACCCGGTGTCTATCGCATGCTGGACGCGTCAGGCGGCATTCTTTACGTGGGCAAGGCCCGCAATCTGCGCAAGCGCGTCAGCAATTATTTCCGCGC
>JACCEE011095395.1_pt1 | contig 14437 bp, 9 predicted proteins | sample 7449931 | NCBI WGS metagenome assembly JACCEE01 (sample SAMN15323457, study PRJNA562643) | freshwater metagenome | isolation source: river surface water | place: USA:Blue River Watershed | collected 2017-08-19 | reverse complement strand
GCGCGTGCTCATTTTCCGGTTTATGGGCGAAAATGCCCACATCCCTCGATTTCGCCCATACTCCCACACCTAGCCATATGGGCGAAACCGACCTTAACTATCCATTTCGCCCATACTCGACCTCTCCTTCGCGCGTGCTCATTTTCCGGTTTATGGGCGAAAATGCCCACATCCCTCGATTTCGCCCATACTCCCACGCCCAGCCTTATGGGCGAAACCGACCCCAACCATGCTTTTCGCCCATACTCCCACGCCCATACTTCTCCAGCCCTCCGCGCGTCAACTGTTCGTGCGGCGCACTGATCATAACCATCATCGGAGCGCCGCCGGCGGCGCGACATAATAACCGCCGGCTATGCCGGCGCTCCGCACCGAGACGATTCGTCTGATATCTTGAACCCACGCGCGAAAAGGAACATACTATAGACAGAAGAGGTGTCGTGCTTACCGCCTCTATAGACAGAAGAACTGCCGTGGATACCGTCTTTTTTCGAGAGGGCGGGCATAGAGAGGAACTGCCGTGCCGCCTCTTTTCGAGAGGTGAGGGGAAGAAAGGAAGGGTTGATATGTACAAGAGAGTGATCGTAGCGACCGACCTGTCGCCGTCAGCCTTCGCGGTCATCGAGAATCTCGGAGTGCTTCGCGAATTTGGCACAGAACATTGTCTGATCCTGCAGTGCTTAAGCTTCACACAGGTCGGCACCGTCGGCCTTTACTACACGTATGGCGCGTTAGAGAGCGGGCTCGAAGAACAGAAGAAACTTCTGGAGAACAAGGGATTTACGGTCGAAGCGCGATTGATTCCCGGCATTGCCAAGAGCGAGATCAGCCGGATCGCCTCGGACGAGGATTATCAGCTGGTTGTCTCGGGCGCCGTTCAGAGCTCTCTCATGAACGCAGCCTTTACCGGAGGGATCGGCTACGAGATTATTCACGGTCTCAAATGCCCTGTGTTTCTCTTGCGCCTGACCGAGGAAGCGTCCGGGGACGAAGAGGTTCTTCTTCCGGCGCGAACGGACTACCTGCAACACATACTCGTCCCAACGGATTTCTCCGCGACATCGAACCGCGCTTTCGAGACGGCCGTTGCGCTCGCGGGATACGGGGCGAAGAAGATCACCTTGATGCATGTTCAGGATCGTGCGCGCCTCGAACCCTATTTGATGTCTCGTATTGATGAATTCAACGAGATCGATGAAGCTCGTCTTCACGCGATGAAGGAACGGATACATGAGGTTTCGGATGCGGATGTGGAGATTGTGCTCGGGTTCGGCAACCCGTCCAAGGAGATCCTTGCCGCTATCAAGGAGCGCGATGTCAGACTGGTTGTTATGGGAAGCCGCGGCCGGGGATATCTTGGCGATCTTTTCATCGGCAGCGTCAGCCTCAATGTCGCCCGGCACAGCGAGGCCTCGGTTCTGCTGTTGCCTCCGCCGCCGATTCTGTAGGCCGACTGGCCGCGTTCTGGAGCGGGCGTCGGATCGCGCCCGAAGAGCGGTCATCAGACAGTTGATCGCGCCCGAAGAGCGGGCAGCCGATCGGATTTTTCGCGAGTCGTTTGAGGGAATAATTGTTTTGATTATCAAGATAATTGTCGAAAAGGCCGGCATTTTTACGTTATAATAGTTTTTAATCGGGCAGCAATGCCGGAAGACGGAGTAGAAACGATGGAATATATCCTACAGAAGAAGAGCCTCGCGGCATATCTTGAGCCGGACGAGTACATTGATTCGACGGATCCTCGCGTCGCGTACGTCGCATCGTATATCGCCGAGACTATGATGGAGACAACGGCCGCGATGAAGAAGCCGGATCTCCTGCATGATCCGGAGATGCACCTTGCTCGCGCGATGTTTTACTTCGTTCGGGATCGAATCTCGCATACGATCGATATCGGGGCCTCGGAAGTGACGCGAAAAGCATCGGAGGTCCTCGTGAAGAAGCACGGATTCTGCTACGCAAAGTCACACTTGTTGGCCGCGCTTCTTCGAGCCGGAGGGATTCCCGCCGGCGTCTGTTATCAGTACTTGCGGTTCTCGGACGAGGACGATCGTCTGGTGATTCATGGGTTAAACGCGGTGTATTTCGCTTCGATCGGCCGGTGGGTGCGACTCGACGCCCGAGGCAACACAGGGGAGATCAACGCAGAGTTTTCGATTGATGAAGAGCGTCTGGCCTTTCCCGTTCGACCGGGCAGGGGAGAAACGGATCTTCCGATTCTCTATGCATCGCCGGATCGAGCGATCATCCGGGCGCTCAACAGCACTGATGACGCGAAGATTCTTCAGGCGAATCTGCCGGGGAAGATCTACGGGAAGTGAGTTGATCGACTTGGCTGCGGCCAGAACGACGGCAACCGGACGACACAACCACAAACAATGTTTACGACAGGAATAAATCTATAATGGGGAGGCCGGCGCGGTCATAGAGGACGGAGCCGGAGAAAGGACAACCATATGCAGATCATCGAGAGCCGACCGTTATTTAAGGTCCGACCGTTTCGAGACCTTCGCGAGATGTTCCGCCAGAGCGTGGAACTGTACGGCAACCTGCCGGCTTTCCGTTATCGCGAGGATCCCAAGGGCGAGATCACTCGTCGAACGTACCGCGAGGTCGGCGCTGACGTCGATTCGTTGGGCACGGCGATGCTTCGAGAGGGACTCGGAGACGTAAATATCGCGATTGTCGGAGAGAATAGCTATCGATGGAGTGTCGCGCATATCGCCGTGCAGAACGGCGTGGGAATCTCGGTGCCGCTGGATCGGTTGCTGCCCTCGGACGAGCTGCTGGTGCTTCTGCGACGCGGCCGCACGTCGGCGGTATTCTTTGACGGATCGTTTCTGGACGCAATGGTTCAGGCGGACAAAGAGGACATGGGTATCCGGTTGTTCGTCTGTATGAAGCGTTCGAAGAAGATCGACGAGAATACGAAGGATCTATTTGTTCATGGTCGTTTTGCCTTCTTTGAGGACCTCCTCGCGGAAGGACGTGAGGCCCTTCGTGACGGCGATCGGACGTATCTGACGCGCGACATCGATCCGGAACAGATCGCGTCCCTGCTTTTCACGTCGGGTACGACGAGTTCTGCGAAGGGAGTTCTCCTTCGCAACCGCAATATCACAATGGATATCGTCGCATTGGCGCAGGTGGAGAAGTTTCCGGTCGGCTCGCGACTGCTGTCGATCCTTCCGCTGCACCATACGTTCGAGAATACCTGCGGTCTGATGTATGTCCTCTACATGGGCGGTTGCATCTGCATCTGCGACGGCCTTCGCTACATTCAGAAGAATATGGAAGAATACGAGATCAACATGATCATCGGCGTGCCGGCGCTTTTCGAGAGCTTCTACAAGAAGGTGAATGATAACCTTGTCAAGCAAGGGAAGAAGGAGACCGTCGAAAAGATGATCCGGATCACCCGCGTGTTGCGAAAAGTAAAAATCGACCTTCGCCGCGTCATCTTCAAGCCGATACACAAAGCCTTCGGCGGTCAGTGGAAGATCGGTATCTGCGGAGCCGCGCCGATCGACCCGAAGATCATCACATTCTTTGACGATATCGGCGTGCATATCCTGCAGGGATATGGGCTTACGGAGACGGCTCCCGTCGTGGCGGGCTGCAATTACAAGGTCTTTGTGCCGGGTACCGTGGGACTTCCCCTCGGCGGGATCACGATGGCGATCGATAACGCGGCGGACTTCGAAGAGGGTGAGATTCTTGTCAAAGGTCCCGTCGTGATGGCGGGATATTACGAGGACGACGAGGCGACGAATCAGGTCATCGATGCGGACGGGTGGTTTCATACCGGAGACGTCGGACGCATCGAGAAGGACTCGGGATGCATCAGCATCACCGGCCGCCTGAAGTCCATGATCGTTCTGAAGAACGGCAAGAAGGTATTCCCCGAAGAGATCGAGCAATTGATCTCGCACTATACGTTCATCAAGGAATCCATGGTCTTCGGCGATCCGGATACGGACGGAGATGTGACGGTAAGCGTCAAGTTCGTCCTTGACCCCAAAGTCCTGGAGGACGAGGGGATCAAGGAGGAAGATATCCGCAGCCGTCTCGAAAATGTCGTGCGCGAAATCAACCTGCTGATCCCGTCCTATAAAGGTATCCGCGGATTCGTCTACAGCTATCAGGATCTGACCAAAACTACAACGCTGAAGGTCAAGAGATACCAGGAGATCAATAAGATTCAGGAAGCCCTCGATCGCGCGAAAGTCCGCGTTCGCCAGATCACCGGCCGCAACATCGACCTACTGGACTCTGTGCTTCAAATCCGGCCGCTCGAAGAGCTGTCGCAAGATGTACCGGAGAAACCTGCGGAGGAGTAAGTAATTACGATTCCTTTATTGTGAGAATTGTGAAAGGGCCTAGCGCAGAAGTGAAGGAGCGTCGGCGGAGCCGACGCGGATTATAAGTCGCGACGCGACGCGGCGCTCCGATGTAATGGGAAATGCTCGTCTCGGACACCCCGAAGAAGTATAAAAATCCGCCTGCCCCTCGATTTTGGTAGTTATCATTGATAAGCAATCACATTTTTTCTCATTGAGGAAGTATAAAAACGTGACCCCCACTCGTTTTTGGTGGTTATCATTGATAAGCAATCCCGTTCAAACGCTTCGAAAATCTTAGTAGGAGCTTGTTTCGTATGTGCATCAATGACAAATAACCGCTCTGGGATGCCTGGCGCACATACGAAAACCCGGTTAGGAGCCAATTTCGTATGTGCCTCAATGACAAATAACCACCCATGGGATGCCAAGCGCACATACGAAAACCTTAGTAGGAGGCTGTTTCGTATGTGCATCAATGACAAATAACCGCTCTAGGAAGCCCAGCGCACATACGAAAGTCCGTTTAAGAGCCCGTTTCGTATGTGCATTAGGGAAGCCTCGCCACGCGCAACCCATTTTTTATGGGCGCAACTAACCTCGAACATCCATTTCGCCCATATTCATCCACATCTCCGCGCGCCGCCACCTTTAGGATTTGCGGACAAAACCGGTCGCTCGAGGCATCTTCGTCCACAAGAGGAGGCTTGTCGTGCCATCACCCCCCTTTTTCGTAGGAACGGATATTCCGAGACAAGATGATTTTTCTCGAGAAATATACTAAAATATTGATAACACCATCTCGTGATATAGACTCAGATTGGAGGCGATTATGATAGACGGCATCCGCCCCTTCAACAAGAATGATTGGGAAGAAGTCAAGGCGATTTACCTGCAGACGAATGACGCGAACAGCGCGACCTTCGGTATTGATGGCCCGGAATTTGACGCTTGGGATGAACACTTCCTGCCGTGCTGTCGACTGGTGTATGAATCGGAAGGCAAGGTTCTCGGTTGGGCGGCGATCTCGCCGATCTCCGGTCGTTTGATTTATAAGGGTGTGGCGGAGCTGTCGATCTATATTGATCAGGATTCGCGCGGTCGAGGGATCGGGACGAACCTTCTGAAGCGCATGATCTGGGAATCGGAATCTCACGGAATCTGGTCTTTGCAGTCTTCGATCCGTGACGACAACACGGCCAGTATCGCGCTTCATCGCAAATGTGGTTTTCGCGAGATCGGTTATCGTGAGCGTGTCAGTCGTGATGCGGTCGGAGAGTGGCGCAATACGATTCTCATGGAGAGAAGAAGCGGTGCCGAACCGTTTGCGGAGTCGGCCAACGGTATTCTGTAAGAACCTGCGGACGCGAATCGCCGATTATTTAGTGCGGAGTCGGTCAACGGCATTCTGTGAAGTCTTGCGGACATGTGACATCGATCATCCGATATGTTCGCGATAGTCGACGATGATACGGTCGGCGATACGAACAATTTCCTGCCAATCATCTCCCGTATACGAGTCGTATACGCCGCACACTGTGAATCCTCCGGCTTTTGCGCCCCGAACCCCCAGGAGGAGATCTTCATAGACGGTGATTTGATCGGGAGGTATGCCGAGCTTTTGGGCTTCAAGAAGATAGATATCGGGGAAGCCTTTGCCACGAGACACTTCATGAAGTGTTGTCTGTGACGAGAAGAGATCATAGACGCTGTTATTTACAAGAACATCCCGAACGCGCGACGGGTCGAGGGCGGTTGCGATACCGAGCCGGACGCCGTGATCGCGGAGGGATAACAGGTACTCCCGCGCACCCGGTTTGAGTTGTATTGTGCGCGCATAGGCCTCTTCGGACATCTCATTCCATTCCCGGATCACTTCCTCCGGAGAAGCTGACAGTGCATAACGTTCGACCGTATACTCCGCCGCCTTGCGAAAGCCGAGCATAGTAACCTCGCGCGTGTAATCGGGTGTAGCCCGATGGCCGTACTTCTCCAGAAAACGCACGTCGATATCTTCCCATACGTGAAGCGAGTCGAGGAGTGTACCGTCCAGATCAAATATCGCGCCGTTTGGCATTTTCATGTGAAGCCTCCGTTGGGAAGATTGAGTATTTGATCACATCATATCAGATTCTTCGATCAGGAATACGAACAAGTGAGGTGCTGTCGATGATCGTCAGAGAATTTTTTGAGAATGAGTTGGAGAAACTCTTGAGACTTTACACCGAGCTGAACGACAATCCTTTGCCGGAGGTTGACGATCGGATCAAACGGGTCTGGCAGAAGATGATGGACGATCCGGATCACCACGTGATCGGTGTATTTGATCATGAGGCTGCGGTCAGTTCCTGCGTCCTTGTCATCATCCCGAACTTGACGCACCGTCAGCATCCCTACGCCGTGATTGAGAACGTGGTCACGACAGAGAACGAGCGACGCAAAGGATACGCCGCTGCCTGCCTCACCTACGCACGCGATATTGCGGTCAAAGCCGGCTGTTACAAGATCATGCTGATGACCGGGTCGAAGAAGGAAGAGACGATGCGTTTCTATGAAGCCAACGGATATAATCGCAAAGACAAGACGGCATTTATCCAGTGGTTATGAATAAATTGTTAATTTGAACTTTCAAGTCGCGAAAACAGCTATTTTGAAGAAAGAAAAGACGTAGTCGTCCTCTTGCATTATTTACATTATCAAGCACCGAGTCATATAATAAATGTGATGGCTTCCAATGATCATAGTATCCGCTTACCACCCTCAGACATTGACACAGGTTTCCGCGAGGTGAAGCGCGTGAAGAAGAAAGATCATACTTTATCTGATGTTTTGGATCGCATCGCGAAACGCTTGTTTGCCCGAAGGGACAGCGTTGTATTTAACTCCGTGTTTCTTCTCATATATGCCGCCGTATTTGTCGCCTACTCTCTTGTTATCCCCTCTCTTAACGCCCAAATGGGCGGTATTGCCGCGCAGTTGCTTGTCGTCATGTCTGTTTATACCGTGATACAGGTTCGCCGATACGGGTATCTTCTGAGCGTTTTCGCCAATCTCGTCAATGCCATCTCGATTGGAATGATGATTTTAAATGTCGGCAGAGTCGAAGCATGGCCCGGTGTCGTCGTTTCCTTGATCACGATCCTGCTTTTGACGATCATCGAATTCTTTATCTGGCAATTGGACCGGAGATTCACGTTGATTACGCAACAGACCGAAGAGCTCCGCGCACTCAACAAGGATATTTCTCAGCAGGAAGAAGAACTTGCGACGAAGAATGGGCAGCTGATCGAATATACGGAAGCGCTCCGGCTCAACGAGCAGAGACTTCATCATCTGGCGAATTTCGACCTGTTGACCGAGCTTCCCAACCGGGATCGCATCCTGTCCCAACTCGATCTGCTCACCGGAATCATGGTCCATCGCGATATGAGCTTCAGCCTGATTTTCCTCGACCTCGACAATTTCAAACGCATAAACGATACGCTCGGACATCAGGGCGGCGACACATTGCTGAAGCTTGTCGCAATAAGACTCAAGGAGATGCTTCATCCGGACGACATGCTCGGTCGAATGGGCAGCGACGAATTCGGAATCATCGTGCAACGCAAACTCTCCGAGAGCGAAATTACCGCCTATGTCGAGAAGATTCGCGTCATGCTTCTGGTACCGTTTTCCCTGGGCTCGAGCGAGATTCCCGTAACGGCCAGCTTTGGCATTGCAGTTTTCCCGAAGGACGGCACGGATCGCAAAGAGCTTATGACCAATGCCGACACCGCGCTTCATAAGGCCAAGGAGATCGGTCGCAACAGTGTCCAGTTCTTCCGCCTGGAGATGAAGGAAGATGCGCTGACACATGCGAAGTATGAACGAAGCCTTCTGACTTCCATACAGAAGAACGAGCTTTATCTGATGTATCAACCGCAATTTGAGACATCCACGCAGCATTTGCGCGGTTTTGAGACGCTCGTTCGCTGGGAGTCCCCGCAATTTGGTCTTGTCAGCCCGGGACGCTTTATTACGATTGCGGAAACTGCGGGCTTCATCGTTCCTATGGGAGAGTGGATTCTGAGAACTGCGTGTCGGCAGTTTAAGGCGCTTCAGGAAGATTTCGGAGTGAAACCGATGTTGTCCGTCAATATTTCCGCGATCCAGATCATGACCCCGGGATTTGTCGATATGGTGAGCGATATACTCGATGAGACCTCTCTTGCCCCGGAGTATCTCGAACTCGAGATTACAGAGTCTGTCTTCATCAATTCGCTGGAGTATGTTGCCGGCGTCATCCGGGAATTACATAAGCTGGGCGTACGGATCGCGCTGGATGATTTCGGAACCGGATATTCCTCTCTGAGCTATCTTCGCTTGCTTCCGTTTGAGACACTGAAGATCGATAAGACCTTCATCGACTCGATTAATACCGAGGAGGACGGCAAGTGTCTCGTCGCCTCGATTATCCAGCTCATGCATCAACTCGGGATGGCCGTTGTGGCGGAGGGTGTTGATAACGAGAAACAGCTCTCGTACCTTCATCGGAATCGCTGTGACTATATCCAGGGCTATATCTGGAGCCGCCCGCTGGATGAGGAGGCAATGCGTCAATTGACCAAGGATCTTCTGGCTCCGTAAAGGCAGATTTACAAGTATCAACAATGGATAAGACACCTCGGCGCTATGTGTGACGAGGTGTTTTTTGATCATTGGAAGAGGTTCCCGGGGCGCGAAAAGTATATACAATTGAAACGTTTAGATATAAAATATATTTTAATCGGGTGAAGCCCGAAGATGTGTCTTCATAAGAGAGAAGAAGGAGAAAAGGTATGGATCCGCTGACAATTGCAATTATCATCATCGTTTCGGTTTTGTTCTTGTATCTGTTCATATTCAAGATTCTTGGTCTTCGCATCATTAATGCGAATGAGGTCGCGGTCATCGAGAAATGGTGGAGCGTCAAGGGTTCTCTTAAGGATTCGATCATCGCACTGAACGGTGAGGCCGGTTACTCGCCTTATCTGCTGCGAGGCGGCATTCATTTCAAGTCGGTGCTGATGTACCGTATCTACAAGTATCCTCTGATCACAATCCCGCAGGGACAGATCGGTTATATATTCGCACGTGACGGAAGCCCCCTCGAGCCGAAGCAGACGCTGGGCCGCATTATTCCGGAGGCGAACAACTTCCAGGATATCGTGGGATTCCTGAAGAACGGCGGCCAGAAGGGCCCGCAGCGCGGGATTCTGAGAGAAGGAACGTACGCGATCAACCTCGCGCAGTTCGTCGTCATCACGTCGACGGATGTTAAGACGATCCCGAATCTCGGCAGCAAGCAGGAGCGTTCCGAGCTTGCGACGACGCAGCAGACACTTCTTGCACGCAACGCTTTCAGCCCGGTCATCATCATGGGCACGGCGAGCCAGACGGCCGACCTGATGGGTATTGTTACCGTTCATGACGGTTTGCCGCTGCCGGAGGGCGAGATCATTGCTCCCTATATCGGCGAGCTTCATTCGAGCTTCCAGGATCCCGAGAAGTTCCTCGAACTCGGCGGACGTCGCGGTAAGCAGCTTCAGGTCCTTATCGATGGTACGTACTACATTAACCGCCTCTTTGCGACGGTCGAGTTCCGCCCGAAGACGGTCGTTCCGATCGGATACGTCGGCGTCGTTGTCTCTTTCTATGGGAACGAGGGCGTAGACACGACCGGTGCGGACTATAAGCACGGTGAACTCGTCGCCAACGGCTGCAAGGGTGTTCTCGAGAAGCCGCTCATGCCCGGCAAGTATGCCTTTAACACGGATGCCGGCAAGGTTGTGCTCGTGCCGACCACCAATATTATCCTGAAGTGGAACAAGGCTGAGATCGGCGACCATAAGTACGACGAGAATCTGACGGAAGTTGACATCATCACGAAGGATGCTTTCGAGCCTTCGTTGCCTCTGTCGGTTGTTATGCATATCGACTACAAGCAGGCTCCTTGGGTTATCCAGCGTTTCGGTGACATCAGCATGCTCGTCAACCAGTCGCTCGACCCGCTCGTCAGCGCGTACTTCAAGGATGTCGCACAGACCAAGACGATTATCGAACTCATTCAGGAGAGATCAGAGATCCGTGAGCGCGCGGTTCTCGAGATGCGCGAGAAGTTCGGCAAGTACAATCTGCAGCTCGAAGAAGTTCTGATCGGAACACCCAAACCGAATGTCAATGATATCCAGATCGAGAACATCCTGACGCAGCTTCGCGAACGTCAGATCGCGGAAGAGAAGAAGGTCACCTATCAGAAGCAGCAGCAGGCAGCCGAGAGCGAGAAGACGCTCCGTGAAGCCGAAGCAACAGCCGCACAGCAGACCTACCTCACCAAGTCGAAGATCCAGATTGAGATCGAAGGTAACGTCGGTGCTGCTCTCGCGAGCAAGGCCGAACAGGAAGCGAACCAGATCATCGCACTCGCGAAGGCAAACAACGCTCGTATCCGCCTGGAAGGTGAGGCGGAAGCCTCCAAGGAGACCAATATCGGTCTTGCGAAGGCGCAGGCGATCGACGCTCAGGTCAAAGCGTACGGCGGTGCGGAGTTCCGTGTCGTTCAGGAAGTTACAGACAAGCTTACCGATGCGATCAAGAGCACGAAGGTCGATATCGTTCCTCGCACCGTCGTCAATATGGGCGGCGGCGAGGGTTCCGGCAATGGCGGCTCCGGTACAGTTCTCGATGCTTTGCTGAAGTTCATCACGCTCGAGAAGCTCGGCGTATCGATCTCCGACATCGCCAAGAACGTCGAGGAGCAGAAGAGTCTCGCGACGGCGGACGCTGCTGCACCAGTTGCGGCACCCTCTTCGGAAGTAACACCGAAGTAAGACGCATCCGACAAGCGAACCGACTGATCAAAAACAATAAGAATTCTTAACGAAAAGCTCCGTCTGTCATCAAACAGCCGGGGCTTTTCATTTCCGTGCTCCGCATCGTTTGCGCTTCTTCATCTTTCGTTATATTCTTGTACTGTTCACCTTTTTTTTACCAAGAATATCGGAGGATAAGAGTCTATGAAGCTGGCGTTTTCCACAATTGGCTGCCCCGACTGGTCATGGACGGAGATTTACTCGATGGCATCTGACCTCGGGTACAACGGAATTGAGATCAGAGGTCTCGGAGAAGAGATCACCGCGGCGCGCGCGAAGCCCTTCCTTCCGGAAGAGATCGATCATACGTTACGCACATTGGCATCTCTTTCTCTGGAGATTCCCTGTTTGTCATCGAACGCAGTTCTTTGTACACCGGAAGGGGCGGCTCTTGCCCCGGCGGAGATCGGTGAATATATCGCTCTGGCCCAGAAGCTCGGCGCTTCGTACATCCGCATTCTTGGAGACGCCAATCCGGCTCCCGCGGGAGACGTGGATGACGAATGTTTAGCGACACTTCTTCGCGAACTGGCCGTTCCCGCACTTGCGGCGGGCGTTACACTTCTTGTCGAATCCAACGGTGTTTTCGCGGATACGAAGCGTCTTCGCAGCCTGATCGAGAAGGTCGACAGCCCTGCCGTCCGCGTCCTGTGGGACGTACACCATCCTTTTCGCTATTTCTCGGAGACTCCGGAGACCACGTGGTCGAACATCGGTGATCTCGTCTCCTATATCCATATGAAGGACTCCCTCGTCACCGGCGAAGGGAAGATCCGATACCAGATGGCCGGAAGCGGCGACCTACCCCTGGGTGCGATTTTCGCGACGTTGGCCCGTGCCGGCTATGACGGCTACGTCTGCCTCGAATGGGTCAAGCGCTGGTCCGGTGAGTTGGAAGACGGATCGGTCGTGTTCCCGCAGTTTGCCTGGTACGCCAGAGGGCTCGAGGCGGCCGTCGCTACGGTCACGGATGAGAAGTCGATGACACAGGTTCGACCGGTTCCTCACGGTGCACGTCTCGAACCGATCACATCCTCCGAGATTCTGTATGTCGAACGCGAGAACGGTGAGCGTCTTTTCGAGAAGGATATCCTGATCGATCTTACCTTCGGACAGTTGCTTGAGACGGTTGCGGAACGTTTCCCCCAGAATACCGCATTCGCATACACGACGAGAGATTACACGAGGACCTACGCACAATTCCTTGAGGAGGTTGACCGGACGGCCCGCATGTTCCTTGCGATGGGTGTCAAGAAGGGCGATCACGTCGCGATCTGGGCGACGAACACGCCGCACTGGTTCCTGACCTTCTGGGCGGCCGTTCGTATCGGAGCGGTCCTTGTTACCGTGAACTCTTCTTATAAGATTCATGAGGCGGAGTATCTCCTGCGTCAGTCAGATACCCACACGCTCGTCATGATTGACGGTTATAAAGACGCGGACTATGTCGCGATCATGAACGAGATCTGTCCCGAGCTCAAGTCTTCTGAACCCGGCAAATTGAAGAGTACGAGACTTCCGATGCTCAAGAACGTCATCACCACAGAGTCCCATCAACCCGGATGCTACTTCTGGGATGACGCGCAGACCCTGGCATTGAACTTCCCGGAGAATACGATTCGCGACATGCAGAAGACCCTCGACAAGGACGAGGTCTGCAATATGCAGTACACCTCCGGAACGACAGGATTCCCGAAGGGCGTCATGCTGACGCATTACAACGTCGTTAACAACGGCAAGTGCATCGGCGACTGTATGGATTTGACGACGGCCGACCGGTACCTCATCCAGGTACCGATGTTCCACTGCTTCGGCATGGTCTTGTCGATGACATCCTCGATGACGCATGGATCTACCATGGTTCCCGTCGAAGTATTCAGCCCCGCGAAATGTCTGAACGCGATCCATGAACGCAAGATCACGGCAGTCAACGGGGTTCCGACGATGTTTATCGCGCTGTTGGAGCATCCGGATTTCGAAAACACCGACACATCCCACCTTCGCACCGGAATCATGGCCGGCTCGCCGTGCCCGATTCCCGTCATGGAGGCCGTCGTCGATAAGATGAATATGACGGATATAACGATCGTCTTCGGACAGACCGAGAGCTCCCCCGGATGCACACAGAGCCGTGTCGGCGATCCTCTGGAGGTGCGCGTCGGAACCGTCGGTCGTCCGTTGCCGGGTGTCGAGTGCAAAATTGTCGATCCCGCGACGAACGAAGATTTGCCGGACAATACGCCGGGCGAATTCGTCGCGAGGGGTTACAATATCATGCGCGGCTATTACAAGATGGCGGAGGCGACGAAGGCGGCGATCGATGAGGGCGGATGGCTCCATACGGGCGATCTGGCCATTCGCACACCGGAGGGGAACTACAAGATCACCGGTCGCATCAAGGACATGATCATCCGCGGCGGAGAGAATATCTATCCCAAGGAGATCGAGGAATTCCTCTACACGCATCCGGCTGTTCGCGACGTACAGGTCATCGGAGTTCCCGACAAGACATACGGCGAAGAGATCATGGCCTGTGTCATCAAGAAAGAAGGCGCAGAAATTACATCGGAAGAACTCAAGGACTTCGTCCGCACACATATGGCGAAGCACAAGACACCGAAATACATCTCCTTCGTCACCGAGTTCCCCATGAACGCCGCCGGCAAGATCCTGAAGTACAAGATGCGCGAAGATGCGGTTCGCGACCTGAATCTGCAGGCAGACGCCGCGATCGAGACAGCGTAAGAATGACGAGCGAGCGTTTTTCTCGCTCGCTGGTCCTCGTGGTTCAGTCGAGGGCGCTATTTGTTTGTTATCTAGGCTTCTCAGCGCCCTCGCTTCACCACTTGCGGAGGCGAGCTCGATAAAATGCTCGCTCGTCATGGCAGCGGAAACCGGTAGTGTTGTGGGCGGATTCGAGCTCGATAAAATGCTCGCTCGTCATGGCAACTCAACCTTGAGATGCTCCTGTCGATATAGGTATAATCGCCCCTCTGAATCGAAGAATTCAGGGGGGCGTTCCTATGAGAATAGATTCGTATGTGCGCTAGCCATCGCTGAGCGATTATTTGTCAATGATGCACATACGAAACAGGCTCCTTCACGGGTTTTCGTATGTGCGGGGGCGATCTCAGAGCGGTTATTTATCAATGATGCACATACGAAACAGGCACTTGCACGGGTTTTCGTATGTGCGCTGGCAACTCG
>JACCEE011020804.1_pt1 | contig 14439 bp, 10 predicted proteins | sample 7449931 | NCBI WGS metagenome assembly JACCEE01 (sample SAMN15323457, study PRJNA562643) | freshwater metagenome | isolation source: river surface water | place: USA:Blue River Watershed | collected 2017-08-19 | reverse complement strand
GGCGACTTCACATCGCCTCGACGCAGGATCCGGGTCGGAGCCGGTTGTTCGCGGCGGCCCGCGTAGGCTTATGCCGCGGGGCGGTCTTCCGACTGGAGGGCGCGCTGGGCTTCTTGGAGGCGCTGCCGGGCCGCCTCACGGTCCAGGAGTTCCTTCGGGGTCAAGCAGGCCACGGATTCAGCCAGTGAGGGTCCGCCGCCGCCTTGTTGAAACAGGGCCTGGATCTCGGCCGAAGACAGGGCCCGATCGTGCAGCGCCGCCTGACGCACGGCTCCGGTCAGCCAGGGCTTGCCACCGCCTTCATGACGGCGACCGATCGTGACTCGGGCATCTCCCCCCAGAAAGGTGACCAGCGAGGGGACTTCATACGGGGCACCATACGGTTGCCCATTGCGGTAGAGGGCCACCCGATGATCGGCCGAATACACCGCAGCGAGGTGGACCCAGCCGCCGTGGGACTCGGTCTCCTCGGTCGCCTGAAGGTCCCGGGTCCGTTGGAAGCCGTCGCTGCCGGCGGCCCACTTGCGGGGTTGCCGTTCGCCGAAGACGATGGCGTCGAATATCCGCCCTCCCGATTGCTCCAGCGAGATCACCGCTCCGCCGCTCTGCTGCAAATCGGACAGGCGGACCCAACCGCTGAGGGTCTTTTCACGGATATCCTGGGTCAGCGGGCGCGATTGGAACCAGGCCCCCGCTTGGGGAAGCTCGAGAACCCCACCAGCCACCCGCGCAGAGCCGTGCTTCTCGCCAGGCACTTCCGCCGACTCGAGTCGGTCGAACCGCCACTGGTATCGGGCTTGGGGCGCGACCGGTGTCTGGGCGGCGATTCGCGGAACGCGGGCCGCTCCCCGGGCTTCGATCGCCGCCACGGCTCGGGTCTCGGCTTCGACGGTCCGCCGCAAGCGCTCCTTGCGGCCCTCTCGCAGACGGCGCTCGGTGTCGCCTTCGATCGGGCGGTCTCCATGTCGGACACCGTCGAACACCGCCTTCACCCGATAGTAATCGCCGATGGGAATGGGATCGAACTTGTGATCGTGGCATCGGGCGCAGTTGACCGTGAGTCCGAGGAAGGTCTGGCTCACCACGCTCACGAGGTCGTCCATCTCCTCTTCACGGGTGATGGCCCGTTGGGTGGCGTTGGCCTGCGCGTTGCCCGCCTGATCCCAGGGCCCGGACACCAGCATGCTCGACGCGACGATGCCGTCGGCGGTGACCGGTTCGAGCACGTCGCCGGCCACCTGCTCCCGCATGAACCGGTCATACGGAAGATCGGCATTCAAGCTGCGGATCACATAGTCGCGATACGGCCAGGCGTGGTCGCGGGGGCGATCGTACTCGAACCCCTGACTCTCGGTGTAGCGCACCACATCGAGCCAATGACGCGCCCACCGTTCTCCGTAGTGGGGTGAGGCCAGCAGCCGATCGATCAGAGCCAGGGATCGAGGCTGGGAGGGATCCCGCTCGAACTCGGCCACGACCCCGGGTTCGGGAGGAAGACCCGTCAGGGCGAAGTCGATCCGTCGCACCCAATCCCGGGGTGAAGCCGGGGGATTCGGAGCCAACCCACGGGACTGCAAGGTCGCCCGGACGAACGCGTCGACCGGATGTTCGCCTGGCGGCACCGGCGGCCGCGAGATCGGCTCGAACGCCCAGTGCTTCTCAGGCGGAGCGCCCCCCGAGGCGGCCATCGACAGCATTCCGCCGAGAAACCCGAGACCCAGCACCCCCACGAGGCGGCCCCAGGCCAAACCCAACGAGTCACCCAAGACGGCACACCCACCGGCGGGAACGCGGCGGCCGTGCTGGAACCATGGAATCCGGGAAGTCATCGGGAGAGTGGCGTCGATCAAACCGTCGAGTGGGCACCGATGCAAGCGACTCGACGGAAACGCGGCCCAGGAAATCCTCAGCCGGGCAGGGCGTCGTTCATTCGGGAGCCGGTCCGGGCGGAGGCTCTTGCGTGGCCTTCTTCCGCGCCTGATGGGCCTCCCGGGCGGCGCGGACTTTCTCGGTGGGCACGTATTGAGCGATGAACTGCCGGCGGAACTCACCGAACGTCCCCTGACGCAGGTGCATCCGGACATCGTTCATGACCTTCAGGAAGAAGTGACTGTTGTGGATGCTCACCAGACGCAGGCCGAGGATCTCATTCACGTTGAGCAGGTGACGGATGTAGGCGCGGGTGTGGTTCCGACAGGCGAAGCACTCGCAGCCCGGTTCGATGGGGTCGAAGTCGGCCTTCACGGCCCCGCCCTTGATGGCGAAGGTGCCCTTCGAGGTGAACGCCGTGCCGTTTCGGGCCACGCGGGTGGGCAGCACGCAGTCGAACATGTCCACGCCGCGGGCGACCAACTCGATGAGCTGGGCCGGGGTGCCCAGACCCATGGCGTATCGGGCCTTGTTCTCCGGCAGGTGAGGCTCCGAAATCTCCACCGCATGCATCATCTCGGGCTCGGGTTCGCCCACGCTGACCCCGCCGATGGCATACCCGTCGAAGTCCATCTCCACGAGCGCCTCGGCGCATTTCTTGCGCAGGTCGGCGTGGTGGGTGCCTTGGACGATGCCGAAGACGAGCTGGCCTTCAGCCCGGGGTTGGGCCTTGCACTCGGCGGCCCAGCGGAGGGTGCGCTTGACGGCCCGGTTCACCTCGTCGCGGTCGGCGGTGTGGGGCGGGCATTCGTCGAACACCATCGCGATGTCGGAGCCCAGGGTCCGCTGGATCTCCATGCTCTCCTTGGGGCCGAGGAAGATCGGTGACCCGTCGAGGTGGCTGCGGAACTCCACCCCGTGCTCCCGGATCTTGCGGATCTTGCCCAGCGAGAAGACCTGGAACCCGCCCGAATCGGTCAGAATCGGTCCCGACCAGTTCATGAACCGGTGCAGGCCACCGGCCTGGCGAATGATGTCCATGCCCGGTCGGATCGACAGATGGTAGGTGTTGCCGAGCAGGATCTGAGTGCCCATCTCGAGCAGTTCGCGGTTGTCCAGCGCCTTGACGCTGGCCTGGGTGCCCACCGGCATGAACACGGGAGTCTCGACGACGCCATGCGCCGTGTGCAGGCGGCCCAACCGCGCCCGCGAAGAAGGATCCTTGGAGAGGAGTTCGAACACGGGAGCGACTGTGCGCGAAAACCCGGGCATTGGATAGGGGAGTCGCACAGGGGGGTATCGGGCTGGCCGTGGAGGCATCCGGTTGGATGCGTCAGGGCTGGTTTCTGGATTGGCGGCCGTGGGTCGGGTGGGTGATCATCCCGGCGTTCATGAAATCCTACCGGCTCAACCGCTTGTTCAACGCCAAGTCCAACCGCTGCTTCGATGTGGCGATGGATCATGGTTTCTTCAACGAATACGGGTTCCTCTCCGGAATCGAAGACCTGGGCAAGGCGGTGCAGACCGTGGTCACCGCGGCTCCCGATGCCGTCCAGTTGACCGTGGGCCAGGCCCGGCACCTCCAAGCGTTGCCCGGCAAGGAAAAGCCCGCGCTGGTCCTGCGCACCGACGTGGCCAATGTCTACGGTCAGGATCTGCCGCGCAGTCTCTTCAGCCGCATGATCGACGCTCCGGTGGAACAGGCCCTGCGGCTCGACGCCACGTGCGTGGTGGTGAACCTCTTCCGTATCCCCGGTCAGCCCGAGGTCACCGATCAGTGCATCCAGAACATCCTGCGCATCAAGCCCGAGTGCGATCGGTATGCCATGCCGCTGATGATCGAGCCGCTGGTGTTCCAGCCGAACGCCAAGGCCGGTGGCTACATGGTCGATGGCGATCTTCAGAAGATCCTGCCTTTGGTCCGTCAGGCCGTGGAACTGGGCGCCGACATCATCAAGGCCGATCCCACCGATGACGTGTCGGTGTATCACCGCGTGGTGCAAATCGCTGGTGGCATTCCGGTGCTCGTCCGGGGCGGGGGCAAGGCTTCCGACACCGAGATCCTGCAACGCACCGAACAGCTCATCGCCCAGGGGGCCGCGGGCATCGTGTACGGCCGCGACATCATCCAGCACGCCAATCCGGCGGGCATGACCCGGGCCTTGATGTCATTGGTTCACGAAGGCACGACGGCCGCCCAGGCGGCCCGGTTCCTGGCCTGATCCCACCGGATTTCCGACCTGCTACAGGGGCGTTCCTTGGCCACAAGGACGCCCTTTTTCCGTCTTTGGGGGCTTCCATTTTTGGAAATCGGGAGCACACTGCCGACGCTGACCCGGCAACCGACAGGTGAACTGTCGTTCAACCCTCCGACTATCCATGAATCCGATCCATCCCGCTGAATTGACCGAACTGGCCGCTGGACTCAACCGACTCGCCCGGAATCTCTGGTGGAGTTGGGACCAGCAGGCTCAGGAGGTCTTCCATGATCTCTCGCCTCGTGGCTGGCAGAACCTCTACCACAACGCCGTGGCCATCCTGCGGGAGGTTTCCCCCTACGAGCTGCGGGTGAGGCTTCAGGAACCCGGTTTCGCCGATCGGGTGCGGTCGGTGCTGCATCGCTTCGATGCCTACCTCTCCGACACGGCCACCTGGGGGGCTCTCAACGCACCCGCATTGGCCGCCAATCCGGTCGCATACTTCTCGGCCGAATTCGCCTTCCACGAGACGTTGCCCATCGCCGCCGGTGGCCTCGGCGCCTTGGCCGGTGACCACGCCAAATCGGCCAGCGATCTGGGCCTCGGATTCGTCGGCATCTCCCTGTTCTACCGCGAGGGCTATTTCCAGCAGGCGGTCAACCATGAGAACTGGCAGACCGAGTTCTACACCCAGCTCAATCCGGCCAACCTGCCGCTCGAGCCGGTCCTCGACGCCCGGGGCGAACCCGTCGTCTGCTCGGTGAAGATCGCCGCGACCACGGTCCGTTTCCAGGCGTGGCGGGTGAACATCGGGCGGGTTCCGGTCTACCTGCTCGACACCAATCGCCCGGAGAACGAGCCGATGTACCGCGACCTGACTCTCCGGGTGTACGGCGGCGACAGCACCACGCGCATCATGCAGGAGATCCTGCTGGGCGTGGGCGGTGTCCGGCTGCTGCGGGCTCTGGGCGTCAAGCCATCGACCTTCCATATGAACGAAGGCCACGCCGCCTTCCTGACTCTCGAGCTCATGCGCGAGAAGATGGCCGCGGGCAAGAGCTTCGCCGATGCGGGCACCGAAACCCGCAAGGAGTGCCTCTTCACCACGCACACCCCGGTGGAGGCCGGACACGACCGCTTCAGCAGCGACCTCATGGGTTATGCCGGTCATCCGTTCACGGCCGATCTGAACCTCGGCCACGAAGCCCTCATGAACCTCGGCCGGGTGGTCGCCGACAACACCTCCGAGCCGTTCTGCATGACCGTGCTGGCGCTCAAGTATTCGCGCGCGGCCAACGGCGTGAGCGAACTGCACGGTGCGGTCAGCCGTGAGATGTGGATGGAACTCTACGGAGCCAAGCATCCCGATCAGGTGCCCATCGGCCACGTGACCAATGGTATCCATCTGGTCGGCTGGATGAAGGGCACGGTGCGCAAGGTCTGGCAGCGCAAGTTCCATGAACTGTATCCCGCCAAGTCCGAGGTCGATTGGTTCGCCGACGCCAATTCCCCGGAGTTCTGGAAGCGCCTGGCCGATCCGAAGGTGGTCTCCGACGAGGAGATCTGGGCCATGCGGTATCGGTTGCGCCGCGAGTTGGTGGAGTTCGCCCGTCGCCGCCTGCTGCTGCAGGGCGGAACCTTCCATCATGGCGACTTCATCACCTTCGATTCGTTCCTCAATCCCGACGCCTTGACGATCGGTTTCGCCCGCCGGTTCGCCACCTACAAGCGCGCCCCGCTCATCTTCGATCAATTCGAGGCGGTGGTGAAGATGGTCAAGGACTCCGGCCACCCCATCCAGTTCGTCTTCGCCGGCAAGGCGCACCCCCGCGATGACCATGGCAAGGCCTTCATCCAGAAGGTCATCCATCTCTCGAAGTTCAGCGATCTCAAGGGACACCTGGTGTTCATCGAGAATTACGACATCCACGTGGCGCGGCAGATGGTCTCTGGCTGCGATGTCTGGCTGAACAATCCCCGTCGCCCGCTGGAGGCCAGCGGCACCAGCGGCATGAAGACCACGGCCCACGGATGCCTGAACATGAGCATCATGGATGGCTGGTGGCGCGAGGGGTACAACGGGTCCAACGGGTTCGCCATCGGTCCCGATTCCCATCCCGAAGACGTCCACGAGCAGGATCGCGTGGACAGCGAGAACCTCTACAACGTGCTCACCCGCGAAGTGATCCCCACCTTCTTCAATCGGGATGCCGACGGGGTTCCGCGGCTGTGGATCTCGAAGATTCGCGAGGCCTGGTCGACACTGGCTGCCGAGTACAGCACCTGGCGCATGGTCCAGGAGTACACCCGCAAGTACTATCTCACGCGCTGACCCCCGGGGGCGCGGTGCAACCCGGTCCCGGCAAACCCGTGGACCGGGTCCAAAAATCGGCTGGCAATCCGGAGCTCGCCCTCCACGGTTGAAACCATGAAGCGATTGGTGATCGGTGTGGTGGCCACGGCTCTGGCGGTCGGCCTTGTCTCTGCCGCCGAGTCGGCAGCGTCGGCACCGCCAGTGCCACCGGCAACACCGGCCTCGACCCCGACTTCTGCCGCGGCGCGTTCAGCGCAACGCGTGCTTCCCGACGACGCCGACAAGGCTTGGGTCATCGTGGAGTCCGAGGGAAAACCGCCGGGGCCTCCCGCCGAATGGAAAGGACGTCAACCGACCTCCGACGAGGTGAAGGCTTTCCGTCGTCAGAAAGCGACCGGTTCCGGGATCGCGGCCGACAAAGCCAAGGAGTTCTTCGAGCGCTTCAAAACTCACCCCAAGGCCGCCGAGGCCCGCCGGTTGCACCGGGAGTTGCTCGAGGCCTCCGTCGGTCTGGGCAACGAAGACAAGATCGCCGAGTTGCAGGCTCTGGGGCCCGATCCTGAAAAGGCCAAGGAACAGGCCGCCGCGGCCACCGTGGGAGCCAAGCTTCAGGAAGCCGTGGCCAAGGCCCGAACGCTGCAGGCCCAGGGCATGGAGGCGGTGCTCACCGAGTTCGAGAAGAGCCTGAACGGCTTGGAGAAGGAGTTCCCGGGCCGGGGTGAGATCTACGCGGCCTACCTCGAGATCGCGCAACTCCGCGGTGGCGCCAAGTCCAAGGAACTCGTCGCCAAGATCCTCAAGGCCGACGGGGTTCCCGCGGCGATCCGTGAGATGGCCGAAGGACTTCAAAAGGCCCAGGACCGTGTGGGCAAACCGCTGACCCTGACCTTCACGGCCACCGATGGTCGCAAGGTCGATCTGAGCCAGATGAAGGGGAAGGTCGTGCTGGTCGATTTCTGGGCCACTTGGTGCGGCCCTTGCGTGGCCGAGGTGCCCAATGTGGTGGCCGCCTACGAGCGACTGCATCCCAAGGGATTCGAGATCGTGGGCATCAGTTTCGATGAAGAAGCCGATGCACTGAAGGCCTTCACCGAAAAACACAAGATGACCTGGGCTCAGTACTTCGACGGGGCCGGTTGGAAAAACAAGTTCGGTGTGGAATACGGCATCCGCGGCATCCCCGCCATGTGGCTGGTGGACAAGCAGGGCAACCTGCGGGACCTGGAAGCCCGCAACGGACTGGCCGCCAAGGTGGAGAAGCTCCTGGCCGAGCCCTGATTGCGCGATGCTCCCGGTCCGAGAACCCGATTTCAAACAACCATGAATGATGTGATCCATCCCCGCAGTCCGCGGGAAACGATGTCCGGCTGGCTGTATCTGCCGCGCTTCGTCGACAAGATCCGGCTGTCGTTGGCCGGACGCCTGCACTCCGACTACCAGCAGAACTTCGCCCAGCGGGGTTTCGACGCACAATGGCTCAAGGCGGCCGGACTCGAGGCCGAGGCCTTCATCGAGGTGGTGCGCCACACGGTCATCGACGGGCAGGTGGCCGATTGGGTGCGCAGCCATGTGCGGCGACCGGCCGAGCAGGCGGCCTTCAATCGATGGTTGCTCCAGTACGGTTCCGAAGACGATCCCGAGCTGCGGGCCCGCTTGGCCCTGCGCAAGGAGCAGTCGGGCTTCGCCCACCGGAACGACATTACCACCTTCGTGGACTACATCGATGCCGACGAAGGGCGCTCGCCGCTGGTCTGCACCGGCAACTGAGCGCGCGGCACGGGCTCAACTCACGTTGAGCTCGCGTCGGATGCCGAACTTGTCGACCCGTTTGCGCAAAGTCGCCCGGGTGATTCCGAGCAGCTTGGCCGCCTGGACCTGATTGCCTTGGGTCTCTTTGAGAGCCTCGATCACAAGTTCGCGTTCGACTGCCGGCAGGACCTTGATGCCGCGTTGGAGGCGGGCCCAGCGGAAGAGTTGCAAGGCCAGTGGCCGGATGTCGCCCGTGAGGGCCGGATCGGTGGAGACCGCTTCGGCGGCCGGCGGAGTCGATTCGGCCACAGCGTCCCCCGGGGTGACCGGAGGCGCGATCGGTGCCGGTGCCGTTCCGGCCGGGCCTGCGATCGGGCGCAACGCCGGAGTCGGTTGGAGCAATTCGCTCGGAAGATCTCCCTCGAGGAGGGCCGGCCCCTTGGACACTACGACGGCCCGCCTCAACACGTTCTCCAGTTCGCGGACATTGCCGGGCCAATGATAGGCCTCGAGCACCGCCAGCGTCTTTTCGCCGATGGACTTGGTGCCGGCGCCCGGCCCCCCGATCTTCCGCAGGAAGAAATCGACCAGCAGTCGGATGTCGCCGCGTCGGTCCCGCAACGGCGGCATGTGGACCCGCACGACGTTGAGGCGATAGAAGAGGTCTTCGCGGAACTCCTTGCGTGAAACGGCCTCTTCCAGCGGTTTGTTGGTCGCGGCGATGATCCGGACATCGACTTGAAGGGTGGTGTTGCCGCCCACCCGTTCGAAGGTGCCGTTCTGGAGCACCCGCAGGATCTTGGTCTGGGTGGCCGGGGGCATGTCGCCGATCTCGTCGAGGAACAGCGTTCCGCGGTGGCACTGCTCGAAACGCCCCGGACGTTGTGCCGTGGCCCCCGTGAACGCGCCCTTCTCATGGCCGAAGAGCTCGCTCTCGAGGAGGTTCTCCGGGATGGCCGCGCAGTTGATGGCCATGAAGGGCTCTTTGGCCCGTCGGCTGTTCTGGAAGATGGATCGGGCGACGTGCTCCTTGCCGGTTCCGCTTTCATCCGTGATCTATGCCGTCGCATCGGAGGCGGCCAATTGCCCGATGAGTTTGAAGACCTCCTGCATCGGGGCGCTGCGGCCGATGACCCCCAGATCGTAATCCTGCTGCTCTAATTGAGGGCGCAGGGCCACCGTCTGGCGGGTGTCGCGTGCGGCCTTCAAGGCGCTGGCGACGAGCAGCTTCAGGCGGGGCACATCGAACGGCTTGAGCACGTAATCGTAGGCGCCGAGCTTCATCGCCTCGATGGCCGTTTGCGTGGTGCCGTAGGCCGTCATCAGGATGACCGGCAACTGCGGGTCGAGTTGGCGAATGCGTCGCAGGGTCTCCAACCCGTTGAGTCCGGCCATGCGGATGTCGCTGAGCACGAGATCGGGCTTCAACGTCGGGATGAGGCGGAGCCCCTCCTCGCCACTGGACGCGGTGTGCAGCTCGATGTCCGAGGCGTCGAAGATCCGGCGGAATGAATATTGCACATCCACCTCGTCATCAATGAGCAGCAGCTTTTCCATCGAATGGGGCCAGCCTACGTGGATCTCTTCCGGGTGGCAACCCGTCCGACGGGGCGCCTTTGTGGCACGGCGCCCTGTCTGGTAAAGGTCGACCTCACCGGATTACGGGATCAGGAATAAGGAATCAGGGATCAGGGGCCGAGGCCTACACGGGCCCGGAAAGGCCCGCCGGATTCTGAGTCGATCGGCTCCGTTCCTCGGCCGACTCGATCCGCAAGGCCAGGATCTCCCGGGTTGCAGGACCCAGGCGGTGCAGTTCTCCGACGGGGAACCCTTCGACCCAGGCGAGTGTTCCGCGGCCCGAGTCCAGCACCCAGCGCCTCGACCGTTCGCCCGCGGGGATCCGCTGGTTGATGAACAGGTTCTGGAGCCGAGCCGCCGCGGTTTGCCCGAGCCGCTGAAACCGGTCTCCCGGTCGTCGATGCCGCAGCGTGGCCGTTTCCGGCAGAGTACCCGCATCGAACTGCTCCCATCCTTGGCCGAAGGGCAGCGGACGTCGCAGGCGCTTCCACAGCAGGCGCCCCCCGTCGGGCAGTTCACGCGTTCCCCGGGCCCCGCGGAACGATACGTTCACGATTTCGGACAGGGCCGCTCCGGGCTTGGCCTCGCCTCGGTGAGTCGGCCGCCGCCCGGTCGGTGGATTTGGGGAAAGACCGGTCGCCGGAATATCGGGGACTGCCGGGGATTGGGGGGGCGCCGCTCTTCGCCGGCGCAGCGCTTCCACCTGATCGAAGTCGGCCTCCTGTCCGCTCTCGATGAGTTCCAACCGCAGGATCGCCCGCTGCAGCGCGACATGGAGCTCATCCCAAGGCTGCCGATCGGTTGAAGCCCGCCAACGCACGGCCTGTTCACGCAGGTAATCGGCCTCGTGGGAGGCGATGTCGGCGATCCGGGCCAACACCCGGGGCAGGGCGGGGCTGTAGTGGGCCACCCAGTCGGGAATCAACCGATGTCGGATCCGGTTGCGCGGAATGGAGAGGTCTTGATTGGACGCATCCTCGCGGTGGCCGATGGCCTCCCTGCGGGCGAAGGTTTCCAGCGAACTCCGCTCGAAACCCAGAAAGGGCCGCAGCAAGGAAACCCGGTGATCCGAGGGCGACGGGGCCCGCTCTTTCATGCCGGCCAACCCCTCCGACCCGGCGCCTCGGAGCAGGCGCAGCAGGATGAGCTCGGCCTGATCGTGCGCGTGGTGGGCCAGGACTACCTCGGTCGAGCCCAACGCCAGTGCCGTGCGGGCGAGGAAGTCATGGCGCAAGCGACGAGCGGCCATCTCGAGGGATTCCTTCGACGCCCGGGCCGCGGTGCGCACCGCAAGACGCTCGACGACGCAGGGCAGGCCCAGGGAACCGGCCTGCGAACGGACCCAGTCGGCATCGCCGTCGGCCTCGGCGCCGCGCAGGCCATGGTGCGCATGAGCCACGGTCAGTTCCCACGGGAACTTCCGCCGCAGTCGGGCCAGGGCGTGCAGCAACACCATGGAATCCAAGCCGCCCGACACCGCGATCACCAGGTGGCGTGGCTCGCCCCCGAACCGTTCGGCCCAATGCCGGCGGAGTTGTTGTAGGAATCCATCCATGGTGGGAACGCGCTGGAATGCCCCGGGTTGGCCGACCCGAGCCCGAGACCCGATGTTCAGCATTTTGAAATCGGAGTGGCGAGGATTGTCGAGAAGGCGGGCCGGAGGCGAGGGGCCCCGGCAATCCCGGTCTCGGACACCGGCTTGACCGGATTCGGTGTGAGTGCGCACCGTGACGGCGTGAAATCCCTGTTCGTTGTCGCTTCCTGGGTTGCCGTGTCCGCCGTCGTGTGCGCCCAGGAGTTCGAGCCGAAGCCCGACCCGGCGGTGTTCGCCGGGTTCAATGCCCGGAAAGCCCCCGCGCCCGCGGGGTTGCTGCTCCGCGAGAACGACCGGCTGGCCATCATCGGCGACTCCATCACCGAGCAGAAGATGTACTCGCGGATCATCGAGACCTATCTCACGGCCTGCTGGCCGGCCTTGAAGGTCACGGTGCGTCAGTACGGCTGGGGCGGAGAAACGGCCGAGGGGTTCAAGAACCGCATGGTCAACGATGCACTGAGGTTCAAGCCGACCATCGCCACCACCTGCTACGGCATGAACGACCACAAGTACCGCCCCTACGACGAGGCCAATGGTCGGTGGTATCGCGAGAACCAGCTCGCCATCGTGCGGGCGTTCAAAGGGGCCGGTGCCCGCGTCGTGTTGGGCTCTCCGGGATGCGTGGGACGCAAGGTGCCCTGGAGCCAGTCGGACTCGACGGCCATGAACCTGAATCTGTGCGAACTGCGCAACATCGACCTCGAGATCGCCCGCCAGGAGCAGGTGGCCTTCGCCGATGTCTTCTGGCCGATGCTGACCTTGGGGGCGAAGGCGACCCATCAGTTCGGTGAGAACTACGCCATCGCCGGCAAGGATGCGGTGCATCCGGGCTGGGCGGGCCATGTGGTGATGGCGACGGCGTTCCTTCATGCGCTCGGTGTCGACGGCGACCTCGGCACCTTCACGGTGGATCTCGGTTCGGGGAAGGCTTCGGCCACCGGTGGGCACCAGGTCCTCGCGTTCAACCAGGGTGAATTGACGGTCAGGAGCGGCCGCTACCCCTTCTGTGCCCCGGCCGGGGAACTCGGGGATGACAATGCGATCCGGTCGGGCATGGCGCTCACGGAGTTCCAGACGCGCTTCAATCGGTTGCAGTTGGTCGCCAAGAACGCCGCCGCCAAGAGCTACCGCGTCACCTGGGGTACCGAGACGAAAACCTTCAGTGGCCAACAATTGACCGCGGGCATCAATCTTCCGGCCGTCTTCGCCAAGACGCCGTTCGACACCGCTTTCAAACGTCTCGATGAGGCCGTGGCTCAGAAACAGAACTACGAGACCCGCCAGATCAAGAGCCTCTTCCATGGCGAGGAAGGCAAGACCGACATGAAGGCGACGGTCGCGCTCACCGAGAAGGTGCGCGCCCCGCTGGCCGCCGCGATCCTCGGTTCGCGGGTGCCGGTCACGCATTCGATCAGGATCGAGGCGGTGAACTGATTCGTCCCGCCTGAGAGACCCGCGGCTGAGAAACCGCAACGACCCCTGCGAGCCGGTTGCAGACGACTGGGGCGGTTCAGATCCCAGGCCGTGCCCGCAATCGCGGTGTTGGCGCATTGCCCCGGAGACCGATCCCACGATAACCTCGCCGTAGACATGAAGCTCACTCGCACTGGCGCCCTGATCGCCTGGACGCTGACGGCCCTGGCCCAGGCAGGAGTCCTGGCTCCAGGCACCCCCGATCCGTCGGCGATCCGCATCGAGTCCCGCGATGGGCTGGGCGAGGTCGAGTTGAGCCCCGATGCCCGGACGGCCTCGGCCAAGAATGGCGTGGTGGTGCGTTGGATGGGCAGTGCTGTCAGCGCCCAGACGGTGACATTGAGTCAGGAGACCGGTGAGGCGGTCGCCGAAGGAGACGTGGTGGTCGAATACGCCGGGGTTTCCGGTGAGCGCATCCGTTGGCGAGGTCAGAAAGTCCGCTTCGATTTCCGGGAGAAGCGGGTCGAGGCCGGACAGTTCCGGTTCGGAGCGGGCCCCCTGTTCTTGAAGGGCGACCGGTTGTCTGTGACCCAGGGCGGCACGAATCAAGTGGTGCTCGGAGGCGAGGTCACCACCGACGATTCCGCCAACCCGGGCTACAAGATCCGGGCCAAGACGCTGAGTATCGACAGCGACAAGACCATCTCGGCCGAAGACGCCCTGCTCTATGTCGGCAAGGTGCCGGTGATGTATTTCCCGTGGTACGTCCGCAAGGCCGATCGACATCCGAATTTCTTCACCGTCACGCCCGGCTACCGCAGTCTCTACGGCCCCTACGTGCTCAACAGCTACCACTGGATGAGCCGCACGAATCTCGAAGCGGTGGTCGACCTGGACTACCGGCAACGCCGGGGCATCGGCGGCGGCCCGCGTCTCAACTACGATCTCGGAGACCTGGGCAAGGGCAGGGGGGGATTCTATTTCATCCAGGATCAGGCTCCCGAATTGAGCTCGTTCAACGGGCCCATCGATCCCGACCGGTACCGCTACGACCTGCGGCACTCGATCACCAACGACTCCGGCTTCGAATTCAAGGGCGTGCTCCGGGGGCAGAGCGATCCGATGGTGTTGCGCGATTATTTCGAGCGCGAGTTCCGGACCGATCCGCAGCCCAAGACCTTCGTCGAGTTCTCGCAGCTGAACTCCAATTGGAGTCTCGATTTTCTGGCGCACGCCCAGGTCAATGAGTTCTTCCGGACCGTGGAGCGCCTGCCCGATGTCCGCCTCCGGGGGCTCCGTCAGCAAATCGGGGTGACGCCGGTCTATTACGAGAGCGACAGCTCGCTGGCCTACTTGCGCTACCGCGATGCCTTGGCCGGGGGTACCAATTATGCCGCCTTCCGAGGGGATACCTATCATCAACTCGTGGCGCCGCACACGGTCGGGGGTTGGTTGAATGTCTCGCCCCGGCTGGGAGCACGGGCCACCTACTATGGCGATCCGGAGGGGCTGAACACGATCAACACCGACCGGGAGCGTTGGGTGGCCAATACCGGAGTGGATGTCGGGTTCAAGGCCTCCCGGGTTTGGCCGACCTATTCCAGCACCGTGCTCGACATGAATGGCGCCCGCCACATCGCCGAGCCGCAATTCAGCTACGTGTTCGTGCCCGAACCCAATCGGACTCCGACCGAGTTGCCGCAGTTCGACCGTGAGCTCAT
>JACCEE010721610.1_pt1 | contig 14448 bp, 13 predicted proteins | sample 7449931 | NCBI WGS metagenome assembly JACCEE01 (sample SAMN15323457, study PRJNA562643) | freshwater metagenome | isolation source: river surface water | place: USA:Blue River Watershed | collected 2017-08-19 | reverse complement strand
TTCAATACGAGAAGCTAATCGTTGAACCATGGTCTACTTTTCGTTGGACCTAGGTCAACATATCGTTGGACCATGGTTGAGATATCGTTGGACCATGGTCCAACGATTAGCTCTTCGTTATAAAAAATAGTAATCTTCGTAGCTTTCTTCCTTAATAACAACGAAGTAAAGACTAAATGGTAGCTTGAAAATACATGGAGTGATATCAGTTATTTTCTTTTATGTTGAACAACACACAAAATAACTATATTATAAACGAATAATCTATAACTTTGCTTCCGAACAACCAACTGATGAACAAAACGGCTGCTGATTCTGACCTTTTAATTTGGCCCGCAGAAAATAAAACCCTTTTCTGTTTCTCTCACTAAAATAATAAGCGTATACCTGTTCTTTAAATCAAAATCCAATTGTATGAAAACACGATTGTTTACCAGCAGTTTACTTCTTTCTGTATTATTATTTCTGTTTACCGCATGTGATAAGGACGACGAAGAGATAAAAGACTCGACCTTTGAGGTAATTAAATTGAACATGGAGGACCTGCGGTTTGCCGATCTTCCCAATTTAGCCACAATTAATGAGGCTAAGGGAGAATTTGACTTAGAAAAATACCGGGAAACCGATTCTCTTTTTATTGTATTTCCAAAGGTTAGGGTTAATGGGAGTATACAGCAATTAATATTATACCCAACAAAACTACCTAAAGATATGCCTGTTAGAGGAGATATGTTTTTGTTTTCGGGCGAAATTAAATTCAGTCCATCTACTCCATTTACTCCTATAGTACTATCTGAATTCAAGTATTTTTTAAATATTGAAATGTAAATAAAGCAAATTAAGAGTTTGGCCCGCAGAAAATAAAACCCTTTTCTGTTTCTCTCACTAAAATAATAAGCGTATACCTGTTCTTTAAATCAAAATTCAATTGTATGAAAACACTACTGTTTACCAGCAGTTTATTTCTTTCTGTATTATTATTTCTGTTTACCGCATGTGATAAGGACGACGAAGAGATAAAAGACTCACCCTATAATGTAATTGAATTGAATATGGAGGACCTGCGGTTTGCCGATCTTCCCAATTTAGCCACAATTAATGAGGCAAAGGGAGAGTTTGACTTTAAAAAATACAAGGAAACCGATTCTCTTTTTATTATTTTTCCAAAGGTTAATGTGAATGGAAGTACACAGCAATTAATACTATACCCAACAAAACTGCCTAAAGATATGCCTATATATGAAAATGATTTTTTGTTTTCGGGCGAAATTAAATTTAGCCCATCTACACCATTTACCCCTATAGTACTATCTGAATTCAAGTATATACTATTTATTGAAGAGTAACCTATTGAAGGTCATTTCTTTAAGCGACTGTTTTGGCCCCGAGGAGACGCTTACTGGAAAATGACAGATGACAGATCGGTGACAGATAAAAAAGCAATCTATCATTTTTCAACCCGCTGACGATGTGCCGTTTAGATTGGAAAAATGATAGATGACAGATAGATTTTAGTTTTTTGTAATTAAAACGGTTGCATAGGCTGAAATGCCCTCCTGGCGACCGGTAAAGCCAAGCTTTTCGGATGTTGTGGCTTTGATGGAGATGTCATCCGGATCAACAGCCATCACCTCAGCCAAGGTTTGCTGCATAGTTGGAATATGATTCTTCAGCTTGGGCTGTTCGGCGCAAACCGTGGCATCAATATTGCCGAGTTCGTACCCTTTCTCCCGCAAAAGCTTCAGGGTATCCCTCAGCAGGATTTTACTATCAATGTCTTTATATGCTCCGGCAGTATCCGGAAAATGATACCCGATATCCCGCATATTGGCTGCCCCAAGCAAAGCATCGCAAATGGCATGAATCAAGACATCGGCATCCGAATGTCCCTGCAAACCCAACGTATGTTCAATTTTAATACCTCCCAACCACAAGGCGCGGTCAGGAACCAGGGCATGTACATCATACCCGAAACCAACTCGAATTTTCATCATCAACTTATTATTATTGTACCAAACTTCTCAATCCGTCCATATCGAAGGAGAGAGAGAAACGAAGCGTCTGGTCCAGCGGATTACTTTGTATCGTACTGATCAGATAAGCTGCATCCAGCTGGAACACGCTCATACGGAAACCGGCACCCAACGAAAAATACTGGCGGTTCCCCTTATTAACGTTTTCATAGTAATAACCGCCGCGAACAAAGAACTGTTCATTGTAACTATATTCTGTACCCACAGAAACCATCACCTCTTTCAATTCTTCACTTAATCCGCCCGGAGCATCGCCAAAGGATTTAAATATACCCGATATGGGTGAAAGCGAATTATAATCGTCAAGCTTCTTTTGATAGGCAGCCTGATCTTCGGGGGTGGATCCGGTATATACAGGTACCGTAGGCACCAGGTATTTGTTTAAATCGAGGTTGAAGGAGATTGTATTGTAGTCGTCCAACGGATAAAGCAACGAGGTACCGATCTTCAGGTTGGTGGGTAGAAACTGGTTGGTAGTACCCCCGTCGTACGAAATCTTTGTACCTATGTTGGAAACATTGAATCCGAGCGCCCACAGGCATTCACTGTTACCCAATACCACATACTTGTTCAGATATCCTGCCACATCCGCCGAGAAGGCATTGCCGGCCTGGATATCATCGTCTACTCCGGCTCCCATATCCGAACGGATGTAGCGTAAGGCTACAGCCATGGAGTAGGATTCGGACAACTTACGCGAATAACTCACATCGAAAGCCATTTCGTAGGGGGTAACCTGGTTGTATACGGCTCCTCCGTATTCGGTCATCGCAATCTCTCCCAGCGAAAAATAGCGAAGCGAAGTTCCGATTGCCTGCTGATCGTTGTCGCCCAGCTTATAAAAGCCCGACACATAGGCCAATGCCACATCGTTCACAATCTTACGTAACCAGGGGGTATACGAAAGCGATACGCCTGCCTTACTGTAATGGAATGCATATTTTGCCGGGTTCCAGTACTGCGAATGCACATCGGGGGTGGTTGCGGCTCCAATATCTCCCATACCTCCGCCCCGGGCATCGGGTGCGATGGACAAGGCCGGTACTGCCGTATTTATGGGATTGAATGTGTTCTTAATATCCCCGGTAGTTTGTCCGTTTACCGGAAGGGTCCACAAACAGGCTGCGGCGAGTGTTGCAAGAACGCTTTTTCTTAGATGAGTCATACTTATTGAATACTTGTTAGAAGCTTAAACACTTATAAAGGCGCTTTTATTGTGCCAATATGATTAATTTTTTTGTTTCGGTTGCCTCGCGCGACTGATCGGTGCGTATGGCTGCCCGGTACAGATAGATACCCGGCTTGAGGCGGACTCCGTTTGTGCCGGTGAGATTCCATCGGATCGTATAATCGCTGAACAGAGCCGACGAGCCGTTTTCTTTATACGACCATACAAGCTGACCGATCATATTGTATACATATAACTGAACATCCAGCACGGCTTCGGGACGGTTGTGCGAAATAAAGAAGGTTACATCGCTCCGGGCCGGAACCGGACCAGCGGTGAGTTTATACAATACGGGCTTTAAACCTTCAACGACTTCGAAGGTAAAGGTGTGAAGCGACGAATTGTTCTGTTCATCCCATACTACAAATTCGGCCGTATGCATTCCGGGCTCGAGGGCGGGTATGGGAAACACGATGCGGCCTTCGCCTTCGGAACCGGCTACCGATTCGTAATAGCTGTTCAGGTTGTAGCTTTGGGAAATAAGTCCGTCTATCACCAGCATCACATCGTGACCGATGCTGCTTCCGCTGATGTTTACTCCGCTTTCGTCACGCAAATAGGCTACAAACAGCGGGGTGGTATTCACCCTGCCTCCATCCCTGAAGGTGGAATCGTTGAGGTATGCATACAGAATCTCCGGACCAACGGTATCTTTCTGTGCCGAGTCGGAGGTTCCTCCTACCTTAAACTGCAGGAAGGCTCCTTGTGCCTCATCCCTTGTTTGGGTATTTCCGGCATACAGGCTTAATTTTCCGTTGTTATTGGAATACGAGATGTCTTTCGGTACGGTAAAGGAAAAGCTGAACTCCCCCTGACGCACCGAATCTTTACCCGTATACATTACATTGGGATAGGTGGTATAGGAAAAGGGGTTGCCTGTTTTATCGTTGTCGAGGGTGGTAAGCGTCTGCTTGCTATCCAGCATGGTGGGCGACAAGACACCGGAAAAGTCGGTATCCCGTTTTCTGTCCGCCGTAAGCACCTCTCCTTTTACAGTAACCTTGTCCAATGCTTTTAGCTGAATCGGCTCACTTCCCACCGGCTGACCGTTTACCTCAGTTATGCGCATCTCCTTCCCGGGATACGAAAGGGTAAGGGCCGGATCTCCTATCAACGTAAAGTTGAGCTTGTTGAGGTCGTTCCCCAGGCTCACCTTGGTGGTACGCATGATATCTCCCAGACTAAGCCTTTTACCGCCGTTCTTTACAAAAAGATTGTTTATCAGCTGCTTGTTTATCTGAAAATTAGGGTTGGCATCCACCACCCGGGTGGTGGTGAACAAAGCTATCCCTCCGCTGGTGGGATTAAGGAACACATCTTCGCCGGCCGAGGTATTTACAGCATCGAAACGGGCAAAATCGCAGGTAGCCGTTATCCACAATGGAAGATAGGGATAGTTGAACTGCTTTATTTCGGATTGGGAAAGCACCCCTTCGGCTCCCCAGTAGGCGGTGCTACCGTGACCGGTATAATTTAGAATCATCTGCCCGCTCTTAAGCTCTTTCAGGATACGGGCGTTTACATCCGGATATCCCACCTTCCCTCCGGAAGATTGCTTTTTGTAGGCATCGAAATAAATCTTATTGATCAGAAATTCGGGGTGATTTGTTTCCAGATAATCAGCAAGCAGATTGGCTTGCGACATGTGCAGGTTGTTGTCGCCGTCGTCCGCCACAAAGCTTATGTTGTTTTTCCAGGCTCCGGCTGTTTTATTTTCAATGTATGCAATGCTTTTGTTTACGGCAATCTTTGCCTCCTCGAGGGTTCGTACCGGAAACCGACCGATACCGATATCCAGCTTGTCGCCCGACAGGTTGGCTCCTTCCGAATCGTCCAGAAAGCCGAAATAATCGTCGGTCACGTAGGTATACATATTAAGCGACTCCTTTGATTGGTAGGTAAGCAGCAGGTTGAGGTTGGTAAGGTTCTTCCATTCGCTGGTAATCATGCGGTTGTCGAAAGTTCCGTCGCCAAACAGCAACAGATACCTGGGGGCGGTTCCGGCTTGTTTGCCCCGATCGTAAAACATCTTCATCAACCGCCGGTAGGCTGTGGCATCGGGTGTACCGCTCGAAAATTCGTTATATACGGGCTCGGGTGTTACAACGGTGACTTTTAGTCCGGATTCCGATCGATGTAGTGCAGCCAGACGCTCGGCCTGTTCCATAAAAGCCGGATGTGTAAGGATTACCATGTCTGTCTGTTCCAATGCGTGCAGGTTCTGATTGGAAACCACACCCACGGTTTCGGGAGCCGGAAGTGTTTTTGAGATATCTACGGCTACAAACTCCCTAAGGGTGTTGGATGCCGGAATCGTAAAGGAACATTCCGTTCCGTTCAGGGTAGTTTCCATCTCGACCGGTAGCACCGGGTTGGTAACATCCCATATCTTAACATCGGCAGAGGCCTCCTGAAGCACGAAGCGGGTCACATTGCCCACAGATGCGATGCTGCGAAAAAAGGTATAAGGTCCGTACATCTTGAGTGTACGTACGGCATGCAGCCGGATGTAATCCAGATGCGCCAGGTCGTTGGTGTTACGGCTGTAGGTTATTCCTACCTGTACGTCCGGTGTTTTGGCTCCGTTCCAGCTTACCGTACGCGAAAGCTCCAGCGCTTTGGTATAGGAATCGTCTATGCTGCTTCTTGGAATTGATGCATTTAACAAAGGCTGAGTTCCGGCGGTGAGAATTACCAAAGCCTGTCCGGTGGTAGGTTTGGCAATGAACCGGAAGGATATCTTGGCGGGATCGTCCGTAATACCCGGCACGGCAAAGGGGAATGTCTGTCCGGTGTTAAGCGAGAACGATTCTCCGAAAAGTTCGCGGCCCGACTTGTTGACCGACACCTGGTCTTTTTCGTGTACAAAATAGTCGTCGTACGTATCAACCTGCAACGAGGCCCCGGTTACCGAAGTCTCTTTGGTAAGGGTCTTTACAGGCGATGTGTCTGAAAGGAAATAATAGCCATAGCTCGAATAGGGATTATTCTCGTGCACAAACGTGGCTAAAGAGGTACTATAGCTCCATTTAACCGGACCTCTTCCATAAAAAAGCAGGTAGTCCGCTCCTTTATATACAGCTGCTTGCGGAAGATCGTCTGCATAAGGCTGTCTGAAATCCTCGTCCAAAGGCCATCCGCCATACCCATACACCGATACCGCCGCCGGATTGGCAAAGCCCATCTTCTGCAGTTCGGCAAAGGTAAGTTTATATATTCCTGTTTGAGCCACCCGTATCTTTACCCACCGGCCTTGCGATAGCACCGAAGAGGGGGCATATTCCACTGCCAACGCTCCGAGTGAAGCGCATAGGAAGCATAGAGTTATAAGTAGTGACAAAAAAGGCTTTCTCATGACTTTGTTATCTTACCTAACAAAGAAATCGAGCAATTTATGTTGGCCAATATATCCTTGCAGGTGATCATCAATATGTACCGGGCCCACGCCCACCGGAGTACCTGTATAAATCAGATCGCCAATCTTCAATGTAAAGAAGCGGCTTACATAAGCCACAATCTTATCCACCGAAAAAAGCATGTCGCCGGTATTGCCTTCTTGTACCTTCTGTCCGTTGATATCCAGATGAAAAGAGAGGTTGTCCACCTTTCCCAGCTGTTCCAGCGGCATAAAAGTTCCTGTTACGGCCGAATTATCAAACGCCTTGCTGATTTCCCACGGTAATCCCTGCGAACGGAGCTTCCGTTGCAGGTCACGGGCGGTAAAATCGATGCCTACGGTTACCTCGTTGTAGTAACGGTGGGCAAAACGTTCTGCTATATTCTTTCCCAGACGGTCTATTCTGACTACAATCTCTGTTTCGTAATGAATCTCTTCCGAAAAATCCGGTATAAAGAATGGCTTACCATCCTTAAGCAGAGATGAATCCGATTTCATAAAGATTGTTGGCTCCGCTAATTCTAACGTATGATCCAGCTCTTTATTGTGAGCCGCATAATTCATTCCAACTGCAATAACCTTCATTTTTTAGTTTGTTGAATTCATTCGGTTGAACATTAATGCCAGATGGGCGTATAAGGAGGTGTTCTGTACAACAATATGCTCCGGCACACGGATACGGAAGGGGGTAAAGTTCCAAAGGGCCTTGATGCCTTCGGTTATAATGTGATTGGTTACCTCCTGGGCTTTATCAACCGGAACCGTGATAATCCCGATAGTGGCTCCGTACCTCTTTTGCATGGTGCTGAGCTCGCTCATGTGATAAACCGGAATTCCGTTTACCGAAGTTCCGGAAAGTTCTTCGCGGATATCGAAACCGGCTACGATCTCGAGTCCGTACTGACCAAGTCCGGTATCCTGCAACAAGGCAGCCCCCAGACTACCCACCCCGAACAGGAAGGCTTTATGACTTGAGTTGAATCCCAGAAAATCTTCCAGTACATCAATCAGCGTGTCTATTTCGTACCCTACCCTGGTTTTGCCGGAGATGTTTACATAAGATAAGTCTTTGGCAACCTGACTGGCATCCACGTTGATCTCTTTGGCTATCTGTGTAGACGAAATCGACGTTTCTCCTCTTTGTTTTAACAACTTCACAAAGGCTAAATACCAGGGAAGCCTTCTGAGGGTTGGCTCTGGTACTTTCCAGTTTTGTTTCAATTCATCGTTAGCCATTTGCCGTTAGATTATTTATTTTTTGTGAGGGACAAAATTACAATTTTTTTTACAAACTATAAACAAATGAAGTACATAGTATTGACCATGCTATCAAAACAAACAGGGTGCATCTGTATCAGACACACCCTACTCATTATATTTAATTAAAAATTACATCGCAGCCAGCGTTTCGGTAAGGAATGTCCATACTTTCTGAACGGAAGAGATACTTACTCTTTCGTCGGGCGAGTGCGGATATTGCAGATCCGGACCAAAAGAGATCATATCCATATCCGGATAAACCGTTTGAATGATACCGCATTCCAGACCGGCATGCATTACTTTTACATTCGGTGTTCTGCCAAATTTCTGTTCGTACACTCTTTGCATGACACCCAGAATCTCCGATTTGATATTGGGTTGCCAACCTCCGTACGAGCTGCCATACTCTACTTTGGCTCCGGCAAGGGCAAAGACGCTTTCCAGACTTGAACAGATCTGCTCTTTACGACTTTCGGATGAACTACGGGTAAGTATCTTAATCTCGATCAATTGGTCGCTTTTCTTGACAGAAGCCAGATTGGTAGAGGTTTCTACAGTTCCGGGGAAGTCGGCCAACATGCTGATCACTCCGTTCTGGCAACCTTCAATGGCATTGATAAGGTCGTCCTGAATCTCTTCCGGAATAAGGGAAGCGGGTAATTCGGCAGGCTCTGCAACAAACAAAACCGACTCTTCTATTCCCTGATATTCTGTACGGAACATATCCTGATAATCGGCAACCAGTTCCCAAAGCGCTTCCACATTGTCGCCGGGAATGGTGATGATAGCAACGGCTTCGCGGGGGATGGCGTTACGAAGCGATCCGCCGTCGATACTGGACAAACGTGCTCCATAATCCCGTACCGCCTCTTTCAAAAAGCGAAACATCAGCTTGTTGGCATTGGCTCTGCCCAAATGGATATCCACTCCCGAGTGTCCGCCTTTTAAGCCTGTAAGAGATAATTTTACCGCCACATCTCCTTCGGGGATGGCAATATCCTCTTTAAACTGGAAAGATATATTTAAATCGGCTCCGCCGGCACAACCAACAAAAAGCTCGCCCTCTTCTTCTGAGTCGGCGTTGATCAGTATTTCTCCTTTAAGGAACCCGGGCTTCAAACCGAAAGCGCCGTCCATACCAACCTCTTCGTCCACAGTAAACAGGGCTTCAACCGGTCCGTGTTTCAGCGTATTGTCCGAAAGCACAGCCAAAGCAAGTGCCACACCGATTCCATTGTCGGCTCCCAGCGTGGTATCTCTTGCGGTTACCCAATCGCCATCGATATATGCATCGATCGGATCGGTTTCAAAATTATGTACGGTCGCAGCATTCTTCTGAGGAACCATGTCCAGATGGCCCTGAATGATTACAGTCTTGCAATGTTCCATTCCAGGAGTGGCCGGTTTTCTGATCACAATGTTACCGGTCTTGTCCTGCAGGGTTTCAAGACCCGATTCTTTTCCAAAAGCAAGGATATAACGGGTTACCGCATCCATATGTCCTGTTGGACGTGGAATCTGCGTGAGGTCATGAAAATAGCCCCAAACATGCTGAGGAGAAAGATTTCTGATTTCTGCTGCCATAGGAGTTAAAAATTTACTTTGAACAGATAAAATAAAAAAGATACTTACTTATTTGCAACCACCGGTTTGTCTTTACGATTCGTAACCGAGAGTGCTATTATTCCTGCCACGCCAACCAATCCGGTCCAGACTGTCTGCAAGGTATGAACCACCAATGCAAAAGCGGCGGCATCGTTTCCGTTTACATTAAAGCAAACCAGGGTGGCAATTACCATAAAATGCCAGGGGCCGATAGCTCCCTGAACCGGTACAGCCACACCGATACTACTCATCGTAAAGGCGATCAATCCCACTGAAATACCGAGTTCTTTTGTAAAGTCAAAAGCATAGAACGTTATATAGAAGAAAAGAAAATAGCCTACCCAGATCAATAGGGTATACAGAACAAACTTTGTCTTTTCTTTCATAAACCAAACCGAACGGATTCCATCCCACACATTAGACAACGTTGCTTTGATTTTCTTCACCAGACTGAAATGTTTCATATAGGTAAATACAAACCATACAACCGCTGCTATAATTACAAGAACCACATAAATCCACAAGGAGGTAAAGGTTGTTTGGAATCCTTGCAGCAATTCGGGATTCTTGGAGAAGAAGCTCAGGAAAAATCCAAAATGGAATACGAATATGAAGGCGGTTATCAACCCAACCATGATTGTATCCATTACCCGGTCCACCAGCAGTGTTCCAAACAGTTTTGAAAACGAAATCTTGTCGTAACGGGATACCACACCACATCTCCAGACTTCGCCAACACGCGGAAGCACCAGATTTACGGCATAATTGCCTAATACCGCCCAGATTACATTACTTCGTCTCGGATGGTCGCCCGAGGAGTGGATAAGCAATTCCCAGCGAAGTGCGCGGATTACATTGGCTCCCGCCCCAAATAACAATGAAAACAATATAATATCATAACGAACGTCTTCCTTAATTACTTTCATAATTACGGAAATATCCATTTTTCTATAAAGAAACCAGAGCAATAATACTCCAAAGGCAAGAGGAAGACATATCTTAAGAATCGTACGGAGCATGCTCTTAAATTCCATTACGCATAGGGTACTTTAAATTATTTGTTGTACTTTTGTCCATCTGCAAAGATAAGCATAATATTCAAATACAAACATTTTACACCAAAGAAGTGGATGAGATTGGTAAAACCAAAAAAATCATTAGGACAGCATTTCCTTAAGGATCTGAGCATTGCGCGCAGAATTGCCGAAACGTTGTCTGATTACAAACACCTACCCGTTCTTGAGATAGGCCCGGGAATGGGAGTACTTACTACATTTTTACTTGAAGAGGGACACGACCTTTCGGTGGTTGAACTAGACAGGGAATCTGTTGCTTACTTAAATGAAAATTTCCCTGCATTAGCCGGAAGAATCCTGGCCGAAGATTTTCTGAAACTTGATTTGGAGACTTTGTTTGAAGGTCCCTTCTGTGTAATAGGTAATTACCCCTACAATATTTCAAGCCAGATCTTTTTCAAAGTTCTTGATCACAAGGAAAAGGTGCCTTGTTGCTCGGGGATGATACAGAAGGAGGTGGCCGAACGGCTTGCTTCGGGACCGGGTAAGAAAGCCTACGGCATCTTAAGTGTGCTGCTGCAGGCCTGGTACGACATCGAATATCTTTTTACCGTAGATGCCTCGGTATTTAATCCGCCGCCCAAAGTACAGAGTGCTGTAATCCGTATGGTTCGTAACAAACGGGAGTCGCTGGGCTGCGACGAGAAGATTTTCAAGTCGGTGATCAAGACCTCTTTCAACCAACGCAGGAAGACTCTGCGCAATTCGATGAAACCTCTGCTTGGAAAAGACTTTCCGGATTATGCCTTGCCTATTTTTGACAAACGGCCGGAGCAGCTTTCTGTCGAGCAATTTATAGAATTAACTCATATCACGGATGCCTATCTGAAAAAAACAGGCGGACAGGTGCCGGTAGTATCTGACCTTTCTGAAATAGAATAAAGGTATGATTGAACTTACGAAAGAATATATAGAGCATCTTAGGGAAGTTATCGAACTCAAAGATGAAACCGCGGCAGTGAATATGTTGCAGGAACTTTATCCTGCAGACATTGCCGAGCTATTTCAGGAACTTGACCTGGAAGAAGCTATCTATCTCTACATGCTTATGGATGGAGAGAAGGCGGCCGATGTTTTGATGGAGCTGGACGAAGAGGACCGGCGTAAACTTCTGAAGGAGCTGCCCAGCGAGCTGATTGCCAAGCGCTTTATCGACTTCATGGAGACCGACGATGCGGTTGACCTGATGCGTGAGCTTGACGAAGATACGCAGGAAGAAATTCTTTCGCATATTGAAGACGTTGAACAGGCCGGAGATATCGTAGACCTGTTGAAATACGACGAAGATACGGCCGGGGGACTTATGGGTACCGAAATGATCGTGGTGAACGAGAATTGGAGTATGCCCAAGTGTCTGGAAGAGATGAGGTCGCAGGCCGAGGAGATGGATGAGATTTATTATGTGTATGTGGTTGACGATGACGAACGGCTCAGGGGGGTTCTTCCTCTAAAAAAGATGATCACGAGTCCGTCTGTATCCAAAATCAAGCACGTGATGAAAAAGGATCCGATTGCGGTAAAGGATAGCGACAGCATCGAGGAAGTGGCTCAGACTATTGAGAAGTATGACCTTGTAGCTCTGCCCGTTATTGATAGTATCGGCCGGTTGGTAGGAAGAATCACCATCGACGACGTAATGGACGAAGTTCGCGAACAGCATGAACGCGACTATCAGTTGGCTTCCGGTATCTCGCAAGACGTGGAAACTTCGGATAATGTGATCTTACAGACTGCCGCCCGTCTTCCCTGGTTGCTTATCGGCATGATAGGGGGGTTGGGTAATTCGGTCTTACTGGGAGGTTTTGAATCGAGCTTTGCAGCGAATCCCAAAATGGCATTGTTTATTCCGCTCATCGGAGGAACCGGAGGGAACGTTGGAATCCAGTCGTCGGCAATCGTCGTTCAGGGCCTTGCCAATAATTCTTTGAAACAAGGCAATGTATGGAAACAAATCGTTAAGGAATCGGCGGTTTCATTAATCAATGCCAGCATCATCAGTCTGGTTGTTTTCATCTATAACTTCTTCATGCTGAACAACCGGGCGATTACGGCCTCGGTTTCACTTAGTCTTTTTGCTGTAGTGATGTTTGCCAGTATATTCGGCACCTTGGTTCCGATGACTCTGGATCGGTTTAAGATTGACCCGGCTTTGGCTACCGGGCCATTTATCTCCATTACAAACGACATCATCGGTATGATGATCTATATGTTTATTACGGCCGCTCTGTCTTAATCCGTAAATTTATTAGCGTGCAGGGAATCATCTTCTGTTCATCACTGATCAGAAGATGCCTCCTTTATACATATCGTCGAAATTGGTATGTTGCCCTTCAATCTTTTTAGCCTCTTCACCCTGAGGGTCAAGTTCTATGGCCTGCTTCAGATCTTCAAGCGCCTCTTTCGATTTTCCCAGCAGCGTGTAGGCCCGTCCTCTTTCGGCAAAGGCCTTGGCAAAATCGGGTTTAAGCTCGATGGCATCTGTGAACAGGTCGGCGGCTTCGGCAGGTTTCCCTTGTTTTATAAGCAATTTACCTTTCATCACATAAGCATCTTCATTAAACGGATTCAAGTCGAGCACATACTGGTAATCCTCGTGTGCAGCATCCAGATTATCCTGTGATTCATGAATCTGTCCGCGTAGCAGATACAATGCCTCTTCCTCCGGCGAAAGTTCAAGGGCTTTCTCTACATCCGTCAGGGCTTCGTCTGCCTGTCTCATTCCCAGCAGGACTTCCGCCCTGGACAGGTATGCTTCTGTATAATCGTCTTTGAGTGCAATGGTTCGGGTAAGATCGGCCAGGGCATTCAGAAGATCGCTCAGTCCTTGGTATGCTTTGCCTCTGAGATAAAAGGCGTTGGCTAGCGTATTGTCTTTTTCTATCACATAGGTGGTGCCTTCAATTACAGATTCGTAACGCTCCATCATATAGGCCAGATTGGCGCGGGTGATCCAGGTTGACAAATGATCTGGCTCCGCCTCCACCATCTGATCGTACACCTGAGAGGCTTCTTCCAGCTGATTTACGGAAGTATAGGCTACTGCCAGATATCCCATCGTTTCAAAATCTGACTGAATTTTCAATGCTTCAAGAAAACATTTGATCGCATAGGTAACCTGACCTATTTTTTGTGCACGAACACCGTCGTACTTAAAGATATCGAAGTTTTTCTTATCTTCTTTTGCCTTGCTCTCTTCTGGCGATTCGGAACTACCGGAAAACAGTGATGTAAAGAAATTTCCCATGAGTGATTATTTTATACGTGCAAATATATAAAATCATTTAGAATGCCATACTGTTTAATAACAACAAGATTCGTTATTTACTTTCAAACTAATTTAAACCGCCCATAACAATTTTACAATATATAATTTTTAATGCCTTTTTTTCTATTATTTAGAAGTTTTGACACCTTAAAGATTTCGTTTTTCAATTTTTTCACACAAAAGGCTGTGGCTCCTTCACACATTTGGTTACCTTTGCAAGCATTTGTAACCAGGCAGACTTTTATCCATTCTCCGGAAAAAGCGCCTTCTAAACTAATTTTATGGAAAACTTTGAATTAGGAATTTTGTTGTTGATGGTTGGGATGACCACTGTTTTTGTCATCTTACTGATCGTGATCTACCTTGGAAAAGGATTGATAATTCTAGTAAATAAGTATGCCCCGGAAGAGGTTGTTGCAAAAAAGCAACCCCCTACCCATTCATCCGGTTCAAATCCGTCTCTTCCCGATGCCACGTTAGCCGCAATTGTTGCCGCTGTTGGTGTTACTACGGAAGGAAAGGGCAAGGTTATAAAAGTGGAGTAGGCCTAAACTCCCCCACTTTCATTTTTTTTCGTAGTGATT
>JACCEE011909880.1_pt1 | contig 14456 bp, 11 predicted proteins | sample 7449931 | NCBI WGS metagenome assembly JACCEE01 (sample SAMN15323457, study PRJNA562643) | freshwater metagenome | isolation source: river surface water | place: USA:Blue River Watershed | collected 2017-08-19 | reverse complement strand
GGCTCTCGGGGTTCCTTTGCCTGCTCGGAACGGACTTCCTGCCTGCGCTGGTCCTGCTGGCGGCCGCGATCATTACGCTCGCCGCGTTCGTTTCGTTCGCCGCGCTCACCCCTTGGGGAGGCGGATTCGCCTTGACGCGTTCCGCGTTCGGCTCGCTCGCCGCGGGCGTTGCGGTCATTGCGGTCATTGCGGTCATTGCGCTCGAGACGATCATTGCGGTCACGGCGGCCCGAACGCTCGGCGCGGGGGGGCATGCCGGGTTTTCCGATATTTTTACCGGTATCGAGCTCCTTGAGAAGCCAGGCCGCGAAGTACGCGCGCAAGGTAAAGGGGACGGCCTTGCGGAAAATGCGGCGGTATTCGTTGAGCATGAGGGGATCTTCTTCGGTTCTGATCCTGTCGACGATAGTTCGGAGGTATGATGCGATCTGATCCTCGTTCAACTTCTGTTTGTGCTTTTCTGCCACGATAAACATCTCCTAAAACGCCATCATGCCACAAATCGGCAAGATGCTCAATGGTGATGGGCGTCGGCGAGATCGAGGACCGACACGTGCCCCTTCTCGACGAACCCAAAGCGATGCAGGACTTGCAGGAACGACGGATGCACGACCGGGCTCGCGAAAACGAGCCAACGGTAGCCCTTCGACGTCCAATGCGCGATCGTGCGCGAAAGCAGTTCCTTCCCGAGCCCAAGCCCGCGGAATTCGGGATAGACCGCGATTTCCGATATCAGGGCGGAAAGGAAGCTTCCCTCGGGGACCGGCATGGAGATGGCGGCGCCGACGATCTCGCCCTCCGGCGCGGTCGCGAGCAGGGCGAACTCCTCGCCCAGGGCCGATGACGAGCCAATCCGCTCGGTAAGCTCCTCGATGGCGCCCGACAGGGCCGGGGGAAGGCCCTCCGCGATCTCGCGCTCGATCGAGTCGAACAGCGCGGCAAGCTCGGTTTCGTCGTCTTCCGCGTACTCCCGGAACCCAAAATCCTGGCTTACGATCTCGTCGGTCTCTTCCGGCTCAGCGCCCACGCGCTCAAGGCCCCAGAAATCCCGAAGGTCGTTATACCAATCGAGCACGACGGCCCTCATTTCACGTTCCTTAAAGAGATGCCACAGACGCTCGACCTCGGAGTGGGATTTCAGGATATCCTTGAATTTACGGAAGACCCCGTGGCCGGACGACAGCGCCGATCGAAGCTCCTCGCGCACGACGGGATTCCGCAGTTGCGCGATGAAGCGGTCCATCATCCGAAAACCGCTGACGGAGTCCCACGTGGGGATCGCGTAGAAGCGACCCTCGTCGTCGTCGGAACCGCGCGCGGAAACGCATCGGCCGTCGGCCGAGTCGAACATAAAGCGCCCAGACTGGTCTTCCATCGCGAAGATGATCTCGCCGGTCAACTCCGGCGTCAACTCGAATTCCATAATTTGATTTTAACACGGTTTATCCTTATTATAAAGAAGTAACCTGGGATGAAAGGGAGGAAGCCATGAGCACAATTTCCTTTATTGATGGACGAGAGATACTGGATTCACGCGGAAACCCCACGGTCGAAGTTGACGTATACCTCGACGACGGGAGCATGGGACGGGCGGCGGTTCCCTCGGGAGCCTCCACGGGCGAGCATGAGGCCCTCGAACTGAGGGACGGCGCGCCGGAGCGCTTCGGCGGAAAGGGCGTTCTCGACGCGGTGGAAAACGTAAACGAGATTATCGCGGAGGAGCTTGACGGCGCGGACGCGTACGATCAGGCGGGAATCGACCGCATATTGCTAACGCTGGACGGAACGCCGAATAAGGCGAAACTCGGAGCGAACGCCATACTCGGCGTTTCGATGGCCACCGCGAGAGCCGCGGCGGACTCGCTCGGCCTGCCGCTGTACCGCTACCTGGGGGGCGCGCACGCCCTACAACTCCCCGTCCCGATGGCGAACATCGTGAACGGCGGCCAGCATTCGGACAATAAGATAGACTTTCAGGAATTCATGATAATGCCCGTCGGCGCGGATTCCATACGCGAGGCGGTCAGGATGACGGCGGAGGTCTTTCACGCCCTCAAGGGCATCCTAAAGGCCGACGGGCACGCGACGGCCGTCGGAGACGAGGGCGGCTTCGCGCCGAATATCGGGAACGAGGAAGCCCTATCCTATATCATGAAGGCGATCGAGAAGGCGAAATACCGCCCGGGCGAGGACATCATGATAGCGCTCGACTGCGCGGCGAGCGAGCTCTTCGACGCGGGCGACCGCAAGGGCTACCGCTTCTGGAAATCCGACCCAAACAGCCTCTACACCGCCGACCAGATGATCGACCTGTACCGAAAGTGGATCGACAAGTACCCGATCATATCGATCGAGGACCCGCTCGACCAGAACGACTGGGAAGGCTACGCGCGCCTAACCGACGAGCTCGGCGGCAAGGTGCAGATAGTCGGCGACGATTTCTTCGTGACGAACACGGAGCGGCTCGCCCGCGGCATCAACGAGGGCGCGTGCAACTCCATCCTGATCAAGCTGAACCAAATCGGCACGGTGACGGAGACGATCGACGCGGTACGCATGGCGCAGAAGGCCGGCTACAGCGCGGTCATATCGCATCGGTCGGGCGAAACGGAGGATACGTTCATATCGGACCTTTCCGTCGCGCTCGAGACCGGCCAGATAAAGACCGGTTCGATGAGTCGCAGCGACCGCGTCGCGAAGTACAATCAGCTGATGCGCATCGAGGATCAGCTCGGCACCTCCGCGCGCTTCGCCGGCCGCGAGACCTTCTCGAGATTCCTCGGAGCGAAGTAAGGCCCCCTCCCGCCTCGGCATATCGCCGAAGCGGGGGACAATCGCGAGTCAATCCGGATTAAGCGCATATTCTCCCGCTTTTTGTTTGAAACGCGAGGAAAACGGGGCTACAATGAGTCTACGGGACCGGACGGTCCAAGAATCATTAATCTGGAGCAAGTAAATGAAGCGTTTAATCACTCTCGCGCTCGCGGTCGCCCTGACCGTCACGTCTGCATTCGCCCAGGAAGCGACCAAGGCTTTCATCGTCAAGGAAGGGGCCTCTCTCTGGTCCCTGAAGGGAAACGCCATGACATGGGAAGCGAGCCTCCCCCTTGGGATGGAACTCCTCTCGGCCGCCAAAACGACGACCTCCGGTAACTATAAGGGAACGGCTTACGATCTCATTAAGGTAAAAACGGATGCGGGCGAAGAGGGATATGTCATCGACAGCCTCGTGGCGCGCGACGTGCGCGGCCTCGTTACCGTCACCGGCGCCATCGCCACCGTATACAACCAGCCAACCGACCGCGGCATCACGGAGAATATCGCGTCGCGGATGACCGTGCTCGCGTTCTCGAACGTCCCGGGAAAGGCCGATTACTTCAAGGTGACCGGTTACGATTGCGTCACCGGCGCCAAAATCGCGGACAAATACCTTCTTATTTCCGACGTATCGGTACTCGAACGCGACCTTCAGACCGCCATGCTGCTCACCGCGCTCAAGGACTATAAGAAGAACGCGCTGAAGATCAAGACGATTCAGATCATCAACCAAAAGTATCCGGGATCCACCTTCGCTCCCATCGTCGGAGAAATCAAGGCCGCCCTCGAGCCCGACACGATTCCCGTCGAGGATTACGCCGCGACCCTGACCGCGACCGATACGGTCAACATCCGCGATATTCCCTCGATCTTCGGAACCGTCGTCGTCGCCGTCAAAAAGGGAGAGAAAGTAACCGCGATCAAGCGGACCACCGCAAGCTTCACCATTGGCGAGGATACCGGACGCTGGACTAAGATAACCACCCCGAAAGAGGGATGGGTTTTCGACGCCTGGTTCGAGTCCGACGCGGCAGCTGCCCAGTAATATTCAAGGACGCATAAGGGGCGGCGAGGTGTTGTATCTTTCATGCAACCGAAAGTAACGTCAAAACCCTACTCAAGGCTCGCCGCCTTATTCCTGACAATAGCCCTCGCGGCTTCCTGCGCGTCGTTTAATCCCGCCGAGCGCGCGGCCGCGATCGAGGGCGTCCGAATGGCACAAACCCCAAAACCGAAATACCCGATTTTTCTCGTTCACGGCATAGGATGGCGGTCGGAAACGAAGGCCAACGGGCTCCGCTATTGGGACGGCGTAACCCCTATATTGGACGCGCTCGGCGTGCGGTATTTCGTCAGCTCGCAGGGCGCTTATGGGCTAATCGAGGACAACGCCGCGACGCTGAAGGAAGACCTTGAGCGATGGTTCGCCGCGCACCCGGAAACCGAAAAAATCAACATAGTCGCGCACTCGCGCGGCGGGCTCGAAAGCCGGTATCTTATCTCGTGTCTTGGAATGGAAGACCGCGTCGCGAGCCTCACGCTGCTTTCGGTGCCGAATCGCGGCTCGCCGGTCGCGTCTCGCCTGCTGAAATCGATCAAATCGGATAAAAACGTCATTGCGCTCGGAGTCGACGCGCATGGCCGGATGCAGGGTGATCCCGAACCCCGGGCCTATCTCGCGGCGAGGCAACTGACGGAAGAATACCTTACCGGGTTTAACGAACGCGTTCAGGACTCTCCGCGCGTGTATTACCAAAGCTTTTCCGGGCGCATCTCGCCTAAATACCCGGACATCGTCCTATCCATGTGCTGCGAGGAGATCGAAAAAACCGAGGGCGAAAACGACGGCTACGTGTCGGCGAAAAGCGCGCGGTGGGGAGAATACCGAGGCGTCCCGCTCGGCGAGACTCGCCCGATCGTCAGCCACCAGCGGATCGCGGGCCAATACGGGCTCGACGCGAACGGCACCTACGACGCGAGCCCCTTCATCGTCTGGCTCGTCTCGGACCTCGCGAGCAGGGGATTTTAGGCGCTTCTTCCGAATATTCTCTTAAAGAACCCAATGGGCTTCGCGCCGCCCGACAGGGCCTCGACGTAGGTCGCGATGGCGTGGTTTTTCTCGATGTCGTTTTTTTGGACGTTGATCATGACGGGCGTGTCGACGTGCGAGAAATAGCCGCCGAGGAATCCGAGAAACTGAACGGGGAACGGGACTTCGGGAACGATGTCGGAGGAATTTTCCACGCGGAAGGTTCGCCCCCCGAAACGGTCGCCGTAGGCCGCGGAAAAGCCCGCGTCGCCGGGGCGCGGGGAACCGTAGGTATAGGTCGCGCCGATGGTCTTGCCTGAGTTCGCCGCGATATCGCAGGTCGCGAAGGTAGCGAGAGCCGCGCCAAGGCTATGCCCGGCGACGAACAACCGCTTGACCCCGATTGCCCCGGACACGGCGGCGATCACGTCGTCCCGCACGCTCAGATAGGAATTCTGGAAGCCCTCGTGCACGTTCCCGTATCCCGGGACGAAGAAATTCACGAGACGCTGGTTAAAGTTACCGATCCACTCGTTCGCCGTCTCCGTGCCGCGGAATACGACGTACAGGTCGCCATCCTTTCGGGCGACGAAGCCTATGGGAACCTCGGGAGCCTTGTCGGTGGATTTTAACTTCTTAAAGCTTACCGCCACCTTGCCGCCCGAGTCGATTGAACCGACTTTTTTCCACGGGTAGGACAGTGGGGCGACCATTTCATAGGGCGCGGGAATCGTCCATTCGGCGCCATCCTCGAAGCATTTGAACTGATCGTACGCGTACGATACCAACGTGCCCAGTTCGCGGGCGAGCTGACCGTCGTACCCGGCGGGATAGTATTGCATCTCGATAGCCTCCCCTATTCGCCGCCTTAGTCGAGTTCCGAGCGGGCGACGATTACCTTGGAAATGAGATTATAGTCCTTGGCCTCGGATGAGGTCATCCAGAAATCACGGTCGGTGTCCTTGGAAACCTTCTCCTCGCTGACGCCGGTTTCGGCGGCGATGAGCTTGTTGATCTTAACGCGGTACTTCTCGATCTCGGCCGCGTGAATCTCGATCTCGGTCGCGACGCCCTTGATCCCGGAGAGCGGCTGATGGATCAGGTAATGGCTATTCGGGAGACCAAGACGGCGCTCTTTGGGCGCCGCGAGCAGGATGATCGAGGCGGCGCTCGCGACGAGCCCCATGCCGATGGTGTACACCGGCGACTTGACGAAGCGGATCATGTCGAAGATCGCGTAGCCTGCGTCGGCGTCGCCCCCGGGGGAATCGATGAATATCTTGATGGGGTCGGTCTCGGAATCCGCCTCGAGCACGAGAAGCTGTCGAATGATGCGCTCCGCGAGCGGCTTATTGATCTCGCCGGAGAGGATAATCTGGCGGGTCTTGAGGAACTTATGAGCCAGGGGATCGGCTACCTCGCCTTTGTCCTGTTTGTCGCATTCCTCGTCGTTATCTTCCTCTTCGTCGTTTCGAATCGCGTTGCGGGGGGCGACCTTGAGGCCGAGGGTATATCTTGATGGCACGTGTATTCTCCTTAAGCGTAGTCTATCCGTCAATGTACTAAAATTCCGCGTACAAGTACAGGCCTTTTGGGGAAAGGACGACCGAGGGATCGACTTCGCTCGGGCTTTCCTCGCGTAAGCCGCTTTCCGGCGACGCTCCGTCGATAATCAGGCGCCATACCCCACCGTGAGGGCAGGGAGGCAAACTAAAGGAAACGGCATCGGTGGCGGGGTTCACCGCGACGCAGGCGCTTTTCCACGAATCGCCCACGACCGTCCCGTCGATCGTCCAGCAGAGAATTGCCCCGGCTGGATCCGCGTCCGCAGCAATGTCCGCGTCCGCGGCAGGGTCCGCAGCAGGGTTCGCGTCCGCGACCTCGGCGGCTTCGGGTTCGACGAAGCGCATGGAGCGCACGACCTCGTCGCCGGTACGGAGGCGAAACAGAGGATGATCGCGCCTGAGCCCGATCAGAGAACGCGTAAAGACGACGAGCGATCGCTTATCGGCGCAACGCTGCCAATCGAGTCCGTTTATCGCGTCCGAGAGGTTGTAGCTATTGTGGGAGAACGCGCGATTCCCGTCGGTCGTGGTAAAAAGGTCCCCAAGCTCGGGATTGGCGGCCAGAACCTCGGAGGGTATTTCCTTGGTGCGCATGAACTCCATGCCCGCGTGCAGAACTGGCATGCCCTGAGACAAAAGCACGAGCGCTATCGCCGTCCTTTGCAGGCGCTCATAATACCACTCCTCGCGGCCTTCCTCGACGAGAACGAGCTTGTCGTACAGCGTGGCGTTATCGTGGATCTCGGTATAATTGACGGAAGAGGCCGTTCGGTCCGACCAGGGATTAGGGTTCGCCGTCCCGATGACGAGGCGGTTATGCACCTGCGGGTGATACACCGCGCCGACTATCCCGAATTTCACCGACTCGCGCCGCGATCCATCATGGATAAAGCCAGGCTCCCGCGGGTTAAAGGCCGAGCCCTTTATTCCGCACCGAAACGCGTCGTTGAAAAACCCGATACCCGGCAGCTTTCGGGACTCGATCATGCTCGCTGCTTGCAACCCATGCATCCCAAGCGCCGCGCGGTCGCCGCCGCCGCGGTACATGTCCCAACCCTCGCCGTACAAAAGGACGTCCGGCTTGATTTCGCGAAGCGCGGCCGCGACGAGGTTCATCGTCTTCACGTCATGCAAGCCCATCAAGTCAAACCTAAAACCGGAAAGCTTATACTCCCTGAGCCAAAACCGGAGCGCGTCGATCATGTACGCGCGAAACATCGCTCGCTCGCTCGCGGTATCGTCTCCGGCGCCCGAATAAGACTCGATTCGGAAGTAATAACCAGGCACCGAGACGCCGAGCGGGTGATCCTGCGCCGAGGGAACGTGATTAAACACGACGTCCATGACGACGCCGATGCCCTTCTGGATAAAGCCCGCGATAAGGGCCTTCAACTCGGAAATTCTGATAGCCCCGTTATTCGGGGTTTTGGAGTATGAGCCCTCGGGGGCGCAGTAGTTCTGGGGATCATAGCCCCAGTTGAACGCGCCGCCGACGATCCGAGAGCGATACTCGGACTCGGTCACCCGCGACTCGTCCACGCTGGAGAAATCGAACACGGGCAGAAGTTGCACGTGCGTTATCCCGAGCCCGACTATGTGGTCAAAACCGGTCGCCACGCCAAGGAGCTCGGTACCAGACGCTACAGCGCCCTCGTAGGTTCTCCGCAGCCGCTCGGGCCCGTTCCAGCCGGGTGACGACGTTACGTCGGCGACATGGAGTTCATACACGACGGCGTCGTTCGGGCTCGCGAGGTAAGGGGCGCTCAAGGCCTCCCAACCCGCGGGATCGGTTCGGGCCAGGTCGACGACCATCGAAAGGCGACCGTTGATACCGCACGCGCGCGCGGAAGGGTCCGCGAAGTCGCGCTCGACCCCGTGGACCGAGACGCGAAAGCGGTAGTATTTGCCGTGAAGGTCGCCCCCCATCGCGATTTCCCAGTAGCCCGAAACGATCCCCGGCTCCGCGCGCCTTTGCATAGGTAGGATCAACGCGCGGTCGAGGTCTCCGTTCGACAAACCGTCCGTTCCCTGAAAGAGGATCAGCTTAACCGAAGACGCGGTCGGCGCCCAAATCCTGAACGCGGTTTCGTCGGATGAGTAGATGGCTCCGACGGGTAATCGATCCAGAGAAGCGTCGCGATACTCGGGAAGGTCAAAAAACCACTCGAGAGCCTTGGCGTCGCCGACGGGTCCGGGAGTCAGGCGACCGAGGGAGAGCAAGCGCGCGAGATAGTCCCGACGTTGCGTCGATCCGCTCCAGGGCCGCGCGAAATCGTGGCGGGCGAAGGAAAGAGTGGGTAGGCCTGAGGTAGCCGAAAAAGCGAATTCAACCGACTTCCCCGGGGGGAGTGGCACGCCGTTCAGCGTGAGAGACGGCAAGAGCGCGTGACTTTCGGCCGTTTGCGGCTCCGCGGGCCCAGTCTCCGCGGGCCCAGTCTCCGCGGGCTCAAGCTCCGCGGTCTCAGGTATCCGCCAGACGGCCGCGCACCGATAGCGCTTATGCGCGGAGTCACGCTCGATCGAGATATCAAGCCGCCAACCGGGCCCGAACGGAACCTCGGTCTTAAGCGAGTCGATCCCGGCGGGCAGGTGCGGCCATAGCTCAAGCCGATTCTCCATAAGCCGGGGATTAAACCCAAGCACGGTTTGGTACGCGCTACGCGCGAACTCGGCGTTCGCCTTCGCGTCGAGCCACGGCCCGCCGGAAACGGGATAACCCGAGCGCTCGGACACCGCTTCCATACAGCCGGCGAGGCTCCCGACGCATCCACAGTCGAGGATCAGATCGGCCTGATTGCGGAGCAAGGCGGCGGCTAGAGGATAGAGCACGGCGCAGGAGTGCCCCGTCACGCAGGCGCAAATCGCTGCGCATGCGGATACGTACTGCCCAGTCATCCAAAACCATATACTGCCGTTATGCTTACCCGAGGCGGAGTCATAAAACTCGGGATCCTCAAGGCGTGGGTGAAAGAGGGGATCGTCGGGAGAGAGCGTAAAAAGCCCAAAAGGGGACGAGAGCTCCCTATTCACGCACTCGATCGTCCGTTCGCTTTCGACGGAGTCTATGAGCGCGGCGTCGCCCTCCCCGGCCCCGGAGAGAATCGAGGGCACGCTGATCGCGAGAACCTGATTCGGACGCGAGCGAAAGTCCCGAAGCGTCTCGCCGCGAGAACCCGTCGAGAGATTGTCCGCGAGGGTACGGCGGTCGGGACACCAAAAAAAGGCCCTGAACGAGTCACGCACGCGAACCGCTTCCGCGTTGAGGGTCGCCGCGCGCGGGGCATCCCCTCGGAAATCCGACAATCGCGCCCCGACTCTGAGCGCCGTGTACCAGAGGGCCTGAACCTCCGAGGCTCGGTCGCCGCGCGGAGATCGCAGGAGCCCGTCACCGCCGATGGCGTCCATCCAGGTCTCGCCCTCGCCGTGGCGCAGAAAGCCAAACTCGTCGACCCGACGCTCAAGGGCCGCGGATATCGCGAGATCGACCGCAGGCGCGAGTTCCTCGGCCAGAGTCAGGTCGGCCGTATATTGGAGATACTCCCACAGCGCGCGGATAAACCAGAGCGTCGCGTCGGCGCCGTCGAAGGCAAGGCTCCCATCGGCTGCGATCCTCGACGGGATGCGCCCGTAGGAGGGGCTAACGGGATTTTTCTCCTGCCTCCGCGAAAACGCGCGAAGGACGCACGCGGCCTCCGCGAATCGCCCGCTGACGAGCAGCGCGCCGGAAAGGGAGATAAAGGAATCGCGGGCGTCGCGTTCACCCGCGCACGGCAGCCCTGCCATAAACCCGAGTTCCTGGGCCGACGCGCCGCCGATCGGAGCGACCATCATCCAGGCGGAAAAACGCGCCCAGTGCACGGCGGAGTCAAAGCGGCCGTCGTCCGAGACGCCCGCGCAACCAGCCAAAAACGCGTCGATCTTCTTTCGGTGCGCAAGGATCGCGTCGCCTACCGCGAGAGACAGCGCTTTCGCGCGGGCCTTCTCCGGGGTATCCTCAAACGCGAGATACCACACGGCCGAGGGCGCGTGAGCGCCGTCCGAGGGCGCGCTAAGGCATACCAAGCCCTCGGAGTTCTCGGAGACGGTGAACGGGCGCGCCGAGGCGATCGCCGCACCGCATCCGTCGTCGCAAGCCGTAAAGCCGCCCGCCTCCGCGACGCGCCAAGCGGGGTCGCTCCGCGAGCGATCGTCGCCGCCCGGGGCGCCATCGAGCATAAAGCCGGGATTAATGAAAGGGGGTACGGAACCGCTCGAATGGCGCAGCCCGATATAAAACGCGCGCTCGTCGATGAGGAGCGAAACGTCCAAGGAGAGCGTGGCGTCCCCGTGCTCGAAGGCCGCGGAAAAACCGTGGGGAGAAACGTCGGTATACAAGGCATTCGCGCGAAAGAGGTCGTTCTCCCCGTCGCGATCAAACGAGATGAAAAAATCCGACAGGAGCCTTCGACCTTCCCGGAAGTATCCCCCATGAGCCGAACCGGCGAGAGCCGTCATCAGCTCGAGATAGCCGCCCTTCCGGTCAGTCCAGGCCATTTTCCGATTGGAGCCCTGGGTGACCCGAATGTTCATCCTGTTATGATACAGCAGATTTGCGCAAAAACAACGTAAACCGGTTTTTATAACGTCAGTAATTCACCTTCCAGGCGCGCTCGGCCCCCGGGGGAATCTCGTCGATGGACGAGAACGTAATGTCGGGAAATTCCTCGCACCGAGTCTTGACCCCGTCCGTCACGAGAATCTCCCAGGCCTTGGCCGTGTCCTCGCCGAGCTTGCTCGCCGCGTTAACCTCCGCGCCGAACACGTCGGTGTCCCCGATTCGGAGCACCTTGCCGAAGCCGAGCCCTACGCAGAGCAGCACTTTTTCCTCGTCGGGACGGTCGGTATTATAGGCCTCGAGCGTGCGCTGCATCTTGATCGAAGCGCGCATCGCGTTCATCGGGTTGCGGAAGATGACGAGGAAACTGTCGCCCTCCACCTTTAGGAGAATCCCATTATGCTGTTCTATGATCGGGATTAGCACCCGCTCGGACTCATGTATCGTCTGAAGAAAGTGAATGATCCCGAATTTCGCGACGTTGCGCGAAAAGCCCGAGAGGTCCGTAAACATAACGCACCATTGTTCGCCGAACAAATCCCAAATACGCGCGTCGATCAGTTTTTTATTGGCGCCAGGCTGAAGGCGCTCCTCGATAAGTTTCTCGAGCCTGTCCTCGGACGCGCTCACGTATACCGTTCTTTTTGTGACCATTGCGACAGTATCCCACGGGGCTCCGGTGTTGTCAAACAAAAGGGGGTATACTGCTTCCATGCGCATTACAAGAATACGGGCAGGGGATTACGATGGGTTAATCGGGCTATGGCAAAAAGAGCCGGGGATTAAACTGAGCGAAGCCGACTCGAAGCGGAACATCGCGTTCTTTCTCCGGCGAAACCGGGGCTTGAGCCTTAAGGCGGTGAGCGGGGACAAGATCGTCGCGACGATCCTGTGCGGCTCGGACGGGCGCCGGGGCTATTTTCACCACCTCTACGTCGCGCCGGGTTACCGCCGGCAGGGGCTCGCGCGGGCGCTCGTGGAAGGTTGCGTCACGAAGCTGAAAAAGCTCGGTATAGAGAAGGCGCATATCTTCGTGCTCCCGACGAACGCTGACGGACAGCGCTTTTGGGAGACCGCGGGCTTTTATCGCAGGCACGCGGAAGACATTCTCATGTACTCGCGCGATCTATAGATCGCGCGACCTTTAGATCTCGCGACCGTTAGGCTTTCTTTTCCTCGCGCTTTGCCTCGTCCCAAAAGGAATCCATTTCCTTAAAATGTGATTTGTCCATCGGCACTCCGGCGGCCTTCATGGCCTTTTCCACGTGCTTAAAGCGCCGGGTAAACTTCGCGTTCGTGCGGGTCAGCGCGACGCCGGGATCGACCTTTAGGTGCCGGGCGACGTTTACGATGGAAAACAAGAGGTCGCCGAGCTCGTCCTCGATCATGCCGGAATCGCCTTGCGCCACCGCGTCGCGAAGCTCCTCGAGCTCCTCGCCGATCTTCGGCCATACCCCGTCAAGGTCATTCCAGTCAAACCCGGCCTTGGCGGCCTTCTTCTGTAGCTTGTGCGCGCGCTCGAGCGCCGGCATCCCTCGGGACACCTCGTCGAGCACGGACTCGCCCTTACGGCCCTCGACCCCGCGCTTGATCACGTCCCACTGCGCGAGAACCTTCTCCGCCGTGTCGGTCCGCTCGCCGGACTCAGGGCCGGCGAAGCCTTCGGTCTCGCCGAAAACGTGCGGATGGCGCCGGATCAGCTTATCGGAAACCTCGTTAAGGGAATCCTCCACCGTAAAGGAGCCTTCCTGCTCGTACATGTAAGAGAGCATCGTCGCGTTCAGGAACACGTCTCCGATTTCCTCGCAGACGTGCGCGCGGAGCTTCTTGCCGTCCGACTCTGGCGCGTCTTTCGCGTCTTTCGCGCCGGACTTATCGTCTTTCGCGTGCGCCTCGGTGATCGCCTCGACGGTCTCGTAGGCTTCCTCTATCAGCGTCTCGCGGAGCGAGAGCGGGGTTTGCTCGATGTCCCAGGGGCAGCCGCCAGGCGCGCGAAGCCGCTGTATCGTCTCGTAAAGCCGCCCGAAGGCCTCTTGCGTTCCTTGCGTCATGTGGTACTCCTTGCGCGAAAGGTCGCGCGCGTCATTTGGGCGCGTCGGCGACGCGCTTTTTGGCCCATTCCTTTAGGAAGGGCTCCGGGCCCCGCGATAGCGCGAGCGACAGGAGCTCGCCGGCGGCGGGGAAGGTCTGCGAAAGGGTAATCCTCTCGTCGCCCGAAAAATCGGAAAGAACGTACGCAGCGACGTCAGGATGCTCAGGTCGCCCGACGCCGAACCGCAGCCGCCAAAAATCCGCCGTGCCGAGGACGGTCTTCATCGAGCGGAGGCCATTATGGCCGCCGAGCCCGCCGGACCACTTCAGGCTCACCGTGCCGAGCGGAAGCTCCAGTTCGTCGTGCACGACGAGAACCTCTTCTGGCTTCAGTTTAAAGAAAGCGCAAGCCTCGCCGACGCTCTCGCCCGAAAGATTCATGAAGGTCTCGGGCTTGATCAGGTGAACGACCGCGCGGTCGCCGTTCGGCGCGCCGGAGGCCGACTGAAGCTCAACCTTAAGGGTAGCGTATTGTCCCTTGAATTTCCTCTGCCAGGACAGGGACGAGGCAAAGTTAAGCGAGTCGGCGAACTGCCAGGCGACGTTATGTCGGTTGCCAGCGTACTGCTTGCCGTGATTTCCGAGAAAGGCCACAAGCTGAATCATGATGGCCGATCATACCCCAAAACGGGCAAATAGTGTATACTCAAGGATTATCAAGGAAGATATGGAAGAAGCAGAGAACAACAAGAAAGTATACGTGATCGGGCATAGAAATCCCGACACCGATTCCGTGGTATCGGCCGCGTCCTACGCGGCGCTTAAGCAGGCCCAGGGCAACAAGAATCACGTCGCGGCAAGGGCCGGCAAGCCGACCCCGCAAACCGAGTACATCTTTAACCGGTTTAAGGTTCCCCTCCCGGAATTCCTCCCGGACCTCGTCCCCAAGGTCGCCTACCACTATAACCCGAACATCAGGACCATCCCGGTCAGCACCTCCCTTTGGGAGGCCATGCAGATCCTGGAGAAGAACGAGGTGCGCGTCCTCCCCATTGTCGACGCGGAAGGGCGATACCACTCGCTCCTCCACTACAGCTCCTTCGCGCAGAAGATCCTGAAGATGATCAACCCTCAGCAGAAAACCGTCATCCAGACGAGCATCGAACTGCTCTCCTCGGTGCTGCATACCCAAGCGCTCGTCGTCTGCCGCGAAAAGGAAATCCGCAAGAGCCCTATCATCATCGCGGCCGCGGAGTCCGCCACGTTCCTTGAGCACCTTGGCGCGCACATCCCGGAGAACACGATCGTCATTTCGGGCAACCGCGCCGACATCTACCGCCAGTCAATCGAGGCAGGCGTCCGCGCGCTCATCATCACGAACGGCACGATGATAGACAAGGAGCTCCGCGAGCTCGCCGAG
>JACCEE011354777.1_pt1 | contig 14457 bp, 14 predicted proteins | sample 7449931 | NCBI WGS metagenome assembly JACCEE01 (sample SAMN15323457, study PRJNA562643) | freshwater metagenome | isolation source: river surface water | place: USA:Blue River Watershed | collected 2017-08-19 | reverse complement strand
GAAAACCCCCGTGCATTTGCACGGGGGTTTTCCTTGAGGTTGGAGGCAGTTATTAGCGCTTTGACTCGTAGAACTTACGGTTAGCAACTTGTGCTGCCTTAGCCACAGTATTGAGCTTGTCGACGATGACCTTTGCAGCTCCTTCCGGAGTCTGAGAGCCCGTCAAGCACTTCTGGAACTCAGGAAGGCATGTGAGGTCACGCCAAGCGGTGAGGCCTGGGAATGTGTATGTATTGCTGAGGGTTCCAAGACCAGCAATCGCAGTATCAAACTGACGATTGTCTGAGATGAACTTATCCTTCGAAGCATCACTTGAAGTTGGGAAGTAACCGGTGCCCTTCAAGAATGTTGTCTGAGCTGCTGGGCTACCGAGGAATGAGACATACTCGAAAGCTGCATCAGGGTTCTTGGTGTGCTGGAAGACACCGTTTGCAAGTGGTGCCTGGAAGCCCATCTGAGACTTTGGACCCTTTGGACGTGCAAGTGTCATCGCTTCAGTGCCGTACTTTAGATTCTTGCCGACATCGATAAAGCTTCCGCCGTGGTGCATCACCATCGCAGCTTTACCTGTGTAGAAGTTGCTAAAGATCTGAGCGTATCCATCGGTTGCAACTGTTGGAACAACAGCCTTGTCCTTAACAGCCAAGTTCACCCAGAAACGCATCGCTTCAACAGCGGCATCGAGTGACAAGGTTGCCTTAAATGAAGGTGAGATAAGTGAACCGTTGTAAGCATGGAGTACGTTGACGATAAATCCACCGCCACCTGATCCACCACGCATTGCAAATCCGTACTGACCCTTGCTTGGGTTGGTACATGCAATCGCTGCAGCACGGAACTCTTCGAGAGTTGTTGGCTCTTTCTTAATGCCGGCAGCTTCAAAGAAGTCTTTGCGGTAATAAGTCCAATCGATAAATGTAAAGAATGGAACTCCGTAGACCTTGCGGCTAGCGGTAAATGCTGGAGTATCTCCAGAAACAGCATCCTTACCTGGCCACTGCTTGACATATGTTGTGATGTCACGCAATCCGCCAATTCGCTGCATATCTAGAAAACGTGTGACGTCAATCATCACAGCATCTGGACCGCTCTTTGCAGTTGTTGATGCGATGTACTTAGCCATCCAGTCATCATTTGTAACTGTCTGAATGTCAGCTTCGATCGCTGGAGATGCTTTCTTAAATGCTTCTGTTGTCTCTGCAAAAGCTGCACGCTCAGGAGCACCTGTGAAGTGGTTCCAGTAAGTCATCTTGCCCTTGCCCTTGGCATTGGTGCGAGCAGCAAATGCTGATGTCGCCGATGAGCTCATTGATGCAACAGCACCTGCAATGGCGCTGATTTTGAAGAGGGTTCTACGGGAAAGATTGCCGATGAAGTCCTGCATACATATCAACTTTCTATATGTGCCCCACCCGATGTAAGGCTTGGTGTGAGGTTAGTTACAGGAAATAGGTCTGGTCAATAGAAAACGCGAAAAAAATATAGGATTTTTTCCGAAAACTATAGGATCCCCCAGAGCGCTGGAGCTTAATCCTTGAGGCTGCCGGCGGTAATTCCGGCGACCATTTTGCGTCCTACTAAGGCAAACCCGATGACTACAGGAAGAAGGCTGAGCATCGCAGTTGCAGTCAGGGCTTCCCAAGGGAGCTGGAACTCACCAATCATCTCGCGCAAGCCCACTGGCCAGGTTCTGGTGCGATCAGATGAGGTCAACATGATCGCAAAAAGGACATCGTTCCAGGCCGTGATTGCAGTCAGTGTTCCGGTTGCAGCCAATCCTGGAAGTACAAGTGGAATAGAGACTCGCCACATAGCACCCATGCGAGAACAACCATCGATACGGGCAGCGTTCTCTAAATCTGGTGGAAGTGAATCAAAGAATCCCTTCATCAACCAGATCGTTGCCGGCAAGGTAAAGGTTGTGTAGGCCAAGGTAAGACCGATGTAGCTATCGAGTAAGCCGAGCTTATTCATAAAGAGATACATCGGAACCAGAAGCAGTACGCCAGGGACAAGACGAATAACGAGATAGGTAAGCAACACCCCTTGGCGTCCACGGAACTTGCTACGTGAGAGTGCGTACCCCGCCAAAGTTCCAAGGCTTAAGCTGATGATTACAGTCATTGTGCTCACAATGAGGCTGTTCTTAATCAAACTTGGGAAGTTTGTATCGCGCCAGACTCCGGTATATGCGGCAAAGCTCAAGTTAGAGAGGCTAATTTTCGTAGGGAACTTATTGATATCTACATTTAATCGAAGTGATGTATAGAAAGTCCAGATCAACGGCAAAATTGCAAAGAGTGCCAATAATCCAATGCCTGCATTGACAAGGTGATAGGTCAGATTGCGCTTCTTCTTATGTGCAGCCATTAGTCTTCCTTTCCGAATCGAGCAAAGCGGATGTAGACCATTGCAAAGCCGGCAATAGCTGCCAGAACTGCGACAGAGATCGCGGAGGCATATCCAAAGTCATAGCTCTGGAAGGCTACCTGGAAGGCAAGTAATGGAAGAACCGTCGTGCTATCACCTGGTCCACCGTTGGTCATTAAGAGCACCAGAGTTGGAGAGTTGATCAGGTGGATTACTCCCAAAATTGATGAGACAACAATTACCGGTGAAATCAGCGGCAGAATCACATAGCGGAAGTGTTGCCAGCTATTTGCACCATCAACTGATGTTGATTCACGCATATCTTTTGGAATGCCTTGAATTCCCGCTAAGAGGAAGAGCATAAAGAATGGATAGGAAGCCCATAGATCTACAAAGAGGACTGCATAGATTGCAAGATCTGGGTTACTCCATAATCCAGCTGGACCAAATGAGATGCCGACACCTTCGAGCATCTTCACCAAGATGCCTGAGTTTCCATCGAGAATAAAACGCCACATATATGCAGTCACAACAGGAGGCGTGAACCATGGAAGCACAACGAGGACTCTGATGATTCCAATAAATCTGCGCTCTTGACTGAGCAACATTGCTGCGGCCAGACCAAGAGATAGTTGTGTTATCAAACCCACGATCATGAAGAGCAATGTATTTTTTGCAGCAAGTAGGAAGAGCGAGTCTTTAAACATCTGCCTAAAGTTCTCTAGGCCGATAAAGGTTGAATCAGGGCCTTCCAAGAGAACTGTCCGAGTAAAGCTTAAGTAAATTCCGCGATAGAGCGGATAGAAGATAAAGGCAACGACGAGCAAGAGGCTCGGAACCAATAAGATCCAAGCGAAATACTTTCCCTCCATGATGGCTTTGAAGCCACGCAGAGGTCCGCCTGTCCGCGTCTTTGAACTCATCCCGCAAAGGTAGGCATGGCGATATTGGCTGTCAATGAAATCTGCGAAAAAAATATAGGATTTTTTTACCCAATCCCAAGGGCGGCTGAGCTAAATCAGGCCAGGTGGCTTCATCGTTAGGCGAAATGCGTTGATGGCAGCCGGGATATCGCTGACCCATGTCACCAATTCATCGTGGGCATCGCCAATAAATTTTTCGCTCTTGAGTGAATGCAAGAAGCTGTGGAGATCTTTATAGAAGCCAAAGGGATCGCAGACAACGATTGGCTTCTGGTGATAACCAAGGTGGCGTGCCACCCAGATCTCCATGAACTCCTCCATTGTGCCTAGTCCGCCAGGCAGGATGAGAAAGCCATTGGAGAGATCTTCTAGCATCGCCTTACGAGATCTCATGGATTCGGTGATGAACAGTTCGGTCGCCTCTTCATCAGCGAACTCTTTTCCGACCAGTTTTTGTGGAATGACTCCGAAAGTTTTGCCTCCCACGCTACGTGCACCTCTGGAGACAGATCCCATCATCGAGAGTGTGCCTCCACCCCAGGCCACATCCCAGCCGTGTTCGGCGATTGCCTTCCCAACATCAAAGGCGAAGTCAATATATTTCTGATCAATCTTGGTTGAAGCAGAGCAGAAGACGGCGATACGCATGGCTCAATAGTGCCATGAAAAGTTCTCCTCTGTAAGATCTTGCTATGAGGACAATCGCGTGGGAGCAAGGGCGATGGGTAAATCCTCCGCAATCTTCTGAACGCAATGGAGAAAAATTTTCTATTGCAACGATTCACGAAAGTGATTTTTGGAGAAATACCTCGTACGGATTTATCCATGATTCAGGTCATGCCTACTTAACAGATTTTCCAGATAAGTCGGCGATGGAAGTCTCATTTATCCTTGATTACACCGGGCAATTTGATCAAGCCGGAATTATTGTTTACAGCGATAGCGAGCACTGGATCAAAGCCGGAGTCGAAAGTGCTGATGGTTCACCTCAGGTTGGTGCAGTAGTCACTGCAATTAACTCTGATTGGTCGTTAGCACCGGTACCTGAATGGAATGGCAAGGAAGTGACTGTGCGAGCAAGTCGCGATGGAGACGCTCTGACAATTCGCGTCCGCTGTGGCGAAGATAATCGCCTAGTTCGCCTTGCTCCAATCGATAGTTCACTTACTTGGAGTGCTGGCCCTCACTGTGCCAGTCCCATCAGCGAAAATCTCACCATCACATTTACTCGGTGGGAAGCAGGGGATGCGGATTTAACACTTCACTAGCCCGCCAGTTACAGTAGAGATATGAGTACACGTATCTGGAGAGCACGCGATGTGAAGAAATGCATCATTACTCCTAGCGATTTGGATAATAAATATTCGCGAGGTGTTCTAGGTGTTATTACAGGTTCTGCTCGCTTTCCAGGGGCTGCAGTGCTGACATCAGCCAGCGCATCTGCAACCGGTGTGGGAATGATTCGTTTTCACAGTAATTCAGGTCTTGCCCACCTTGTTCTGCACTCTAATCCTGAAGTGGTTGTGCAACCAGGTCCGGTAAATGCATGGCTTGCCGGATCTGGCATTGAATCTAAGCGTTACAGCGACTTTACGACCTGGTTGCGCCATCGCTGGTTCACGCTCATTAAGAACCAGAGTGTTCCAACGATTCTTGATGCTGGAGCGCTTCATCTTGCTGGAAAATTTAGCCAACCGACACTTATTACCCCGCATGCAGGAGAGCTTTCACGCCTATTGATCTCTCGTGGCCTGGATGTGACATCAGAGGCAATTGAAGGAGATCCAAAGAAGTGGGCTGTTGCAGCTTCTCAATATTTAGGTGTTGTTGTTCTCCTTAAAGGTTCTAGCACGGTAGTTGCAGATGGTGAATCTCTCATTGAACTCCCGAAATCCTCGCCATGGTTGGCAACAGCTGGAAGTGGTGATGTTCTTGCAGGAATTATCGGTGCACTTGCTGCAACAAATTACATCGAGATACTCAATGACAGAAATAGATTGAGCGAAATTGCTGCAAGTGCTGCATATATCCACAATTCATCAGCGTTATTGGCATCTAGGGATGCCCCAATCTCTGCAACGAAAATTATTGAATTTATTCCCGAAGCCATAAGAAAAATTCTTTAGTCGACATTTGAACCCTGCGCGAAGGGATAAACCGCGATACCGTAAATCATGGCTGCAGCAGCATTACCTCGAGTAATGATTGCAAGCGATGATGCCTTTGAATTAACAACGATGAGCGCATCACTTCGTTTGTACGGAGTTAATGTCGTCGCCGAAGCAAGTAATAAAGTTGTTGCAGAAAATACCTTTCGATCTCTTCAACCAGAAGTTCTGATTATTGATTTGATGTTTGCAAGTGCAGATGCCGTTTCAATGATTACAAACTTCCGCAAAACAAATCCAGCTTTGGGCATTGTCTTAATGACTGCTTGCCCAGATTTGCGCTTGTTGGGAGTCTCCGAGAAAGCCATACCCCAAGGTGTGCAGATTGTTCTTAAGCGCTCGGTGGCAGATCTCTCGGTCTTAAGTCACGCCATTGGTCTTTCTGTAGACAATCTTTCTAAAGATCACCCAGCTCAATGGGTGAAGTCCCACGCCTCATTGCATGAGAATGCATTTGTCTCCGTTCTCAATGACTTCACTGACATCCAGGTGGCGACTTTGAGGTTAGTTGCACAGGGTTTGAGTAATTCCGAGATCGCAAAGGTGCGCTTTGTCAGCGAGAAGTCTGTCGAGCAGATTGTTGCCCGCATTGCCCAACATCTCAACGTCACCCCAGATCGCACAAAGAATCTTCGCGTCGTCATTACCGGCGAATACTTCAAATGGATCGGTGCTCCAAGACATATCTAGTCATCGGCTTGCAATTCTCTTGCCTTGATAGGGTGATGCCATGTCCACCACCCTTACCTTGGCGCAGATTCGCGATCGATGGAACGATGTATTGGACTTAGTCGAGCGAGAAGATCGCATCTCCTGGATGGCCTTCTTCGATGCCCGCCTTGCCGCATTCGATGGAACAACATTGACACTTGATTACTCAGATAGTCAGAAATTTGGTGGATCACATCAATTTCCTGAAACTCGCGAGCGACAACTCACCATACTTAAAGGTGCAATTAAAGAAGTATTTGAGATCGATCTAGAGATTGCTCAAACCCAATGAAGAAGATCATCCCCTGGCTCTCGCTCGTTCTTACTGCAGGGCTTCTCTACGCAACACCGACCTATGCTGCCGGAACTACGCTGACAATGTCGCTCAATCAGACTCCAGGTCGAGCTGAACCAGTTGTGACGCTCTACGGAAATCTCAAGCCAGCAAAGAGCTCAGTTCCCATCACTGTTCAGATTTACCTCAAGGGTAAGTGGCAGGACACTCGCTTTATCAGCAAGACTGCAAAAGTCGGAACGTGGCGAGTAGTTGCCGTGGCAACTGCTCTCAACGCAACAGTTAAGTATCGAGCCAAAGCTGTTGTCGCGGGCAAAGTTATTTACTCGGCGACAAGAGAAATTGTCATTAAACCTATCCCCCAAATTGCAGATGGTGCATCTCTAGTGATTGATCCTCTAGGTCCAGGAGGAAGAATTCATGGCTCTGATGTGAGCCGCTGGCAACACCCCAATGATGCACCGATAGATTTTGTAAAGAAATATAAAGCAGGACTGCGCTTTGTCATGATTAAAGCATCTGATTCGCGAGATGAAGCTGATGCACTCGCTCTTAAATATGTCATTATGGATCGTAGCGCTGCCCAAGCTGCAGGTATTTACACAGGTTTCTATCACTACGCAGTTATGCCTGACTCAAAAGATCCTGAAGTTATTAAAACAGATGCGGCAACGCAAGCCCAGAAAGTCTTGTGGAGATTGGCGGCCCTTGGTGGTTATAACGAGATGGATCTTCCTTATGCACTCGATCTCGAAAATAACTGTGTACAACTCACAAACTCAGGGTGTGCAAAGTACGCGACGAAGCAATCAATTACTCTCTGGGCCAAGACTTTTTTAAAGATCATTAAGGATAAAACTGGCCGCACACCGATTATCTATTCATATCCAGCATTTCTAGAAAATGCGATGAATCGTGATGACGAGCTTGCAACGTATCCTCTCTGGCTAGCTCAATATGCAATTGATCCTGCTGATCCACTTGCTCAACCTGGACTAAAGCCAGGTGGTTGTTATGTGCACTCATGGACTGCCGCTAACTGTTCTTCGCAGTGGATTATCTGGCAGTACTCATCGTGTGGAATTGCCCCTAAATACGGTGTTCCCGGTAATCGCCTCGATCTCAATGTATTTCGCGGTAACCAAGAAGAGTTTCTCGCTCTCGCAACTGGAACGTGGAAACCTGCTGAAAGTGATTTCATGCCCAAGAACGAACCAAGTTCGATCTCCATAAAATCAGTCAATGCAACGTCTTCGGATAAGAACACCACAGTGAAGATCGAGGTATTTAGGCCGACCGGGTTACCTGTTGTAACCGGAACAGTTCGCTTCTATCCCAACCCTGTTAATCGCCCTGAGAATATGCTCGTCCAGACCGTTGTTCGTTCGACAAGTGGTGCGTGGACTTTGACTATCAAGGGGCTACCAGCTGGAACATGGCCAGGAGAGATCGGTTTTGTTGATGCCACTGGAACCCATGCGAAGGTGCGCACCCCGATTGAATTCACTATTGCACAAGGGCCAACACCTACTCCGACACCAACTCCGACAAAGAAACCTGTCTCGCCAAAACCAGCAACAGATGGCTGTGCGAAACAAATTAAGAATTAAAGCGCTGTAATCTCAATCATCATCGCTTGCTCTGGGCCGAGAATCGGCGTTGTCAGACCGATAACTTCCAATTCACGCCCTGTGAGAGTTACTCCATCCATCCATGTCGGAGTCTTATGAAGCATAAGGTGTGGTTTGCCTGCAGGGTAGACAGGAGTGATGCGATAGCTCTGCCCAGCTTCTAAACCACGGAACTTCATCGCTGCAGGATGAACGGCCACAGTAGGAGTCAATTGCGCATAGGTAAAGAGTGCTCTCTTCTGATCGTAACCGACAACCCCGTATAGATAACCATGTGGATCTGGATAATCAATACGCACTGATTTTCCATGATGAAGAAGTTCGCGGTTCTCTTTATAGAAGGTAGCCCACTTCTTTAAATTCTCTCGCTCACCATCACTTACCTGAGTCAGATCCCACTCAACACCTGCATGGCCAGAGAGTGCGTTAATTGCTCTAAATGAGAGATCTAAGGTGCGACCGGTTTGGTGGCCACGAGTTGGACCAATGTGTGTACCAAGAAGCTCTGGCGGAATCACCAGGGATGTCCAACGTTGAATTGTTTGGCGCTCGAGCGCATCGTTGTTATCACTTGTCCAGAACCGATCGACATAATCAAGAACGCCGAGGTCGATTCGCGCTCCACCTGATGCGCACGATTCAATTTCCAGTGCTGGATGTCTCTTCTTAAGTTCTGCAAAGAGGCGATAGATAGCCTCTGTCTGAGTGTGCGTACCAGCACGACCTAAGTGAGCGCCATCATTGAGAACGCGGTTGTGATCCCACTTGATGTAGGCGATGTTATGCGAGGCAAGAATTGATGATGTCTGCTCGAGAACGTGAGTAAATGCTCCCTCGTGCGCCAGATCTAGAACTAATTGATTACGCCATAGAGCCGGTGTTCGATCGCCTTCGCGAAGTACCCATTCGGGATGAGCGCGATAGAGATCCGAATCAGGATTGATCATCTCTCCTTCAAACCAGAGTCCGAATTCGATCCCCTTCGCATTGATGTATTCAATGACTTCAGTGAAACCATTTGGCCAGACATCGGCTGAAATTACCCAATCACCTAAGCCGCTCTTATCATCACGACGCGAGCCAAACCAACCATCATCGAGAACAACTCGTTCAATACCAATCTCGGCAGCTACATCGACAAGAGATTTAATCTTCTCAACGCTGTGATCAAAGTAGATCGCCTCCCACATATTTAGTGTCAATGGACGTGGACGTTGTGGGTGTGAAGTGCGAGCACGGATATGGCGATGGAATGAGTCACTGACACCATCCAAGCCATCTACAGAGAAGACTGCGACTGCGCGAGGTGCGCGATAACTCTGTCCAGCTTCAAGAATTACTTCACCTGGGAGTAAGAGTTCGCCGGTGCCGATTGCTTGGAAACCTTCAGGTGTTCTTTCGATGAGATTCTGATTGTTACCGCTCCAGGCGTTTGTAAGAGCCCATGCAGAACCAGTGGCAAAAGTTGTTGATTGCTCAAGAGCTAACTGGGCAATCGTAAAATTATGTCCGCTGCGACCTTCACGACTATCGCGCACCCACGTTCCAATTTCGATCTCGCGCCGCTGAGGTTGACGTTCATTTGACCAACGACCGGCAAAATCTAAACTCTGTCGCGCCTCTTGTGGCAATGGGAGCCAATAGATGAATTCGTTGAGCGTGTAGCGATCATTACCTATATTTTCGATTGTTGCCTGCAGGGTTAAGACTCCGAAAGAATCCATTGAAAATGTGTAAACCAGTGTGAGCGCTGCGCTGGAATCCTTGAGGTGTGCGGTGATTGTGTTGCTATCGGATTTAAATTGTGTGACCTGAAAGTGAGAAGACCATGACTTTCCATCGCGGTGTCCACTTAGAGCGCTTCTTCCTAAGAATCCTCGAGATCCCTCGCGCATTACGCCAGGGTGCTGCACAGTATCAAAACCACTATTTGTCACAGATGGTGTCAGTGCTTGAATGAGGTGATTACTTATTGGGCCGATTGGAGCGCCCCAGTGCGCAATAACGAGTGCTCCATCTATAACATCGACAATTAGCTCAGCCGTCTTTGATGTCAGTCTCGCTCTTTCCATGCTCACATCGGTACAGTAGTGCCATTATGAGCCAGACCAAAAGACTCGATGCGCACGTTCTCCGCACCGATCTCCCGATGGCCGATGGTCGCATCATTCGCTATTACGACAGCCAAGATCGTACTCGTAACGCTGTCGACAAGCGACCTGTTGAAGAACAACCAGGTATTGGCGAACTTCGCCTCGATCCACTCGTCAATGAATGGGTCGTCATGGCAGCTCATCGACAGGGCCGCGTCTTTCTGCCACCAAAAGAGTTATGCCCTCTCTGTCCAAGCCACGAAGATCTACTGAGCGAGATTCCAGATAGCGATTATGAGGTTGTCGTCTTCGATAACCGCTCGCCGTCATTACGCGCACCCGTTGGCGATTGGGCGCTGCCAGATATTGTGGGAACAGATACAGATCCAGGAACTGCTGCTGGAAAGTGTGAAGTCGTCTGTTTTACCGATAATCACGGTGGATCTTTCGGCGAACTTTCAGAGCGTCAAGTCCGCACCTTGATGGAAGCATGGCGCGATCGCGTCCGTGAGTTATCGACTCTTGATTACATCCGCCACATTGCACCCTTTGAAAATCGTGGCGAAGAAGTTGGCGTCACCTTGTTCCATCCGCATGGTCAGATCTATGCATACTCATACCTTCCACCACGAGTGATCAAGATGCTCGATGTTGCAAAGGCACACCACGAGACAACCGGAAACGTTCTCTTTGATGACGTAGTAGCTCGCGAACTTCGAGATGGCGATCGCATCGTTGCTCGAAACGATCATTGGGTCGCCTTTGTTCCTTACGCAGCTCGCTACCCATTTGAAATTCACGTAGCACCTTTATCGCCTGTTCCAGATTTAGCGGCGTTGACTGCCGAACAGGCAGATGCCTTCCCGTCGATTTCCATTGAAGTGATGCGTCGCCTTGATGGTGTCTTTGGAATATCGATGGCATATATCGCTACCTGGCATCAAGCACCTGTGCGCGAAGGTCGCGATCTCTTACGTCTGCACTGGCAGATCACAAGTGTGCGCAGAGCGCCAGGAAAGTTAAAGTACTTAGCAGGAAGCGAATCAGCAATGGGGGCATTCATTATGGATCTCAAGCCTGAGCAATCTGCTGGCCAGTTACGTGATGTAGCTCTATAAATGTCTGAGTGGTTGCAACCTGATGTAATTGCCTCTGCGCCAGGGCGAGTAAATATCATCGGCGAACATATTGATTTTAGCCAAGGATTTGTCCTCCCCTTTGCCATTGCCGATCGCACCGTTGTAAAGCTACGTCGTCGCGATGATCTAGTGATTCGAATCCGTTCCATTCAACGACCAAATGAAGTTATTACAACCGACCTTTCTGCACTTACACCAGGTGGCACCGGAGATTGGGAGCGTTACGTCCTTGGCGTTATCTGGACGCTCAAAATCCAGCAGGGTCTTGATATTGAAATAGATGGACAAGTTCCACTTGGAGCAGGGTTATCTTCTTCTGCAGCACTTGAGTGCGCGGTAGCAACTGGGCTCAACCAACTCTTTAGCCTTGGATTGAGCAAGAAAGAATTAGCGCTGCTTACTCAGAAGGCAGAGAATGATTATGTTGGAATGCCGTGCGGAATTATGGATCAATCGGTGTCGTTGATGGCAGAGCCAGGATCTGCTCTATTGCTAGATTGTCGAGATCTGGCAACAACGCTTGTTCCATTTGATCTTGCCGCATCTGATTTAGAGCTATTGGTTATCGACACCCGAGTGCACCATACTCTGGTAGATGGTGGATATGCCGAACGTCGCAACGATTGTGAGAGCGCAGTAGCAAAGCTAGGAATTACCTCGCTACGTGATCTGCCTCTTGCCCAGCTCAATGAGCAGAAAGCATTGTTGACACATAAGGAGTTCATTCGTGCGCGCCATGCTGTCAATGAAATCGCTCGAGTATTAGATGCAGTCGAACAACTCAAGGCGAGAGATTTCTTAGCCCTGGGCGCTCTGATTACCGCTTCCCACATCTCATTGCGTGATGACTACGATGTTTCATGCCCTGAACTCAATTGCGCAGTTGATACCGCACTTGCCCACGGAGCACTTGGCGCACGCATGATTGGTGGAGGCTTTGGTGGCAGCGCTATTGCTCTGGTCTCTCAAAGTAAGAGCGCAGAGATTCAACAACACATCGCTGCTGCATTTGTAGCCGCTAAATTTACAGAGCCACGATTCTTCACATCTCTTCCAAGTGACGGAGCGAGAATCGATTCTGCGAATTAAATCTCGCCTTTACTAAGACCCTCAAGAACTTCTTGCGCGCGTTCTCTTAGCTCTGGCAGATCAGAGAGTCGATTGAGTCCAAATACCTGCTGACTCATGCGGTGATTCTTTACAAAATCTTCGCGATGGCGATCAAGGAAATCCCAGTACAGTGTTGTAAATGGACAGGCAGTCTCTCCCACGCGAAGCTTTGGGTTATAGGCACATCCCTTGCAATATGTACTCATGCGAGAGATGTAGGCACCTCCTGCAGCATATGGCTTTGTCATCATCTTTCCGCCATCTGCGTGGAGCCCCATCCCGATAACGTTGGGAACCATCACCCATTCACTTGCATCGACAAATTGCTCGCGCATCCAATCCAGAAATTCCTGCGGGTTACTTCCGGTAATCAGAGCTAAATTACTTAAGACCATCAATCGCGGAATGTGGTGAACCCAGGCACGCTCTTTTATATCTCCCACGATTGACTTCACACAGTTCATAGAAGTCTTCGCTGGATCCTGGAAGGCAGGTAAGAGTGGTCTTGTTGCAGCTAGTTGATTATTGTCGCGATAGCCATCGCCTAAGAACCAATACATTCCATTGACGTATTCACGCCAGCCAATGATCTGACGAATAAAACCTTCACACGAGGCGATTGGAATTCCACCCTTACAAAATGCTGCAATAGCTGCATCGACAACTTCGCTGGGATGGAGCAGACCATTGTTGATGTATGGACTTAAGAGTGAATGATGAAGGGCCCAGTTATCTGCTGGCATCGCATCCTCGTAAGGACCAAATTCTGCAAAGTGGTTTTCAATGAAATTATCGAGCGCGCGTAGTGCTCCTTCGCGAGAGGTAGCCCATTGCCGTGGGGCTTGGATACCCAGCTCTGCTGCAACTTCTTCATCAATCTCATCTGGAGCAAATTCAAGATAGTCAGGCCAGGTGTAATTCTTCGGTGGGGGCAGGCGATTTTCTTTATCGAAATTCCATTCACCACCGGTGGGTTGGCCAGCCTCAACTAATATTCCTAAGCGAACTCTCTGTGCTCGATAGAAATTCTCCATGACAAAGGTCTTCTGCTTACTTGCCCATTGAGCAAAGAGATCTCGTGGAGTTAAGAAGAAATCATTGGCAGAGAAAGTCACGCCACATTCAGCAAGGGCTTGGCTCTGTGTAAATGATGATGGCTCTGCACAATGAATAGGCAGGTTGCCATATGTGCTTTGAATCGTTCTTAACCCATCGACCGTTGTTGGAGCTTTGATATATTCAACGGTAAAACCTTCGCGTCGCAGGCCTTCAGCGAAGTGGCGTGCACTCGAGATTAAGAAGTGAAGTCGTAATGGATGCCAAGGTCGCCCAGTTGTCATACGGGCACTTTCTACAAGCACGATCAGATCATTTGCTGGATCTGCCTGATGAAGTACTCCAAAATTTCTATGAAGGTGATCGAAGGGAATGTAGAGAATTCGCTTCAACGGCGAAGGTCCCTACGAGTTAACGGGATCGATAGAAATTACAGTGACGCCACCGATCGATGAGAGAACATCAACAAGATCTGTCGGATCAGTTCCTGGGACTGCGACAAGAATGTCGTCATAACCAAGGCCATCATGCGGTTCACCAACGCTCAATGAACGGATATCACACCCTGCTGCACCAATTGCAGATGCAATCGTGCCAAGTGAGCCTGGACGATCGGGCAGTGAGATCTTGAGTTGGAAGAGCGCCATGGCAGCACTCTACATGGATGGAGCGGTACCGAGAGTGACCTTAAAGCTCTTGCTGCCGCCGCTATTTGGCAGATCAACAACAACTGTCACAGTCGTGCCGGGAGCGTAAGAGCGAATCTTTACGATTGCTGCAACTTCATCAGGGATTTTTACTACATCGATAGATCTGATGACAGAGCCTGCAGGAATACCTGCCTTTTCAGCGCCCTCTCCCGGGCTCAATCTCTGAATGCGTGCACCAACACCCGTGTAAGCGGTATCAAAGAAGACGCCGAGAACTGGTCGTGTTGATTTTCCGGTCGCAATAATTTCAT
>JACCEE010033074.1_pt1 | contig 14458 bp, 17 predicted proteins | sample 7449931 | NCBI WGS metagenome assembly JACCEE01 (sample SAMN15323457, study PRJNA562643) | freshwater metagenome | isolation source: river surface water | place: USA:Blue River Watershed | collected 2017-08-19 | reverse complement strand
GTGGAAAAAAGTAATTGTTTTTAAATAAATAATAAGATGAAAAAGACAACATTAAAAGAACACCTAAGTGAAAACGACCTTAAATGGTTAGTTGATGATAACATTCTTGTTGACATGCACAAGACAAAATTAGGTGCGGATAAAGATTACATGGTGTTGAGTATTCCAGTAAACGACCGAACACCTGCACACGATCTTGCACGATTTATCGAAAACAGTGTATACAAATATGCTGACGTAGAAGTAAGTCCTGCAACAGATAGTCAAGGACGTTACTTAGTTTATGTTGAGATGGAACGCACACCGGAAGCATTTAAAGTTATCGAAGGTATATTAAAAGACAGCAATAAGTTAAGTGGTATAGAACAGTGGAAGTTTAAGACCATGGGGCTAAATGACTATGTTCCTTTTGATGCTGATTCATTTAATCAATATGTAATCACAGATCCAGAGCTATACGAGCAAAGACATCCTGCTCCAGTAGAAACAGATCAGGAACAAGAGCAAGAGCCGGCTGCTCCGGTAGAAGAGTCTATCAAATCAAGACTTAAATTTTTAATGAATTATTGATGAGCAAAGAAGACCTAATTAAAATTCGCGGAAAAGTTATCGAGTGTTTACCAAACGCTACATTTAAAGTAGAATTGGACGATATCAAAAAAATTATACTTGCAACTATATCAGGTAAAATTAGAAAACATAACATAAACATATTAAAATATGATGCTGTAGAAGTTGAATTGAGCACATATGACCTTACGAAAGGCCGAATAACATTCAGGTATAAATCATGAGTCAGTTAATATGGATGATAGACTTAATTCCAAATTGGTTTTGGACATTAGTTTTATGGGCAGGTGTGCTATCTTTAGTAGCATCTTATATATTGGGTAAGATCCCATTTGTTGCCCAATATAGAATTCCTTTACGAGTAGGCGGCGTTGTTGCTACTTTAATAGGAGTTTATTTCTACGGCGTTATTGCTAACGAAGCTAAATGGCAAGCCAGAGTAGAAGAATTACAACGTCAAGTTAAAGAAGCCGAAGTAGAAGGCGAAACTGCAAATCAAAAACTTGGTAGTGCATTAGAAGAAAATAAAAAACTTGCGGCACAAAAAGGCAAAGAAGTTGTAAAGTATATAGACAAATGGCGAACAAAAGAAGTTCTTAAAGAAGTTCCAGTAGAAGGACCAGAACGTGTTCGCGTCGAAGAAGTAATTAAGTATATTGAAAGTTGCCCCGTTCCTAAGGAAATGCTTGATATACATAACAAGGGTGCAGAACGACCAGCCAAAGGAGATAAAAAATGAAAAAATTAATCCTGGCACTAACTGTTCTATCATTAGCTGGTTGCACAGCATTTTTACCAGCTAAACCAAAATTTCCAGAGCCAACTAAAGGTCTAACTGAGCCTTGCCCAGACCTTAAGAAAATAGAAGGCGATCGAGTTGCTATAACTGAATTACTCAGAACAGTTGTAGAAAACTATAGTTTATATCACGAATGCAGTTTAAAAAATGATGGCTGGAATGATTGGTATAAAAAGCAAAAAGAAATTTACGATAAGGTAAAATGACTCGCATCATTCTTTCCGTCTGCATATTACTAACAGGTTGTGCTACAACCGCAGATGTAAATTACATTCAATATTTAGAACAAACAAGTAGGCTGGCGGCCAGTCAAAATGCTGCCGAAGCGGCCTGCTTGTTGGTTATTGCCGAAGGCATGAAGACTGGCGATATTGGGTCTAAGGCTGTTTTGGCTACTCAAATCGAAAAATGCCGTAAAGAACCAATTAGGCCCGAACCTCCAAAAAACTGGTTAGGCTTGTAATTGACAGCGTATTGAATTTGCTGTAAAATTAGTGCATGGCAAATTATAATTTAATCAACGAAAAAGATCCAAAACTCATTGAACAATGCACGCCATGGGATTGGGAAAATGATGGCGAAATTGCCGAGCTCGGCCGAGACATGCTTAAAGTAATGTTTGAGCATAATGGTATCGGCCTAGCCGCACCACAAATAGGCATCAATAAGCGCATCTTTGTTATGGGCAATCCTACACAAAGTTTTATCTGCGTTAATCCAGAAATCATATCAGGCACAGGAGAAGCTAAAGAACAAGAAGGCTGTCTTAGTTTTCCTGGCCTATGGCTACATGTCAATAGGTTTGAAACTGTGCAAGTAAGGTATCAAGATATTTTAGGAAAAGAACATGAACGAGAATTTACAGGGCTAGCTGCCAGAGTATTCCAACATGAGTATGATCATTTAAATGGTCTCTGTTTTGTAAATAAAGTTAGTAAGCTAAGTTTGGACATGGCTACTAAGCGCCGCAAGAAGTTTTTGAAAAGGAAATAATAATGGCAATTGAAGATAACAGTGCAATCAATTCTATTCTAGAACGTGCATTTCGTTTAGCGTTACATAAAGAACACGAGTATGTAACTTTAGAGCATTTAACTTTAGTATTGTTAGAGCATAAAGACATTGCTGATTATTTGCACTTAATGGGCGTAAGCTCACAACCAGTTATTGAAGATATTAATAACTTTTTAAATGACCAGGATTATTTAATCGTAAGTGGCCTTACAAAGCCACGTAAAACGCAAACTCTGGAACGAGCATTTAATCGTGCATTTACGCAGGCATTATTTAACGGCCGGGCAGGAATCGCTCCGCAAGATATGATGTTAAGTATTCTTAGTGAAAAGAACAGCCATGCTTGTTTTTATTTGTCACATCACGGAATTACAAAAGAGACCTTTCTCGACGCTATTGCTAAAACTAATAAGCCCGGGGGCAAAGGAGCTCAAGCTGAGAAGTTACTCAACGAGTATTGCTTGAACCTTAATGAAGAATCAAAAGAAGGTCGTATAGATCCTTTAATTGGACGTAATGAAGAAGTGGGCAAGCTCAGTCAAATCCTTGCTCGTCGTAAAAAACGTAATGCTATTCTAGTAGGCGATCCAGGTGTAGGTAAAACGCATATTGTAGAGGGTCTTGCTCGTAGAATTGTAGAAGGACAAATTCCTAATACGCTAAAAGACAGTATCATCTATAGTTTAGATATGGGCAGTCTAATGGCGGGCACTAAGTATCGCGGAGATTTCGAAGAACGTATTAAGCAAGTTATCGATATTTTAGAAAGTCGAGACAATGCAATCTTGTTCATTGACGAAATTCATACCATTGTAGGTGCAGGTGCCGCGGGATCTAGTAACACAGACATGGCTAACTTAATTAAGCCTGCATTGACAAGAGGTCGTATACAAATCATCGGTAGCACTACCTACGAAGAATACAGAGAAACTATCGAGCCAGAACGTGCTCTAGCTCGTCGTTTTACTAAGTTAGACGTAGAAGAAATGGATGCGGAATCATGTAAAGCCATGCTACATGCTATTATGCCAGAGTATGAAAAGTTCCACGAAATCGAAGTTCAAACTGAAGCTATTGATGCTGTCGTTGATTTGACTGTTAAGCACATGCACGATAAGTTCCTTCCGGACAAGGCTATTGATGTTTTAGATAGCGCCATGGCCTTGCTTAAAGTTACACAACGAGATAAGTTTCTAACTCTAGAAGATGTTAAGTTAGAAATTAGCAAACAAGCTAAAGTTCCAGTCGAGCAACTAAACACTAGACAAGAACAAGTTAATTACAACTACGAAGATCGTATCAAAGCTAAGGTATTTGGACAAAATCAAGCAGTTGATACATTACTCGACAGTGTGTATATTTCCAAGGCTGGTTTGAAAGAACTTAACAAAACGATGGGTAATTACTTATTTGTTGGTCCCACTGGTGTTGGTAAAACAGAATTAGCACAACAACTTTCAGAGTGCTTGAATATGACGTTACTTCGTTATGATATGGGCGAATACATGGAAAGTCACAAGGTTGCTAGTCTGATTGGTGCGCCGCCAGGATATGTCGGCTATGGCGAAGGCGGCGCCGGCGCAGGTAAACTTATCAATGACTTGGAACAAAACCCCAGCGCCATTTTATTACTAGACGAAGTCGAAAAAGCTCATCCCGATGTTCTTAACATTTTGCTAGGCGTTATGGATAACGGTATGCTTACTAGCAGTAACGGCAAGACTGTTAGTTGCCGTAATGTTATTCTTATTATGACCAGTAACTTAGGTGCTCGTGATGGCGAACGTGCTAAAATTGGTTTTGATAATAGCCCAAATAACAGCGCAAGTAAGGATGCAGTTAACAAGCATTTCACTCCTGAATTCCGTAATCGTTTAGATGCCATTGTAGAGTTTAATAAGCTAACAAAGCAACAAGTTCGTCCTATTGCAATGAAGTTCATAAACGAATTAAACACATTGTTGTCGGAAAAGAACATTCAAATTAGTATAGATGACCGTGCTCTTGATAAACTAGTTGACGATGGCTTTGACGAAAAGATGGGCGCAAGACCTATGAAACGCCTAATCTCTGAAAAGATTAAAAAGCCTTTAAGTAAGAAGATTGTATTTGATAATCTACAAAATTGTAACATGATTGTATATCACAATGGAACCGACTACGAACTTCGATGACGTTTCCATCCCGCCGGGATGTAAAGTAAAATACATACAAAAAATGTATTATGGAAAATACATTTATAAGCTGTCTTTTGAAATTGACAAATCAAAATTGATTAAAAATCAAAATCAAAAGACAGGCTATTATACTTGGAATTCTCATAGATACACTATGTATACTAACAAAGCTGTCCTGGTAAAAACATTACTAGATCAAATTAAAAAAACAGTTGTCGACGATGAGTATAGATTGCGGGCAGAGGGCTTTGGTATTAATATTTTTACTAACAGCGAAGAAAACGTCAAAATGTTGTTGACTAAGTTATCTACTAGAATTGTAGAATTTTATCAGCCATTAAATGACAAGCATATTGACATCATTGACAAGCATCGTAAAGTTATCGTCAGAAACAGCCTCTTTGAAAAGGATTTCAAATTTAAAATTTATATGAAATACGATTATAAAATGAGGGAAACACGATACTTAGAAATTAAAGAATTTGCAGATTCTTTAGAAGCAGGATCCTGGGATGCTAATTATTGGATGAAGCGATTTTGGCATACTCATTCTTCATCGAATAGAATAGGATATACCATAGCTTTATACCTTAAGGACTCTTCAGATCTCATGATGTTTCAGCTAAGATTTAATGATCAAATTGAAAAAATAGAAGAAGCAGTGTTATTATCCGACCTGCAAAGTTAAGAAATTAACTGATTATATTAAGGCGCAATTTCGGTTGCGCCTTTTATTTTGGCTAAATATTAACAACGGAGAACAACATGGCAAAGATCGTAGAAGACATACTAATCATGAAATTTAGCAGGATTGTTAAGGACAACGACACTGATCCTGATTCTGCTGTAACGGCAGAAAATGCAGCCGCATTAGAACAAGTAGCACAAGAGTTAGTTGGACAATCTGTTATTGTAGAGGTAACATATGGCAACTAATATGAGCACTGTTACCATGATGGTCGGTAACAGTGAAATGGATCAATTAAGTGATGCAGTTCGAGGCGATGGCTATTACGGTTATCGCGAAGGATTCCACACGATGGCTATACAATTTAATAACTTCCTAGGAAGAATACAAATTGAAGCTACTTTAGAATTAGATCCTAACGAAGCTGATTGGTTCCCAATTTGGTTAACTCCTAGCCACGCATATAGGGAATATAATACAGCAAAAAATGGCACAGAAGCATTTAGTTTCAGAGGCAATTTTGTGCTAGTTAGATTTAGAAAAGAGCGTAGTTATTTGAATACAACATCATCAGTAGGTGATATTACCAAAGTTATGTTGAGTATATAAGCATATGGCAATTTATGTAGATAATTTGGGCGATAGCAATCTCCCAGTAACATTAAACAATCCTCAAGAAGGTGAAGCACTTGTATGGGATCAAGCTGCCGGGGCATTTGTTAATGCACCAAATAGCGCCAGTGCAGAAGTTATTCAGGATACTGTAGCAGACATGCTAGAAGTTGATCCAGATGGCAGTCAACTAAGTTTGAGACTGGTAAGCTCATATGATGATGCAACCGGCAAGTTAACATTTAACGTTGTTGCAGATGGCGGAGTAGCTGGCAGCGTCGGTGGCGTAGCAGTTAAAGAAAACGGTGCGTTACGAGGAACAGCAACAGCATTAGATTTTGTCGGTGCTAGCGTAAGTTTTGCAGGCGGTGTAGCAACCATATCAGGTATACTTGATAGCATTGGTATTAAACATACTGGTGTTAGCGTGGGTGATGTTCAGAACTTTGACTTCCATGGTTTTGATTTAACTGTTAATGGCGATACTGTTACTATTATGTCAGCTGACTTGTCAACATTTGCAACAAAATCTTATGTCGACGATGCTATAGCAGCCAGCGGTGGTGGATCTGGTGGTGGAACATATACATTACCTACAGCAACAACTAGCGTATTGGGTGGTGTTAAAGTAGACGGTTCTACTATTACAATCAGCAACGGAGTTATCAGCGCAGTAGGTGGCGGATCTGGTGGTGGAATTACATTAAGTGATGTTGGTACATACTTGTCTAACAACGGTTATGCTACACAAACTTATGTTCAAGGACAAGTATCTAATTTAATTAACGGCAGTCCTGCTGTCCTTGATACTCTAAACGAAATTGCAACAGCCTTAAGCAACGATCCTAATTTTGCTTCTACAATTACAACAGGTTTAGCTGGTAAACTAAGTTTAACTGGCGGCACAATGACTGGCACATTAACATTGTCAGGTGCACCAACTAATAACTTAGATGCTGCCACAAAAGGATATGTAGACCAAAAGGTCGCTACAAGTATTGCTAGTTTACCTCCTACTATTGTAGAATTGGATGATTTAACAGATGTAGATACTACTGGTGTAGCAAGCGGACAAATTTTAGGGTGGAATGGCTCAACATGGGTACCGGTTAACAACAGTGGCACAAAAGGTGATACTGGTGCAACTGGTCCGCAAGGTCCTGCAGGTTTAAGTATTACTAGTGCTTCTGTTAGCGTAACAGGTAGATTGCTAGTTACACTAAGCAATGGTTCTATAGTAGACGCCGGCAGTGTAGCAGGTATTAGTAGTGCCGCAGTTTCCGGCACAGATTTAATTTTAACTAAACAAGACGGTTCAACAATTAATGCAGGTAGCATTGTAGGTCCAAAAGGTGACAAAGGTGATACAGGTGCCGCAGGTGCTACTGGTGCTACAGGCCCTGCAGGTAATGGATTATACAGTGCCGTAGTTGACGGCGGCGGCAATTTAATTATTACATTAGATGATGCTACAACAATCAATGCAGGTAGCACAGTTGGTCCACAAGGTCCACAGGGTAGTCAAGGTCCTGCAGGACGTAGTATTGCTAACGGTGGTGTAGTTGTTGATGAAAGTGGATATTTACAAGTTACATTAACTGACGGTAGCACAATTAATGCTGGTTATGTAGTTGGTCCGCAAGGAAGCACAGGTGCTACAGGTGCTACAGGCGCAACTGGTGCAAAAGGTGATAAGGGCGATACAGGCGATACAGGGCCGCAAGGAACTAGCTATACTATCAACGGAACAAGCGGCAGCGTTCAAATCTACGGGTTGTCTAGCACAACTCAACCAGGATATAACTTCGAAGTTGATTTATCTAACAAGGCTAACAAACTTACAACAGCCAGAAATATTAGCTTAACTGGTAAAGTTACTGGTTTAACTAGTTTCGATGGTAGTGGTAACGTAAGTATTACTACTGCTCTAAGCGGTGTGACTACTAACGATGTAAGTGAAGGCACAAACAAATATTATACAGACGCTCGTGCAAGACTTGCGATAACCTCTATCAGCGATAGTAGCATTACTAGCTTAATCAGCTATGATGACACAACTGGTCAAATTAAGTATCGTGCTAACACTAGCTATATTACAGAAGGTAGTAACTTATACTTTACTAATACTCGTGCAGATGCTCGTGCAGATGTTAGAATTGCGGCATCGAGTATTAATGCATTAGCAGACGTTGATACTGTTACAACAACTCCAACAAACGGACAAGTATTGACTTGGACTGGCAGTGCATGGACTCCTACAACAGTAAGTGGAGGCAGCGGAGCAGTATCTAGTGTTAACAGTAAGACTGGATCTGTTGTTTTAAGCACAGACGATATTACCGAAGGAACAAGTAATTTATACTTTACTAACTCTCGTTGGGATACTCGTTTAGCGGCTAAAACCACAGACAACCTGAGCGAAGGTTCTACTAACAAATACTTTAGTAACACATTGGCTCGCAATGCGCTGGCAGCAGGTACAGGTCTAAGCTATAACAGCTCAACTGGTACATTTAGTATCAATGCTAGCACAGACAATGTCTCAGAAGGTAGTTCAAACTTATATTATACTAGCACACGTTTTGATACACGTTTAGGTCAAAGTAATCTAAATCAACTAGCGGACGTTGCTGACACTACTCCAACAACAGGTCAAGCACTTGTTTGGAACGGTAGCACATGGGCACCTAGCACAGTAAGCGGAGGTGGTGGAGGTGGTGGAACTGCTAGCGGAATCTTTAGAGCAGCCGTTCAAGTTGAATATGATGCTAGCGGTAACTTATCAAGTGTTAGCGTATTAAACGGCGGCATTAGCGCGGTAATTGCTACAGCAACATCAACAGCTTGTACCGTAACATTTACATTTACAGGCAGTGTATGTGCTCCATTAAACACACAGGTTTATGGTTATCAACGAGCAACTAACTCTTATGTAGTTACTGGCGTTACAAGTAGCTTTACCGCAGGTAGAACAATGGCCGGCGGCGGCACAAGCGGCAGTCCAAGTGCATTTAGTGCATTTGACCCAAGCGTTAACACAATGACTATTGGTTTAACAAAAGCAATTACAGGTGCAAGTGCTGGTGTCGGGCAGACAACACATTGCGTAATTCAATTCTTGTTAAGCAGTGATTAAAGGATAAAAATGACAATTAATGCTTGGAAAACCAGCTTCATTGGATTAAACAAACCGGCAAAGGTGCTTTCGGGCACCGCCGATACTGTAACATCTGTAAGCCTTTGGCCGTATGCTAATAGTGCAGACGATCCTTATTGGAGCGGTGGTGCAAACCCACAGTTTTATAAGTGGCAAGTATCTTTTACTGTCGCTGAAAGAAACCATGGTAGCAATTTAACACGAACTCCTTTCAAATTTGATGCTCAAGACATCGAAGTAGGTGACTTTGTAGCAGGTGCTCAAGACGGTAAAGTCTTACAGATTACAAGTATACTAAGCAAAACAAACAGCGAAGTTGTTGCTATTGTCGAAGATAGATTGCGTTACAATACTTTCCGAGATCCAGCCGGACTAGGTTTGTTTAATACTCCTGGTCCTGTTGTATTTTTCCAAATTAACGAATTAGGTTTCCCAATGCTAGATCCGCTTCCTAGTGAAGCATCTGCAGATTTCTTCACTAACGTAATGAGTAGGTTCCAATACATGAACCCACTAACAAATTACTTGTTAGAGAAAACAAATCACGGCTTTGAACAAGGTGACGCAGTTTGTATAGAAGAAGGTGAGTTTGCATTAAGTAATCCAGGAAACATTGGACGCTTTATAGGCACAGTAGTTTATCCAGGCCCGGGTCCTGATCAATTTATTCTACGTCCTGCTAACGGTATCATTGACTTTGTTCCGGGATTACCGGGCAATGTAGGTGATTACTTATATCCAAGTCTAGACGGTAGCGGTGATTTAACTACTAACGATAACAGTCGACGTCCTATATACATGAAAATTGCCGATGCTATCACAACTTCTACAACAGGCACTGGTATTGATCCTATAGGAACAGATGGCGACATTGTTGAAATTAACAGAACTCAGATTACATTAGGATCAGGCAATGGATTCTACTCATTGGACGATGCAGTGGAACAAATTAACGCAGAAACTGCTAGCCATAAAGTAACCGCTGTCAAAGTAGGTGCTGCCACAGAAACTGCAAGTGATATCGCTGGCCTAGGCAGTGCGTATGGCATTGTTGCTGGCTATACTCCTTTTAGTGCAACGATCAACAGTGTTACAGTTAACTTTACAACCACTACAAGCGGCGCGGCCGCATACGGTGACACCGCAGTTGCAGATGTAAACGATATGGTAGCTGATATTAATGCCGCAAAAATTACAGACATTACAGCAGAAGTTGTCGACGGTAGCATTATAAAATTAAGACATAGTGCAGGTGGAACTATTATTATCGTAAACACAAGTCCAGACGCAAATGGAAATAATTTTGCTGGTGCTGGATCTGTGTCTAGCCTACCAGAAGAAACGCTAGCCAACACATTAACATTTGCATTAAGATTATTAAGAGAAGATGGCGGCCCGTTAACTATTAGAGACTTTGCAGGAACTTTCTTAGATACAGCAGGTGTTATTAGCGGACAAAACGGACGATATGCACTAGGCTTAAACATCGAACAAGGTCTACGCTCTAGCGCAACTACAGTAGTTGCAGATATAACCGGGCGTGATGCTCTAAATGCTCTAGTCGGTGATCAATGCTACGTCATTGATGCAGGTAACGGAGAATGGGCAACATTTACATATGACGGAAGTCAATGGATTACTGTCGGAAGCCAAAGAAGCACAGCAGTTGATGCAAGAACATTAGTATTAGATGTGGACTTATCTACAACATCAGGCGAACAAAGTATAGGATTTATAACAGCAGATAGAACAATTATAAGCGTTAAGATCTTAGTTGTTTCCCCGGGGCCTGATGATGCTTCTGTAAGGGTAGGGGTAAGAAACAATTTAGCAGCCTTAGTAGATTCATCAGATTCTATACTATCGCAAACAGGACAATATTCTGTAGAAACTACTTATAGGACAACAACCTATAAAGAAATTTTAGCAGATGTTATTAACCCAACACCAGGTCCTGGACAATTTACAATTATATTAACATACATTTAAGGAGATACTATGCCTAAGTTAGATGAAGAAGATTTCGTTGATCCAGGTAATTTACCACAAATAGCAGGGCCTAAAAATCCTCCGCCGGCTGGCTTATCTAGTGCGGGAGGGTTTGGTGCACCTGCACAAAGTTATGGTGCTAGCAGTTACGGCGGCGGCTTTGGTTCTGCACCGGCGGCACCCGCACAATTAGATCGTAACGCTGGTGGTGCAAACGCGGCACAGGGTGCTGATGTTTTAGTTAAACTAGACAAAGAAAGCGAAGATTGGATTAACAAAAAATGGCGTCCAGTTATGGGATGGGTTTACATGGCTACCTGTACCGCAGACTTTGTTTTATTCCCGATTCTTTGGAGTTTGCTACAAGCTATTCAAGGTGGACAAGTTAGCAGTCAATGGAATCCAATTACCTTACAAGGTGCCGGATTATATCACATTGCTATGGGTGCTGTTCTTGGTATTGCTGCCTACGGTCGCACTAAAGAGAAATTAGAGCAAAAGCAATAACTAATAATATGGAAACACAAGAGTTCGAACATTATTTCAGACTTTGCATTAGCAGAACAATAACCAGCGAAGAGGCTCGTCAATTCCTCTTCGCAGTTAACGATCATGCTGACGTAGAAGCTGACGACAACGATGTTGTTATGGTCTATCACTTAGACGAAGAAACACAAGCACATTGTTATGATGTTCGACTTGCTACAGACGTAACAGGCGATCAAGGTGATGATATACTATACAGCTTAGAAGAAATTTTCCCTGACGATGATTTTGAATGTGAAAGCAGTATGGAAAACGTAGAAGAAAACTTCTACTTAAATAAAGCAGTTTTAGAGCAACTAGACAAAACAATTATTTGACTGACGCAGATACATATTTTATTATGTATTGTATTTCAACAGAAGTTAGTTTCAACGAACAACAAATAGAAGAATTTGGCCGTATTACGGGCGACAATGGCCCTGTTCACAGTGAAGATAAAATGGTCCAAGGTGGCCTTATTGTAAGTTGCTTGCCAAAAATTCTCAATGACATAATGACTAGAGACAACCTCCACGAAGGTTATACACACAGCGTTAGCATGATATTGGAAGCAAAGTTTAGAAATAAACTACCTGCTAACAAACTAGTCACTGTTGAATTTACATACACACAACCTAAGGCATTAGTATCTAAAATGAATTGGCGAGTGTTCGACAATGATTCAGAATACTGCTACGGCCGCTGGGTTATTTACAAATCAAGAACGTAACATATTATACCATTCGGGTTCTACTTCTCTAAATGGTATATAGTTTTTGTATATATTATTAGATATAACGTGATCATCTCGTTTATCTATTTCTCTTATAATCTCAGAAGGCTCCATTGTCCTATCATGCTTTAAAAAGTTAATGATATTTGGACCATTGAAATTGTCGTCTTTATATAAATCATACAAATATTGTTTAGCTCGATCGTTTATATTATAAGCAACTAATTCTTTTCTAAATCCATAAACAAAATTTAAAATAGGATTGATTTTAAAATTACTATTAAAGTAATTATGTATTTCTCCTGCTTTATGAATATTCAATGTGCTGATTGTAGCAGTTATATTAAAATCAACGGCATTTTTAAATTCTTCGTGATATGTTTTAAAATTTTCCAACCATTTATCCCAAACCAAATTAGTTCTTACATATTCTCCTAATTTACCGATACCGTCGATGCTAACATGAAAATTTAAACTTTTGAATGATTGTATTACCCTAATTTCTTGTTCGGTTAATTTAACTGTTCCATTGGTGTTTATATGTAAATCGACATTTTTAGAATAACCTTTATCGTGTAAATGGTTAAGTATTTCCCACACTTCTTCATGTAATAATGTTTCTCCACCACTAAACCAAATATATCTTAAATTAGCCGCATTATCAAATATACTTTTATAAAACACACTGTCCTTGGGTATATTTCTAACAACATAATTGCTGTCTTTTATTATATCAGATCTAATAGCATAATTCTTATCTTCTTTAAATAATAAATTAGAAGATAATGGATCACACATTCTACAGGCCAGATTACACAAATTACTAAACTTAACATGTAAATTGGTTAATGTGGGATTTTGTATATAATCTATACTGGGATTTGCAGATTTATTATGTAATACTCTTTGCATTCCGCGTTCGTCTGGCACATTACAAGCTACGCATTTATCATGTTTATCAGCATCAAGTCCATGCGCTATAAATTCTTTTCTTAAATTACTGTTAGCATGGTTGAAATTCCAATTTATATCTTTAGTAAAATCTAAAATCTTATAATCTCGACCGGTTATTACACAGCAGGGTTTGCCAACTTTACTGTTTGTGGTATATAATGAACTGAAAGGTGCTATACACCATACTGAATTATTTTGGGTCATTTTGGTTATCCTAATATAATACTTATGTGGTAAAAACTTATTTGACACAAAAAGAATTGTTCAGTATAATGACAGTATGTCTAATTTACAGGGAGAATTATAAATGGCTACTCGACTTCAACAACAAGCACAGAGTTTTGGTTACTGGACTGGAGGTGCAGCCGCATTGCCCAGACCTTTTGCAGGCACAACTACGAAACCAAAAAAGAAAGCTAAACCAAAACCAGTTGTCAGTGTTGAGCCCAATGGGCATCACAAAGATATGATGGGTCGTCACATTAACCAAGGCGACTATGTGCTGGCTGTCCAAGGAAATAGACCTTTTCCCTTTAAGGTGCTAAAATTAAACGCAACGTCACTAACAGTTGTACCTGCTATTAGAAAAAAAGATATTACACACAGGGCAATGGGTGGCTCTATCCCAGCTTATAAGAATTATAGACGAGAAGGTTGGAACGTTTACCTCATTCCAAAAGAAGAAATCTTTATGTATAACTTAACTGGCAATGTAACTATATGACAAAACGAATTGGCTTTGCTTGCAAATGGATTGATCGACCGGATCAGGTTGATGGCATCAAGCCCAAGGACGACTGTAAGAAATATAACACTGGCACGACTACTATCAGTTGGCTAAATAGACAAGACAAAACTGTAGCAGAAGAAAAGTTGTGGAACCTTATGGTTCAAAACTTAGAAGCTACTCGTTTATTAGTAGAGAAAGTGGGCGGTCTTGATGAAAACCTTAGGATGGTGCGTATCAGCAGTGATTTGCTTCCTGCTTATACAGAGCCAAGCTGGAGTTATTTCTGGCAACGGCGAGATATTATTGAATATCTCGAGCGCAATTTTCTTACTATCGGCGATAGTGCTCGTGCAAGCAATACCCGTCTTAGCTTTCATCCTGGTCAGTTTACTGTTCTTGCTAGTGACAATCCGGATATTGTCCAACGAAGCATAGAGGAGTTTGAGTATCATGCAACTATGGCCCGCTACATGGGATATGGCAAGACATTTCAGGACTTTAAAATCAATG
>JACCEE011119957.1_pt1 | contig 14461 bp, 13 predicted proteins | sample 7449931 | NCBI WGS metagenome assembly JACCEE01 (sample SAMN15323457, study PRJNA562643) | freshwater metagenome | isolation source: river surface water | place: USA:Blue River Watershed | collected 2017-08-19 | reverse complement strand
CCGTATTTGAATGCAATGGAGAAATCGGGGTATAAAGTATCTGATTCCATTGTGGTTGAGAATGCCCCAATGGGTGTGCAATCGGCAAAAGCAGCCGGTCTTTTCACAATTGCAATTAATACCGGTCCTCTTGATCCTCAGGTTTTGGCCGATGCAGGTGCTGATCTTGTGCTTTCGGGCAGCGAAGAGCTGAATGAGATTTGGCCACATCTACTGAAAGTCCTTAACGGTGCTCGCACATTTGCAACAGCTCAATAAAAGCTAATCAATTCAATATCAAATATTACTACCGAATTTGCCGGAATTGATCCATTTTTCGACATTCCATAAGCATAATATGATGGCAGAATGAGCTTTATTTTTCCTCCTACGCCAATCAATGGTAATCCTAATCGCCATCCACTGATAAGAGAACTTAGGTTGAAAGTGGTTGAAACATCTTCTTCCGATTTGTAGAAAACTGTTCCATTTAAAAGGTAGCCTTTGTAATTTACTTCAACAGTAGAATTTGCTGTTGGATGATTTTCGTCGCCTAGCTTTTCAATTATGTAGTAGAACCCATAAGTGGTGTCTATTTGAGCAACTAAACTGCTGTCGGCAATATATTTAACTATCAACGTTGAATCAGTAATGTACTGATTGCGTACAAGCTTATTGTACTCTTCTTGTTTTTTGAGGTTATCTTCGTACGTGTCGTCAATGTTGACACAGCTACTGATGAAAGCCATGCTCGAAAATGCAAGAAACAATGCAAAAATCAACTTCTTCATAGGTGCTATTTGTTGAAGTATGTGTTTAATAGATGATGTTTAAGTTATACGAAATCAATAAAATAAATTCGGCAATCAAATTTTTGATTGCCGAATTTTAGCTGATTATAACTTTGTTGAAATAAACTCAGTTACGTTCTTTTCGATACGTTTTGTGACATCGTTAATATCGGCTCGTACAAATTTATCGCCTGTAATGTTTTCAAAAAGTTCGATGTATCGTTCGCTTACGCTGGTAACAAATTCGTCGGTCATTTCGGGTACTGTCTGACCATCTTTTCCTTGGAAATTGTTGGCCATTAGCCATTCGCGTACAAATTCTTTCGAAAGTTGTTTCTGGGCTTCGCCATTAGCAAGTCTTTCTTCGTATCCTTTGGCGTAGAAATAGCGTGATGAGTCGGGTGTATGAATTTCGTCGATCAGGTAAATTTTGCCGTCTTTCTTTCCAAATTCATATTTAGTATCGACTAGAATTAGCCCTTTTTCGTTTGCCATTTCAGAACCGCGTTTGAAAATTGCCTGTGTGTATTTTTCAAGCTCTTCGTAATCTTCTTTCGAAACCAACCCTTTAGCAATGATCTCTTCTTTCGAAATATCCTCGTCGTGGCCAACATCGGCTTTCGTTGTTGGTGTAATGATTGGAGTTTCAAATTTCTGATTTTCAACCATTCCTTCGGGAAGTACATTGCCACAAAGTATTCGTTTTCCTTCTTTGTATTCGCGCCAGGCATGGCCGGTTAAATATCCACGTATAACCATTTCAACTTTAAATGGTTCGCACTTGTGACCTACAGTAACCATTGGGTCTGGAGTTGCAATTTTCCAGTTTGGTAAAATGTCGGCTGTTGCGTCAAGGAACTTGGCGGCTATCTGGTTCAAAACTTGTCCTTTAAAAGGAATTCCTTTTGGTAGCACTACATCGAATGCTGAAATGCGGTCGGACACGATCATCACCAAATACTCGTTGTTGATATCATACACTTCGCGTACTTTCCCATGGTAAACACTTTTTTGCCCGGGGAAGTTGAAATCTGTTCTTACAATTACGTTGCTCATGTGATATATGTTTTTAAAGATTCTTCTTGTTTTTACTTTTCGTTTTTTTCTTCGCGCTTGGCTTCTCGTTTTGCATCCACTTCGGCCTGATGTTTTTCGTATGCTTTCACAATATCGCGAACTAGTTTGTGGCGTACAATGTCTTTCTCGTCGAATTTAACCACCGAAATATCTTCTATTCCGCGAAGAATTCGTAATGCTTGAAGCAACCCCGAGTCGCTGCGACGGGGTAGGTCAATTTGGGTCTCGTCGCCTGTAACAATAAACTTGGTATTCATACCCATGCGGGTGAGGAACATTTTTAGCTGGTTCACCGTAGTGTTCTGAGCCTCATCGAGAATAACAAAGGCATTGCTAAGTGTGCGGCCTCTCATAAAAGCCAGTGGTGCAATTTCGATCACCTTGTCTTTCATGTACTCTTCGAGCTTTTTCTGGGGAATCATATCGCCCAGAGCATCGTAGAGAGGTTGCAAGTAAGGGTCAATTTTCTCTTTCAAATCGCCAGGAAGGAAGCCCAATCGTTCGCCTGCTTCAACTGCAGGACGACTTAAGATGATCTTGCGTATCTCTTTATTTTTCAGAGCTCTTACAGCAAGAGCTATTGCCGTGTATGTTTTGCCTGTTCCTGCCGGACCAATAGCAAAAATCAGATCATTCTTTTCTGTTGCTTCAACCAATATGCGCTGGTTTGGAGTGCGTGCTCTTACCGGCCGGCCATTGTTGCCAAAAACAAGAATATCCGAATTGTCTTGACTAACACCGTCGGCTTGGAGTTTCTCTGAAATAATTTGTACAATTACAGGATCAGGCAGCGCATGAAAATCATGATACTGGCTAAGAAGTTCGTTTAGTTTTTGTTCAAACGTAAAAATATCTTCTTCACTGCCTTTGGCCTTCATCATGTCGCCCCGGGCAATGATTTTCATTTTTGGGAAAAACGACTTTATAAGGTCGAGCTTTGTGTTGTTGACCCCGTAAAATTCAAGGAGATCTACTCCTTCAAGATGAAATGTCTTCTCGAACATTACCCTGTTTTATGATTTTGATTTATCGCAAAAGTAACTACTTTTTCGAATTTAATGTCGATTCGCTGTGTAACTTAAATGATATCCAATCATTGTTAAGATGTTGCAACTTGGATATTAGTTTTCCTTGGAAATGGCTTGTTTTTAGTCTGTTTTTATTGGTTCGACGTGGTTTTGCAAATCCTGGTTTTATATGAAATCTTCCAAAAGAGAGATAAAAAAGCCCAATTCGTAGATTCTTTTTTTTCGAGGTTGAGCCATACAATACATTTGGTCTCAAATTAGAAAAATCGTTATGAGTACACATTTTCATAAATCAATCTTTGGTTGTCTTTTTCTCTTGTTCGGAAGTTCTGTTGGTTTCGCACAAGAGCAAGCGTGGAGCCTTGATTCGTGTTTAAGTTATGCACTTGGGCACAATATTACGGTGAAGAAGGCCGACCTTTCGATTAACCGGTACGACGTACAGGTTGATCAGGCAAAAGCAAACCGTTTACCTTCGGTGAATGCTTCAATCAATCAGAACTTTTCGTGGGGACAAGGTATTGTTGCCGAGACTGGCCAAGAGTATGGTGGTATTGAAGGATCTACAAGTTCAAATTACTCGTTAAATTCGAGCGTTTCTCTTTTTAATGGGTTTCGTTTACAAAATTCAATTAAGCAAAGTGAACTTAACCTCGAAGGTGGCAAGTATTACGCCGAATCGGTTAAAGAATCGGTTGAGATTAACGTGCTTAATTCTTTTCTAAATGTGCTTTATGCCGAAGAACAGGTTGCAAATGCTCAAAAGCAAATTGAAGCAACAACCCAGCAACTTGCTCTTGCAAAAGAGAGGTTAGAGTTGAAAGTTATTTCGCGTTCCGACTATCTTCAAATTCAGTCGGAGTTTGCTAGCGAGAAGCTTACATTGGCGAATGCTCAAAGCACATTGAATATGGCGAAGGTTAACCTGATGCAGCTTATGGAATTGCCGGTTTCAAACAACTTCGAAATTATTGTGCCCGATTTCAACAGTTTGCTTAACAAGAATTTGAATCCGTCTTCCGAAGAGGTTTATAAAGAGGCACTTGCCATTAAACCACAGATTAAAAATGCTGAACTATCGACCGAGAGTGCAAAGTTAGACAGCAAAATTGCAAAGGCGAATCTTTATCCTAGCCTTTCATTATCTGGTTCTATCGGTACAAATTATTCAAGTAGGAACAGTGCTGATTATCTTGATCAGCTTAACAGTTTCGTAAGCCCGAGCCTTGGTCTTTCTCTTTCGATACCAATCTATCAGAAGAAGCAGGTTAAATCGAATATTGCTGTGGCTCAAATTGGGATTGAAGAAGCTGCGCTTGAAGAACAAAATACCCGGAATCAACTGCGGAAAAATATTGAACAAACTTGTGCCGATGTTATTTCGGCTCAGGTAAAGTATCAAGCAAGCCTCGAAGAAAATGCCGCTACAAAAGAGTCGTATCTTCTAGCCGAAGAGAAGTTCAAACAAGGAATGATAAATTCAGTCGATTTCTTGATCCAAAAAACAAATCTGATTACTTCAGAAAGCCAATTGCTTCAATCAAAATTCAATTTGGTGTTCAGCAATAAAATACTCGATTTTTACAAAGGATTATCATTAACACTTTAATATAAATAATCAATGAAGAAGAAAACATTATATATCGGTGCAACTGCTGCAATTATAGTAGTTGGAGGATTAATAGTTAGCTTATCATCGGGCAAGGCCGAAATGATTAAGCTCGAAACAGCAAAAATATCGACAGGGAATGTTAGTAATATCATTACTGCAAGCGGTGCATTAGAAGCTGTAGAAACGGTTGAGGTGGGCACACAGGTTTCGGGTGTTATTCAGAAAATTTACGTCGATTATAACTCGCAGGTAAAAAAAGGTCAATTATTAGCTCAATTAGACGAAACACCACTTCGGGCACAGTTAGATCAGAGTAAGGCTTCAGTTGATCAGGCCGAAGCTCAGGTGAAATACCAAAAAGCAACCTACGATCGATATAAAACACTGATAGAAAAAAACTTAATTGCTCAGTCTGATTTCGATCTTCAGGAATATAATTACAATAATGCCGTTGCTTCGCTAAAACAAGCCCAGTCGAACTACGACAGGAATAAAATTAACCTCGATTATGCGACTATCACATCGCCTATTGATGGGATTATTCTTGAAAGATCGGTAGATGAAGGGCAAACTGTAGCCGCGAGCTTTAACACACCAACCATGTTTATTATTGCTAACGACCTTACACAGATGCAGGTTGAGGCTAATGTTGATGAAGCTGATATAGGTAAGGTGTTTGAGGGGCAACATGTTGGTTTTACTGTTGACGCGTATCCCGACATCGTATTTGAAGGTAGTGTTTCGCAAATACGATTACAGCCTGTCGAAAGTTCAAATGTGATTACTTATACGGTTGTAATTACAGCTCCAAACCCCGACAAGAAGCTAATGCCGGGTATGACAGCAAGTGTTTCATTTTATCCTGCTGAAAAAGACAAAACATTAATCCTTCCTGCAAGGGCTTTAAATGTATCAATTGATCAGAATGAAATAAAAATTTATGCAAAAAGTAATCCTGAAATAAAGATTGAAGGAGCTACTTTGAAGACAGATTCGGAGAAAGAAAAGTTAGTTTGGGTCAAAAATGGGCTTACGATTTCACAAACAAAGGTTGTGGTTGGAAATACCGACGAGGCAAACTACGAACTATTATCGGGACTTAAAGATGGCGATGAAGTGCTTACAACCTTTGAGTTGGAAAAGCCGATAGCTAAAAAATCGGCTTTCGGACCTCCATCGAACCGCAAATAGTTGATATGAAACGTAAAAAGGAAGGAAGCAGAAATGTCTGAAAAGAAAGTAATTATAGAAGTTAAGAATCTCAAAAAAGAATATGATCTGGGAGAAGTAAAGGTTCATGCCCTGAGAGGTGTTAACCTACAGATCAAAGAAGGGGAGTTCGTTGCGATTATGGGAACAAGTGGTTCAGGGAAGTCAACCATGCTAAATATACTTGGGTGTCTCGACAGGCCAACTTCAGGAGAATACATCATCGACAGTGTGCCAATGAATAATTTGAATAAAAACGAATTAGCTGGGTTGCGCAACACTAAACTTGGGTTTGTATTTCAGTCGTACAACTTGCTTTCGCGAACTTCGGCCCTCGAAAATGTTGAACTTCCGCTATTTTATAATCCAAAGATAAAGGCGAAAGAACGCAGAGAAAGAGCCATTGCTTCATTGGAAGCAGTTGGTTTAGCCGAAAGGATGCACCACATGCCCAATCAATTATCTGGTGGACAGCAACAGCGTGTTGCCATTGCCCGGTCGTTGGTAAACGATCCGGTGGTGATTCTGGCTGACGAAGCAACGGGGAATCTGGATACGAGAACTTCCTACGAGATTATGTCCTTATTTCAAAAATTGAATGAAGAAGGCAAAACAATCGTCTTTGTTACCCATGAACCTGATATTGCCAGATTTACAAGCCGTCAGATTATTTTTAGAGATGGGCATGTGATTAGCGATGAATTAGTTAAAAACAGGTTTTCAGCAGCCAAAATGCTGGCAGAATTACCAGTTGAAGAGGACTATTAAATAGTTGTAAAATGAATTACATAAATACATTTAAAATAGCGCTAACAGCTATAAAAAGAAATAAGCTTCGGGCATTCCTCACTATGTTAGGCATTATCATTGGAGTTGCATCAGTTATTGCGATGTTGGCAATGGGCGAAGGATCAAAGTCGTACATCAAAAATCAGATGTCAGGTTTGGGTACCAATTTGGTGATGATTATGCCGGGAGCCGACACTCATGGGCCTGTAAGAAGTTCGGGCACATCAAAATTAGAGATGAGTGACCTTGAAGCTATTGCCAAGAATCAATATGTTGCTAAAATTTCCCCTCTGGTGCAGTCAAGTGCTCAGGTTGTATATGGAAATAATAACTGGTCAACCTCAATTTATGGAGTAACACAAGAATATCTTCCAATAAAAAACCTTGTAATTGGTTCAGGTCGCATTTTCACCGACAAGGAACTTCATGCACTCGAAAAAGTGTGTATTATTGGGTTAAAAGTAGCAACTGAGTTATTTACGCAGGGCGAAGATCCTCTGGGGAAAACAATTAGGGTAAAAAATACGCCTTTTAAAGTCATCGGCGTGTTGGAAGATAAAGGAGCAGCAACAATGGGACAAGATCAGAATGATGTAATTATTGCCCCTTACACCACAGTGCAACGTAGGCTATTGTCCATTGATTATATACAAGGAATTAATTTGTCGGTGATAGATGATAAAGACTCAGAGGCAGCTGTTGCAGATTTTAAAAAAATTATGCGAAGGGAACATAAAATTAAAGAAGGCGACGATGACGATTTTAATGTAATGTCTCAATCAGAGATGATCAGTACTGTTTCAACAGTGATTGATGCCATCAAATATTTACTTGGTGCAATTGCCGGTATTTCTTTGTTGGTGGGCGGTATTGGTATCATGAATATCATGTTTGTTTCAGTTACTGAAAGAACCCGTGAAATTGGACTTCGTATGTCTGTTGGTGGTCGTGGCAGTGATATTCTGATGCAATTCCTTATCGAAGCAGCTGTGCTAAGTGTGCTCGGAGGAATTATCGGGATTATTATCGGCTATTTACTTGCCTCAGTTGCCGGAAGTTTATTAGGAGTTGGGTCACTTGTTCGGCTTTATTCCGTTGTGTTATCGTTCTCGGTATGCGTTGGCATTGGATTATTCTTTGGATGGTACCCTGCACGTAAAGCTTCCAATCTTAATCCGATTGATGCGTTGCGCTACGAATAGTTCTATTCAAAAGAAAATCAAAAATAATTGTTGAGTATGAAAGTGAAAAGTAAGATTGGCAAAGCAATAACAGACATTGCAATGGTTGCAGCTTTGTTGGGCTGTGCCGTGTCGACCTCTGTTTTCGAAGAGGCTAAACATGCTTTAAGGAACGGGGCAAATGTTGAAGATGTGTTCAAATGGGGAACATCGCACTGCATTATCTCCATTTTATTGGTCGCAATTATCTTGATACATATTTGGCAACACTAGCCTTTTATTAAAGCTATTGTTAAGAAAAATCTCTATTTCAAAAACAAGGTAATCACGATAACTATGGCACTTTTTCTGACTACAGTGGTAAGTTTTACTCTGTATTTGTCGGGGTTTACGATGCCAATATTGCATTTTCACAGTATGATAGCACATTTCTTTGTATTCTTTGCAATTATTCATTTGATAATGAGTTGGAAGAAGCTGCTTGCATTGTTTCGGAAGAATGAATGCCGAGAACAAACAAGCTAGTATCAGCGGTTTAGTTAATCTACTCAGTGCGTTGAGTAAAATTACTCAATTGACTGAGTAAACTTTTAAAAACATTGAGTAAATTTACTTTCAATATTGAGTAAATTTTTGTAGCATGTTTGTAAGATCTCAAATACAGGTAGTTGAAAAAAGAATAAACGAATCGCGAAAGTTTATTCAGGTAATTGTTGGGCCACGTCAAGTAGGCAAAACAACCCTCGTTTCGCAAATGCTCGAAAAGGTTTCCATGCCTTATACTTTCGAGTCGGCCGACGGGGCTCCGAGTACTAATTCAATCTGGATCGTTCAGCTGTGGGAAGCTGCCCGATTAATTATGAGTTCAACAGGTGTTCAGGAATATCTATTGGTCATCGACGAAATTCAGAAAATCGACAATTGGAGTGAAATTGTTAAGCAGCAGTGGGATAAAGACAGTCGCGGTGGGGTGAATATTAAAGTGATCATTTTGGGCTCATCGCGCTTGCTAATCCAAAAGGGACTGACAGAGTCGCTTGCCGGGAGGTTCGAGGTTATACACATGCCACATTGGTCGTATGCTGAAATGAGCGAGGCTTTTGGCTGGAACCTGAATCAGTATATCTATTTTGGAGGTTATCCGGGATCAGCGCCTTTAATTGAAGACGAAATGCGTTGGGGAAATTACATCAACGATTCGCTCATCGAAACTAGCATTTCGAAAGACATTTTGATGTTGACACGGGTTGACAAGCCGGCTTTGTTAAAACGCCTTTTCGAGGTCGGGTCGCTTTATTCGGGGCAAATCTTGTCGTATTCAAAACTGGTAGGTGAGTTGCAAGATGCTGGTAATACAACTACTTTATCGCATTACCTCAGCCTGTTGTCCGACAGCGGGTTACTTGCCGGAATTGAAAAATATGCCGGAAATGTGATCCGTCAGCGTTCTTCGAGTCCAAAGTTTCAGGTTTTCAACAATGCGCTTTTGTCTGCTCAAAGTCACGAGCGGTTTGATGAAATCCGGATCAACCCCAAACAATGGGGACGGTTGGTCGAATCGGCTGTTGGAGCGCACTTGATCAATTATTCGGTTACGGAACGTTTTCAGCTCTACTATTGGCGCGAAGGAAATAATGAAGTTGATTTTGTGCTTGAACATAAGGGAAAGATTATTGCAATAGAGGTAAAAAGTGGTTCAAAAGCCATCAATAAAGGAATGGATTTGTTTGCCAAAAAGTACAATTCAGCAAAAGTATTGATGGTTGGAACAGGAGGTATTCCGTTGGAATTGTTCCTGAAAATGAACCCAATAGATCTGTTCTGATAAGTTCATGGAATCAATTTAAATGATTTAAAAAATGAAAGGTGATCTTTTTATAAATTGCAATAACTACGGCTCAACTTCAAAATGAAGAAGAACCGCAAAACGAATTGTCACCTTTTAAAAAACTTAGAATATGACCAAAGAAACGGCGATCAAATTATTTGAACAGAAGCAGATTCGTTCAATTTGGAAAGACGAAGATGAAAAATGGTATTTTTCAATAATAGACGTAATTGAGGCATTGACCGGATCAGAGCGTCCTCGCAAATACTGGAACGACCTTAAAACTAAGCTGCAAAAAGAAGGAAGTGAACTGTCCGAAAAAATCGGACAGTTGAAATTAGCTGCAGAAGATGGTAAAATGCGTCTAACTGATGTTGCTGATACCGAACAGCTTTTCCGCCTAATCCAAAGTATCCCATCGCCCAAGGCCGAACCGTTTAAAATGTGGCTGGCACAGGTTGGACGTGAGCGTATTGATGAAATTGAAGACCCCGAGTTGGGAGTCGACCGTTTGATGGAAACCTATCTACGCAAAGGATACAGCAAAGAATGGATCAACCAGCGTTTGAAAAGCATTGAGGTTCGAAAAGAGCTGACCGACGAATGGGAAAACCGAGGCGTACAAAAAGGACAGGAATTTGCCATTCTTACCGATGAAATTACTAAAGCATGGAGCGGTTTCACTACCCAGCAGTATAAAAATTTCAAAGAGCTGAAAAAAGAAAACCTTCGCGACCACATGAGCAACCTTGAGCTGGTGCTGAACATGCTTGCCGAAGCTACCACGTCCGAAATTTCGAAGGAGAAGAAGCCTCAAACGTTTGAAGACAATAGGAAAATTGCCAACCAAGGTGGAACCATTGCAGGAAACACTAGAAGAGAAATAGAAGAGAAAACAGGTAAAAGAGTTGTTACAAGTAAAAATGCCAAACAACTTATTTCTGGCAAAAACAACGAAATTGAAAACACTTAAAAAATGAACAATTCATTCCTGACCGATAACCGACTGAAAATAGCCCTACACGTTGTACTTTGGGTCATCATTTTCATTATTCCTATTTACATTTCTAGGACTTTTGGTTTTTGGGATTTACGGCAACTTTGGCATTTTTATGCTATCGCCATTGCTTACGGTTCAATATTTTACATCACTTACTTATATTTTTTGCCAAAGTTCTATTTTCAAAACAAAAAGTGGAGTTTTTTTATTCGTGTGACACTCTTCATTGTTGTGCTATATCTTTTAATGATCTTTTTAACAGATCATTTACTATCAGACCCCGAACGAGACCGGCACTTTGAAGAGATTATGAAAAAAATGAACAATGAAAGCGACTTCAAACGCCTGCCAATGGGATTGTTTAGGTTGATCAACTATGCATTTACTTCGGCTATGATTGTTGGGTTTGCCCTTGGATTGGGCTTCATGGAGCGTCATCGCGAAAACGAACGGCAGCGTAAAGAGCTCGAGAAAGAGAAACTGCACTCCGAACTGGCGTTCCTGAAAAACCAAATTAGTCCGCACTTCTTCTTCAATACGCTGAATAACATTTACTCGCTTACAACCATAGATACGCCTGCTGCGCAAGAGGCAATTCTCCGCCTTTCGAAACTGATGCGCTACCTGCTTTACGATTCGGAACATGGCGAAACTCAGATCAGTCGCGAAATAGAGTTTATGAATAACTACATTGCGCTAATGAAACTACGATTAAGCTCGCGCGTTGAACTCAGAGTATCTTTTCCCGAACAGTACACCGATTTTTGTGTTCCGCCGCTGCTCTTCATCCCGTTTATCGAAAATGCGTTTAAGCACGGCATTAGCAATCGCGAACCATCTTTTATCGATATCAAAATGGAGATACACAACTACGATATCGTTTTTGTAACCTCGAATTCAATAGGGAAGAGCACCCAACCATCGGATGCCGAACACTCGGGCATTGGCCTCGAAAATGTAAGGAAACGCCTGTCGTTGCTTTTTGCAGAAAGCCATAGGCTAACCATTTCTAAAACCGAAAAAGAGTTCAATGTTGAACTATTCATCGAATCGAAAAAACGAACACTATGCAGCTAAAAACCATTGCTATTGACGATGAGCCCTTGGCTTTGTCGCTCCTTTCGGATTATATTTCGAAAACACCGTTTCTTGAAATGGCTGGTACGTTCGATAATCCGCTAGATGCGATCGATTTTCTTAGCAAAGAATCGGTCGATTTAATTTTGATCGACATTCAGATGCCCGACCTTACCGGAACTGAATTTGTGCGCTCGCTCGAGTCTTCGCCAAAAGTGATTTTCACAACGGCCTATCCGCAGTATGCAATCGAAGGGTTTAAGCTCAATGCCATTGATTATTTACTGAAACCGTTCAGTTACGACGAGTTTCTGAAAGCGGTTCAAAAAGCCTATAAACAGGCAGAGTTGGAGGCCGGTGCTGTTACAACTGTTGAGGCCAATAGCCAGTTTCTGTTCCTGAAATCGGAATACAAAATCCGACGCATCAATTTTAACGACATACTGTACATTGAAGGGCTAAAAGACTATATCAAAGTGTTTATTAAGGGCGAAGCGAAACCAATTCTTTCGCTCAACTCCATAAAAGCTCTGGAGCAAAAATTGCCCGACGACCGGTTTATGCGGGTACACCGCTCGTTTATTGTCAACCTCGAACAGATCGACACCATTGAGCGTAGCCGTATTGTCTTCGGAAAAGAGTATATCCCAATCAGCGATCAGTATAAAGAGAAGTTTCAGGCTTATCTCGACAAGAACTTTCTTTAGTCAATTCTTCAATCGATTCGTAAAGTTCTTCAAACGTGTCGGTGGTCTCTACAATCGATGCGGAAATTTCACGCACGACCCGGAAGGTTCTTCAAAGACCTCGGACAACAACGTAATCGACCCGAAAGGTTCTTCAATCGATTCGGAAATTTCACGCACGCGTCGGACAACTACACAATCGACCCGGAAATCATTTAAATCAATGCGGTACACTCTTAAACCCACTCGGAAGGTTCTTAAAACTTGTCGGTAGTCTCTACAAAAGGAGAGTGTCCAAAAAACTGTGGAGAGTGTCCAAACTGAAATTCCGTCAGTTGGGACATCGATTCCGCAACCTGAAGACGTGTTTCCGCAACAGTCAATGTCAATTACTGGTTCTGCGATCCGATGTTTGTAGCGAACCTTTGCAGATAAAAAAAACAGGGAACAACACCGTAATGTGTTCCCTGTTCTATGATTAGAAATGAACTAAAACCTATTTTTTCTCGTCGCCACGTATTTCAACCCTACGGATTTTCCCGCTGATGGTTTTTGGCAGGGCTTCAACAAATTCAACAATCCGCGGATATTTGTAAGGTGCGGTCACCGTTTTAACATGCTCCTGAATCTCTTTGGCCAAATCGTCGCTAGCGGTATATCCTTTTGCAAGCACAATAGTAGCTTTAACTACCTGTCCGCGCACCTCGTCGGGAACACCGGTAATGGCGCACTCAACAACAGCGGGGTGGGTCATCAAGGCACTTTCAACTTCGAAAGGGCCAATGCGGTAACCCGAACTCTTGATTACATCGTCGGCACGGCCCACAAACCAGTAGTAGCCATCCTCATCGCGCCATGCAATATCGCCGGTGTAGTAAATACCGTCCTGCATTACCGTTTTAGTGAGGTTTTCGTCGCGGTAATATCCTTTGAAAAGACCAACAGGAAGATTTTCTCCTAACCTGATTACAATTTGCCCCTGTTCGCCATCTTCGCAACGGCTTCCGTCGCTTTTTAGCAAATCAATATCATACTGTGGCGAAGGTATTCCCATTGAACCCGGCTTCGGTTTCATCCAAGGGAAAGTACCAAGCTGAACGGTTGTTTCGGTTTGGCCAAAAGCTTCCATCAAATGGATGCCTGTATTTTCGTAGAACGTTTCGTAAACCTTTGGGTTGAGTGCTTCGCCGGCAGTTGTGCAATATTTCAAGGCCGAAAGGTCATATTTCGAAAGATCTTCGCGGATCATGAACCGGTAGATTGTTGGAGGTGCACAGAACGATGTCACCTTGTATTTCGAAATCACTTCGAGCATATCCGAAGGGGTAAATTTCTGATGATCGTAAACAAACACGCTACACCCGGCAAGCATTTGTCCGTAAAGTTTTCCCCAAACCGCTTTTGCCCAACCGGTATCGGCCACAGTAAGGTGACGGCCATCTTCCTGCACATTGTGCCAGAAAACCGCGGTGCTAATATGAGCCAGCGGATAGGTATAATCGTGAACCACCATCTTAGGGTTCCCTGTTGTTCCAGAGGTAAAATAGAGGAAAAGCAAATCGTCGTTTTCTGAAGGGCGGGCAGGTTTTACAAATGCAGGGGCGTTAGAAATGCCATCTTGAAAATTGCCCCACTTTTCGGGATAAACAGGCCCTACCGAAACAATTTGTTCAAGCGACGGGCAACCGTGTAACGATTTTTCAATGTGTTCAATTACCACATCTTCGCCAACAGTAACAATGGCTTTTATTGTAGCTGCATTGGCCCGGTAAATAATGTCTTTGTCGGTTAGCAGGTGGGTTGCCGGGATTGCCACCGCACCAATTTTGTGCAACGCCAGACAAGCAAACCAAAACTCGTAACGGCGTTTCAAAATAAGCATCACCTTATCGCCGTGGCCAATTCCGAGAGTTTGGAAATAAGAGGCTGTTGCGTCGGTCTTTGCTTTCAGTTCCGAATAGGTGAAATCTTTGTGTTTGCCCTCGTCGTTACACCAAACCAGCGCAATTTTGTTGGGTTCGATGCGGGCGTATTCATCAATAACATCGTAGGCAAAATTGAAGTTTTCGGGAACAATAATTTTATAGTTTTCAAGGAAATCGTCTAATGAATCGAACTCAGGTTTTGCTAAGTATTTTTTATAAAGTTGCATAGTTGTATTTCTTTCTTGATTAGAAAATGAAGGCTAAAAACTGACACTCTTT